>Ga0302163_10000170_pt1 | contig 13898 bp, 13 predicted proteins | sample I_Fen_E2_3_FD_193497 | JGI IMG/M metagenome (GOLD analysis project Ga0302163, IMG submission 193497) | Peat permafrost microbial communities from Stordalen Mire near Abisko, Sweden - I_Fen_E2_3 | ecosystem: Environmental > Terrestrial > Soil > Wetlands > Permafrost | place: Sweden: Abisko...
GTCACAACTTTCGCAAGGGACGTATACATCCGGTAAAAAATTCATTTCAATGGTCTTATAACCATTTCCACCGCACACTTCGCATCGTCCACCGGCAGTGTTGAACGAGAAACGTCCGGGTTTGTAACCGCGAATCTTTGCTTCGGGCAAGGTGACGAATACATTTCTGATATCCGAAAAAACGCCGGTATACGTAGCCGGATTAGAGCGTGGAGTACGTCCGATGGGCGACTGATCTACCTGTACTACTTTGTCAATAAATTCCAATCCTTTTACGCTGTCGTATGGCAACGGATCTTGCAATGAATGATAAAAACTCTGACTCAGGATAGGTTGTAAGGTTTCGTTTATCAACGTCGATTTACCGCTACCCGAAACTCCGGTGATGCAAATCATCTTTCCCAAGGGGAAAGTAACATTTACATTTTTCAAATTGTTTCCCCGTGCTCCTTTAATCGTAATGGCGTGTCCGTTTCCGGGACGAATTTCCTTCGGAAGCTCTATCTGTTTTTTACCGTTCAGATAAGCTGATGTCAGGGTATCGGCTTTCAACATTTCCTGAGGAGTTCCGGAAAAAACCACTTCACCACCCAGTCGTCCGGCATGTGGACCCATGTCAACAACATAATCGGCAGCCATCATCATATCTTTGTCGTGTTCTACCACAATGACCGAGTTCCCCGTATCGCGCAATTGTTTCAAAGACCGGATCAGACGTTCGTTATCCCGTTGATGCAAGCCGATACTTGGCTCATCGAGAATGTAAAGCACGTTTACCAGCTGCGATCCTATCTGCGTAGCCAACCGGATACGTTGGCTTTCACCGCCCGATAGGGATTGAGAGCTGCGGTTTAATGAAAGATAATTGAGCCCCACGTCCAGCAAGAACTGGAGTCGGGTGCGGATTTCTTTCAGAATTTCTACAGCAATGGCTTTTTGTTTATCCGACAAAAAAGGTTCTACTTTTGCCAGCCATTCCGACAATTGGGCTATATCCATAGCTGCCAGTTGCGCAATGTTTTTATCGTGAATCCGGAAATATAAGGATTCTTTACGCAGTTTGGCTCCGTCACATTCAGGGCAAACTACCGATTTGGAATATTGGTTGGCCCACTTTTGTTCAGTAGCCGAAGCGCCGGTTTCGGCCTGCATTTCGATGTATTTCAGAATACCGTCGTAGCTCAAAAAGTAATTGGTTCCGATAGCCTGATTTTTGATGTGCAGTCGCTCGTCGGTACCATTCATTATTTCGTCCATGGCTTCGTCGGGAATATCCGACACCGGTGTTTTGAGCGTGCAATCGTATTTTTCAAGTATAGCTTCTATCTGCCAGAAGATCGTGGAATTTTTGTGTTTCCCGAGTGGAGCAATGGCACCATTGTAAATGCTGAGCTTTTTGTCGGGTACGATTTTATCCATATCAATTTGGTTCACAAAGCCCAGACCTTTACAGCGTGGACAAGCTCCGTGAGGTGAGTTGAATGAGAAGTTGTGCGGTGCAGGTTCGTCGTACGAAATACCACTGGTGGGGCACATCAGCATCTTACTGAAGTAACGAATGCTTTCTTCGTCTTTTTCCAGCAACATCACGATGCCGTTGCCCTGTTGCATGGCTTTTTGCATTGATTGTTTCAGGCGTTGACGGTCTTTTTCGCTTACCAATAGTTTGTCGATTACCACTTCGATATCGTGGTTCTTATAACGATCCAGCTTCAGGCCGTGAGTGGCTTCGCGTATTTCACCGTCGATCCGGACATGCAGATATCCTTTTTTGCGAATTTGTTCGAACAATTCTTTGTAGTGTCCTTTACGACCACGAACCAGGGGAGCGAGCAGGAATGTTTTCTTTCCTTCGTAATCTTTCAGAATCAGATCCACAATCTGATCTTCGGAATACTTTACCATTTTTTCGCCGGTGACGTACGAGAAGGCTTCGCCGGCACGTGCAAACAGCAAACGCAGAAAGTCGTAAATCTCAGTGGTTGTTCCGACTGTTGACCGCGGGTTTTTGTTGGTCGTTTTTTGTTCAATGGAAATGACGGGACTCAGGCCTGTGATTTTATCCACATCGGGGCGTTCCATATTGCCGAGAAAACTACGTGCGTAAGCCGAGAATGTTTCAATGTAACGACGTTGCCCTTCGGCAAAGATCGTATCGAAAGCCAGTGACGATTTTCCGCTGCCGCTGAGTCCGGTAATCACCGTCAAAGCATCACGCGGAATGGAAACATCGATATTTTTTAAGTTGTGAACCCGGGCGCCGATCACTTCTACTCTTTCTGAAGCTTCGATGGGTTGTATGTCGGAATTTTTAGCCAAAACAGTTTTGTTTAAAGTAAGGATTGCAAATTATACAAATGCTGTGAACTCAACACAAAATCAGACTTTAAGAACTTCTTGGTTCAGCAAAAAGCTCTTATTGTTCAGTGGGACTCGCAGGTGTTTGTGTGATTTGTGCTCAAATGAAAATTGAACCCGCAAAGATACGAATTACAAAACGAGTTGGCAAGGGAATTAGTTCGGATGTTTTGTGAAATGTAGTGACGGTTGAACACCGTCACTACAGGATATTTTTCTTCCGGTCAGTGGTTTGTTATAAACGGATTTACCCGCGAAATTAATTTTTTATCTCCATTTGGGTTCGCATGAAATTCTTTCTCCATCGGCAGTGGTATGTTCTTCCAACGAGTTTTCTTTGGATTGAATGACCATATAAACCATCGTGTCGTCCGACGAATTACAAATGCCGCGGTTACCCTGTGGAGCTACCCGTATAACACTTCCTTCTTTGATGTTGAAGCAATCTTCGTCTACCTGAAAGAATCCGAAACCTTTTAATATGATATACGTTTCTTCGTTTTTTCGGTGGATATGAAAATAGGGTTGTTCCGAGTGTGGAGGAAGCGAATTAAATGAGATTTCCGTCCCTGTTGCTTGTGTGGCATCTTTTAAAAAGACTTTACCTTCCAGCACTTTTTTATTTACCGGATGAATCAGCGAATAATCCATTATGTCAGCTAAATTACCCATGTTTACCGCAGTGAAAGATGTGTTTTCTGCCAGTTTTTCAAGTTGTTTCATAATTCAAAATCTTTTGTTATTATGCGAATTTAATGATTCTGTAGCTCTTGGTCTGATGATCTTCTCAGTAATTGTAATTGGTTTGATTAAGCAATACTATCTAATAGTCTGCTCTTGTAACTTTGTCCTCGTAACTATTTCCTTGTAACTATTTCTCATCCTTCCAGTTCCACCATTTTAGTTTTTCGGATTCGTGCTCATCGGTCGGAGTGTTGGCATAATATAGCGCGCATTTAAAAGCATACAACACACATCGGTCCTGAACGGTTCCTGCAAAAGCGTTAGAAAGATCATACAGCATGTCGGGATCTTTTCCTTTTAAGTCGGCAATAGAAGTTATGCCAATATTCCAAAGATCGGTAGCCAACGACTTGCCGATCCCCGGAATGATTGTGAGTTCTTTAATGGTTTGCTGTTTTGTCATTTGTCATTTTGAAAATTCTTTTCATCTTCAATCAGATCTTCGTCCCATTTTTCTTTAGGTAACTCCGAATACAGTTCTATCAGATTGTTTTCGGGATCTCTGAAGTGTGCAACTCGTATTCCCCATGCTGTCATGTCTTTCGGCTCGGTCAGAAAATTCACTCCTTTGCTTTGCAACGAGTTGTAAGTCTCGTTTAGGTTGCCAACTTGCACAATGATTGCCATTTTATCTTGCACAAATTCATTTTCTCTAGTGCCTGTGTTATGGATGGCAATGTCCATGAGTTCCGCTTTAAAAAGATTGAGCCCTGACGGAATGCCGATGTTGAAGCTGGCAAAATTGTCGCCGGGTTTGCCCCAGGTACATTCTAAACCAAGAATGTCGTTGTAAAAAGTGAAACACTTGTCGAAGTCGTTTACTAAAAGTCTGATGTTGCTAAATTTCATTTCGCTGTTTTTTTTATGATTAATACTGCAAAACTACTTTTTCTTCATAGTTGCCAATTGTAGAAATCGGTCGTTTTTATTCTCGAATAATTCCGTAGGGTTATTTCCGGTGTGCTTTTTCAGATCTTTGATGAAATGCGACTGATCAAAATAATTAAGTTCGGGATACAGTTTTCCGTCTTTAATGTGTTTGTACGAAGCATGACACCGTAAAATCTTACAATAGGCTTTTAGCGGAAGCCCGAATCGCTCTTTAAAATACCGGTTTATTTGCCTGCTTGTCCAACACACCTGTTGTGAATATTGTTCAACGGTTTGTTCGCCATTTGTTTGGTACAGCAAATTGAAAAGTTTCTGTTTCCGACCGTCAATTCCCTGTTTACTGCCTAAAGCAGATAGTATTATTTTATTCAGTTCTTCGGTCGCCTTATTTAAATCGTCGAATGGGATAGTGTCTATTTGCCAGAAGTCATTTGATTTCACTTGTTCACTGTCGCAAAAGGAAGCGATGTTTTGTTGCAAGACATAATCAACCGCCAACAGTTTAAAGCGGATCCCAAAAAGTTGTGTGTTGGGTTCGATAGACACTTCCACCTGTTTGGTCCAGAGTCCTGTTAGCGATATTTCATTTTGTTTGTAATTATTGAACGAAATGATAAGATCAAAACAGCCGTCGGGCAGAATTGTAAAGTCAAGCTGTCCGGGGGTGGAGTTATCAAACCACCAATAACTTTTCACAAAATTGTCTAATAATAAGTCGGGCTGAAACTCTTGGTAGATCATACTGAATTTATTATTAGTTGGTTTGTCTATCTGCTCAGATCATTGTTATAGCCCGGTTCATTAAACGATGTCGCCCACAATGGCTTTTTCTGTTTTTTCAAACAGGGTGTTGAAATCGCATTCGTTTACAGTCATGGCTGGATGAATAGTGAACTTTAGCCGGTTACCAATGCCCATTGGGAACTTACCATAACGAAATACTTTCCATGAATTGTTGATGGTGACGGGGACAACCAGTGCATTCGGAGCAAATTTGCACAAGATCTTTAATCCGTTGGAAGCAAAGTTTCCGGGCTCTCCGGTTCTGGAGCGCGTTCCTTCGGGGAAGATTACTGCCGAGCGGTTTGTAGCTTCAATATATTCGCCCATTTGCTTCAAAGCGGGGAGTGCCTGTCTGGGATCTTTCCGGTCGATCAATACCGATCCACCGTGTCTTAAATTGTACGACACGCTGGGAATACCTTTCCCCAATTCTATTTTACTTACAAACTTGGGGTGATACTTACGCAGAAACCAGCCGATGCCGATAATGTCGAACAAGCCCTGATGATTCGCTACAAATATGAGTGGTTTGCCTTCGGGCAGATCGGTTTTATTTTCTACTTCTGCCGTTGATAAAAAGGCAAGTAACACACGCAGTAAAACAAGGTTTAGTAGGTCTACACTTCTTTTGTGCGCCTGATATCCAAATACATTTAAGCAAATGTACTGAATAGGATGAAACACACAGATGGCACAAAAGAACAGAAAACAAGCTACTAATGAGAGTGGATAAGAGATTATCTTTTTCATTCGTAAAAATTTTTCTTTATAATTCGGATGTCACTCACACCGTGCCTTGCGGATGAGTGGCATAAACCGGAAATCATCGGCAAAAATACTCAAATTTATATTTTGAGTGGCAAAAAATAACTTTAAATTTGCATCTGTCGTTGATAGCAGCCTGAAATCGTGTTTGTTTCTGTTTTGTGTAAAGTTCTGTTTTCAGGATAATTCGGATCTTATTTCTTTGCAATAATGATATCTCCCTGATCGGGCACTACGTCAAACATAATGGAGTTCAATCCGTCTTTTTTCAAGACTGCCGCTTTTACTTTTTGCCCGTTTTGTGTAATGATGGCCGACTTCCATGTTTTGGGCAACACCCGTCTGATAGTTATGGGGTAATTATAAACGGAATTTTCCAGCTTGTCCGATACTTGTAGGGTAATGCTTGTTTTGCTTTGGGCTGTTTCGCGAATAATTGCCGCATCTCGTTCTCTGATGTAGCGGACAACATCGCCAAACGGAGCAACCCAAAACCGATCGCTGTGTTGCTTGATATAATCGAGATGCGAGCGTAGAACTGCCGACTGAGTAGGTGAGTAGCCGCCATCGTTGTCGATGCTGTGTATCAAAAATACGCACCAGCCGTTTATGGAGTCCGCTTTTTCCACTTTGCGGTTGAAATCGCCAAGGGTTTGAACCGGTGACACGCTTCCGGTGGTTACGGAGCTTATTTTCATAAAATCGGATGGCGTTTTTGATTCAACATATCCCTGACAATGTCTTGCGGCTATGTAATAACTTGCGCAGATCGAATCGTTGCCCGGAGCACAATACGGATAAGCTATGGTACGGCACACCTGGCCTTTGATGTGGGCATTGATCATGTCCTGCGAGTTTTTGAATTCTGCTGTTTGCTGATCGGCGGTTAAACTTCCCAGGTTGGTGTGTGTCACGGTGTGACTGGCAATTTCATGTCCCCGGTCGGCTGCGACTTGCAGTCCGCTCCAGTCTTTTACCCACGATGAGGGAACAAACATCGTCGTCCGGAATCCGTATTCATTAAACAACGGTATTGCCACAGCCAGTTGATTTGAGCAATTGTCATCGAATGTATAGCTGATGGCTGCTTGTCGAAATCCCTGCCAGCTTGCAATTTCATAAAGTCCGGACCTGGTTTGCGAAAAGCTTTTTGCCGATAACAGACTCAATATGGATAGTACAATTAGAATGCTTATTTTTTTCATGGGGTGGTTGATGGTGAATTGTATTAAACTAAGATTGCGATTAACGATAAAGATTAATATTGCGTTATTATGATTTGGAGTTCCAAAGATAAATACTTTGTGTTGTTTAAGCTAATTATTTTGCAAAATACATTCTACTCAGTCGTTTTTTTAGTTCAGTTCTACCGGCATAATCGGCATATAATCATTTATAATTTTTATCTTTGCATTTGCAAAAATACAGCATAATAATAAACAACATATAGAATGGAACAAATAAAAAAACGCCTTGAATTGCTTCGCGATGCGATGAAAAATGCCGGCGTTTCGGCTTGTATAATTCCCGGTACCGATCCGCATGCCAGCGAATATATAGCTGACTATTGGAAAGAACGTGTGTGGATTTCGGGTTTTACAGGCTCAGCCGGAACTGCTGTAGTGGGGCTTGAAAAGGCCGGACTGTGGACCGACTCACGTTATTTTTTGCAAGGTGAAGAGCAGCTCGCCGGCACCGGCATCGATTTGATGAAACTGGCTCAGCCCGGAACGCCCGATATTATTAGCTGGCTCTCTTCCGAACTAAAAGCCGGCGAACGGGTGGGAGTGAACGCTCAGATGTTTTCGGTAAATGCGTATGCAGCCATGAAAGCCGAGCTGAAAGCTGCCGGGGTGGAACTGGTTTCTATCGACTTGCTTGCGCAGGTGTGGACCGACCGGCCTGCATTGCCTTCCGATCCGTTTTTTGTTTTCGACTCCCAATATGCCGGAAAATCTGTTGCCGAAAAACTTCAGTCGCTCCGTGGGCAAATGAAAAAAGAACATGCCGGAGTATTTGTGCTTTCGGCTCTCGACGAAATTGTGTGGTTGTTCAACATTCGTGGCAACGATGTAAGCTACAATCCGGTGGTTATTTCTTATGCACTTGTCACCGAAGACAAAGCCACTCTGTTTGTTGCACCCGAAAAGGTGACTCCCGAGGCTACGGCTTTTCTGCAGTCCGAAGGTGTTTCTGTTGCTCCGTATGGCGATATTCACAAGGCCTTGAAAGCTATTCCTGTTTCCGAATCGGTATTGTTGGATGGTGCCAAGTTGAACCAGTCTTTGTTCGAAGCCATTCCTTCCGGTTGCGGAATATGCAACCGTTTGTCGCCGGTAAACAAAATGAAAAGCATTAAAAACGCTGTGGAAATAGAAGGTTATCGTCGGGCAATGGTGGAAGACGGCGTGGCTCTTACGCGTTTCTACATGTGGCTCGAAGAAAATGTACATACCGGAGATCATACCGAATTGTCTATCGACAAGCAGTTGTGCGAATATCGCAGCATGGGTAAAAACTTTATGGGCGAAAGCTTCGGATCTATCGTTGGGTATGGTCCTCACGGTGCAGTAGTCCATTATAGCGCCACGCCCGAATCGGCTTCTACCCTGAAGGCTGAAAATATTCTGCTCATTGATTCCGGCGGTCAGTATCTCGACGGAACTACCGATATCACTCGTACCATTGCGCTGGGTACACCTACCGTGCAACAAAAAATGGATTTTACCCTGGTGCTAAAAGGAAATATTGCACTGGATACAGCTATTTTCCCTGTAAATACACGTGGTTCGCAGATTGACATTTTGGCGCGTAAAGCCATGTGGGACTTAGGTCTTAATTACGGACATGGAACCGGCCACGGCGTCGGTCATTTCCTGAATGTACACGAAGGACCGCAAAGCATCCGTGCCGAAGAAAACTCCGTGGTGTTGGAGCCGGGCATGGTAATGTCCAACGAACCGGGCTTGTATCGTACTGATCAATACGGCGTGCGTACCGAAAACATGATGGTGGTGGTACCTGCTCAGACAACTGAATTCGGACAATTCCTCAAATTCGAAACACTTACGCTTTGCCCGATCGATCAGGAACTCATCGATTTGGAAATTATGACTCCCGCTGAAATTGACTGGATAAATAATTATCATCAGAAAGTGTACGATAAGATTTCGCCGCTGCTCAACGAAGATGAGCGCGACTGGTTGAGTCGTAAATGTGCTAAACTGAGATAGTCGGTCGTTTCGATAAGTCAACAATTTCGTCATTTTATCAATTATGGATTTTAATATAAAGGATTCTTTACTCGGAAAAAAAACAGAAACCCCCGATCAATACAGCGCTGATATTCTGTTTCGCATTCCGCGTTTCGAAAACAGGCTACATTACGGACTCGATGATGCGCAGCTACCTTTTGTGGGATACGATGTGTGGAATTGTTACGAGCTTTCGTTTCTTACCGACAACGGCTTGCCTGTGTCGCGCGTATTGAAACTGATTTATGCTGCCGATAGTCGGTTTTTGGTAGAATCCAAATCGCTGAAATTATATCTCAATGCCTTCAACATGGATCGGTTCGGGCCAACGGTTACCGAAGCCGAAAAACGGGTTGAGGGTATTATTCAATCTGATTTAAGTACGCTGTTGGAAACGCAGGTGTCGGTCGTTCTGTTCGACAGTCGAAGTGAAGAGAAACAGGCTTTTTCTTCCTTGCAACAACTTAATCTGAATACGCTGGTGCCGGTTCAGAAGCAAGAATCCATTGTGTTCTCGCGCTTTGTGGAGTCGCCGGAATTGCTTCGTAGCATTTCTGTAGATTCCGATCGTCAATATGCTTTTCATTCCGATCTGCTGCGGTCCAATTGTCGTGTCACCAATCAACCCGACTGGGGCGATTTGTTCGTCCGTATCACGTCGCGTCACGATATTGATCTGGCATCGGTGATGGAATATCTTGTTTCGTTCCGAAAGGAGAATCATTTTCATGAAGAAGTGGTGGAGATGATTTATAAGCGTTTTTGGGATGCTTTTCTGCCTTCGGAGCTTATGGTGGCGGCTATGTACACACGTCGTGGTGGCATTGACATCAACCCGATTCGGGCGTCTCGTGCTGATTTAATTGATGAAGTACTGGTGAGTACCGACTTCCGGGTAACCAAAACTATGAGACAATAACAGCTCCCTCGAAAAAAATGAGTGCAAAACTCTTGAGGCTTTGTTGTTTGTGATGGCCGTTTACAATTTAGTCTCAAAAAGTGGGGTCAAAGTTTGTCAAAACCAAAAAAGGATGTATCTTTGCACCCGCATTACACACTTGCGGTTGTGGCGTAATTGGTAGCCGCGCCAGACTTAGGATCTGGTGCCGAGAGGCGTGGGGGTTCGAGTCCCTTCAGCCGCACGAACGAGTCCCGATAATCTTACGATTGTCGGGATTTTTTCTTTCATCGTATAGTCATTTGGTTTTAATCGGGTTGTAAAATGCTTGTTGTTAGTTTGCATAAATTATAAATGCAAACTATTATGAACAAAAGCCTGTGTCTCTTTTTTCTATTGATGATGTTTGTTACTCCCTGTGCTGCGAGTCAACCATCGCAATTAACGCAAAAATCAAGTATGGACGCAAAGTCACTTAAAATTCTGAGTTGGAATATTTACATGTTGCCTTATTTGAGCTTGTTCAATCACAATGCAAGACGAGCTAAGGCAATTGCCGGTGAGCTATCTCACTCCGATTATCAGATTATTGTTTTTCAGGAAGCGTTTAGTATCAAATGCCGGCATATTTTGGCTAAACGATTGGCAAAAGATTATCCGTATCAGTACGGTCCGGCCAACAGTGGTTTCTGGCCGTTTCGCACCAGTAGCGGACTGTGGATTGTCAGTAAAATGCCCCTTGTCCAGTTGGCAAAAATTAAATTTAGTCTCAGTGAAGGATTTGATATCATAGCGCGTAAAGGAGCTGTGCTTTTTCAGGGCAATTTTGATGGCGCAAAGTTTCAATTGCTTGCCACGCACCTGCAGGCCGATAATTCGCAACCGGTGCGCGACAAGCAGTGCCGTGAGATTAAAGAACATTTGCTGAATCCGTATTTCGATTCCACAATACCTCAGCTCATTTGTGGCGATTTCAATATCGATATGGACGATGATGTCAACTATCAATTAATGCTTCACACACTCGAAGCAAATAATGGTGCCATAAGCGGAGACCTCAAATTTACATACGACGAAATTAACAATACCTTAATGCAAAATGCATCGGGAAAAAAGCGGGTGATTGACTATATTCTGGTCCGCAACGATCAGTGGATTGGGCATATCGAACGGAAAGTACAACCTTTTTATGCCAGGGTAGGAGCAAAGCCCTCAAACCTTTCCGATCATTATGCCATGGAAGCTGATATCAATTTTAATACAGTCGTATCCGATAATTCCCCTTTACTCTCTGTGCGAAAATAGCTTTTCTTGCAAAATTGCATTGCGTTGGCAGTCTCTTTTTTTGATTCCTGATTGTCGTTTAGATAATCGGGATTTTCTTTTTTGCCGTTTCGATGGTTGTGAAATAATGTCCGGATTCTTATGCAAAAAACAAATTGTTGAATAAGAGTAAATCCGTTTCATTCAACAAAAAATCTTATCTTTGTAATTCTCTTTGGCAATTATAATTTACAAAATAATTAATGACAAACAGCGTATTGTCATAGCAAACAAGAAAAAACAACATGGAAAACCAGGAAAATCAACTCAACATTGAACTTTCGGCAGAAATAGCTGAAGGAATTTATTCAAATCTCGCCATTATTTCGCACTCTACATCTGAGTTTGTAGTCGACTTTATTCGCATCATGCCCGGAACTCCTAAAGCAAATGTAAAGTCACGCATCATTCTTACGCCCGAACATACTAAACGTTTGCTGTTTGCCCTTCAGGAAAATATTACTAAGTTTGAACAACAAAACGGAAAAATAAAAGTTACCGATAATGGTTTTGTTCCGCCGGTTCCTATGGCTTTTGGTGGAGGAGAAGCATAACTAAATCAGATCTCAATTTAACCGCTAATTTCTAATACATCTATAGCAATGAAAGAATCGGAAAGCTCTGCCGACATAAAAGAGATCAATCTTCAGGATTATCTGGCGTTGGAGCGTACTAAGCTGGCCAATGAGAGAACTTTTTTTTCGTTCCTTCGAACATCGCTTTATATGTTGTTGGGTGGAATTGCATTTTTGCAGCTGCAGGGTTTTGATAACATTAAATGGATGGCCTTTGTAACCATTTCGCTGAGTGTTATTATTCTGGTGATAGGTATTTATCGGTATGTACAGCTGGGTAAAAAGCTGAGGTATTATTACAGACACAAACCGATAGCCCGAATTGAGGATTGATAAAAAATAAAAAACAGATAGTTTCAATCGAAACTATCTGTTTTTTGTTTTTTAGATCAATGATTCTCAAAATGGCTGATAAATAAAACATGGATGTTTTTATTCTTCGTGTTCTTCTTTGTTTTTTAGCCACAGGGAATATTGAAAATTTTAAACTTAGTGTAACTCTGTGCACTTCGTGTCTTAGTGTTAGTTTTTGGCTTTATTGTAATTCGAGAATAAGCACTGTTTGTTTCGGTACTACCAGGGCAGTGGTCAGGTCGTATTTATTTCCGGTCATAACGTCCACTCCTGTTGTTTTATCTTTCAGGCTCTCTGCAAAACGTGCAGTTTTTAAAGTCTGATCGGTCTCGTTGTTATTTACTATCACCATAATGTTGTCTTTTTCATTGTAGCGGAAATAAACGTAAATATCGTTTTCCGGCACGTAATGCGTTAGTTTCCCTGTGTGAATAACCGCTTTGTTTTTACGCCAGTTGAGTAACTTCGACAGATAATCGAATCGTTCGTTTTGAGCTGCAGTGCGTCCTTTTGCTGTAAAAGCATTAATCGAATCGCCGGCCCATCCGCCGGGGAAGTCACGCCGGATATCACCATCATCTTTGTCTTTGTTGCCGGTCATACCTATTTCAGAACCATAATAAATCTGCGGTATGCCGCGTGTAGTCATTAAAAATGACATAGCCATTTTGAACTTAGTCAAATCTCCGTTCAGCAAATAGTTGTAACGCTGTGTGTCGTGGTTTTCTGCAAATATCAACAAATTATTTGTGTTGGCATACAAATAATCATTGGCAATGGCATTGTAGAGTCGATTCATACCCTTATCTTCCCACGATTTTCCATGTTCATTAAAGCAGGTTTCCAACGATCTTTCTGTCATGAAATCCATTACAGTAGGTAGTTGCGAATTGTAGTTCAAAGAATTTACCGCATCTTTTTGCCAGAATGCTATATCTTGCGAACTGGAGAGCCATGTTTCTCCCATGATATTTAAGTGCGGATATTCGTCTGTAATTGCTTTTGCCCATTTTGCCATCGCATCGCGGTCGTTATAAGGGTAAGTATCCATGCGGATACCGTCGAGGTTGGCGTATTCAATCCACCAAATGGAGTTTTGAATATAATACGTCCAGAAATAGGGATTCTGTTGGTTCATATCCGGCATTGTGGTGTCGAACCACCCATCTACCATTGCTTTTTTGTCTACATTGGCTGCATGAATATCTTTAATAGTAGCTGCTTTGTGATTAGTTTGAGTATAGGTCGGCCATTGATGAATCCAGTCTTCCATCGGTAAGTCTTTCATCCACCATGCATCAATTCCACCGTGGTTTGACACCATATCCATAATCACTTTCAGTCCTTTGTCATGCGAAGCGGCTACAAAGTTTTTATATTCATCGTTTGAACCGAAACGGGGATCGACTTTGTACAGGTCGCTGATGGCATAGCCGTGATAGCTGTATTTTATGTAGTTATTTTCTTGTACAGGTGTGCACCAAATAGTGGTAGCTCCCAGTTCTTTTATATAATCCAGATGATCCTGAATACCTTTAATGTCTCCACCATGTCGGTCGTAGTCAATGTTTCTGTTTACCTTGTCGGGTAGAGAAGCGATGTTGTCATTTTTTGGATTTCCGTTTGCAAACCGGTCGGGCATAAGCAGGTACATGACGTCGGCACTTGAAAAACCTTCACGTTCTGCTGATCCGCTTCTGCGATTTTTGAGTTCGTACTGAAACGAAAGGTTTGCTTTTTTCGGTTGTTTCAGTAGTACTTCGAATTTTCCGGCTTTTGCTGTTGCTGAGTCTATTTCTAACGTAACAAACAAATAGTTCGGACTGCAAACCCGGTTTACTTTTTGTATTTTGACTCCCGGATACGAGAGCGTAACTTGTCGATTGCATATTTCGGAGCCGTGAATCAGTAATTGAAGCTGTGTATTCTTCATACCCACCCACCAAAAAGCCG
>Ga0302163_10000176_pt1 | contig 13704 bp, 12 predicted proteins | sample I_Fen_E2_3_FD_193497 | JGI IMG/M metagenome (GOLD analysis project Ga0302163, IMG submission 193497) | Peat permafrost microbial communities from Stordalen Mire near Abisko, Sweden - I_Fen_E2_3 | ecosystem: Environmental > Terrestrial > Soil > Wetlands > Permafrost | place: Sweden: Abisko...
ATTTCGGGCTCAACCCAGAGGCCGAAATCCATGCCGAGCGCATGCACGTGGTCGATGAGCGGCTTGAGTCCGTTGGGAAATTTCTGCTGATTGACGTACCAATCGCCGAGTCCGGCGTGGTCGTCTTTGCGCGCGCCAAACCAGCCATCGTCAACGACGAAGCGCTCGACGCCCAGCTTGGCTGCTTTGTCGGCAAGCGAAATCTGTCCTGCTTCCGTGACGGCGAATTCGGTGGCCTCCCACGAGTTGTATATGATGGGCCGCGGACGAGGATCGGGCTTGCCGGGAAGTATCTCGGCCAGTTGGAAACGGTGCAGAATGCGTGACGCTTCACCGTGGCCTTGGGCGGTGTAGCCCGCGTAGAACTTGGGCGTCTCGCGTGATTGGCCGGGAGCAAGCGTGTAGTTGAAATCGTAGGGATTGTAGCCGGCGGTGACACGCACGTTGTGCAGTGCCGTGCTCTCGACCACCATGCGCCAGCTTCCGCTCCAACCGAGTTCGCCAAACCAGACCGGGCCGGCGTTCTCATTGGTCTGGTCGGTGCGGCCGATGGCAAACCACGGATTGGCCTGATGCGCGGTACTGCCGCGACGGGACTCCAGCAATTGAGCGCCTGTCTCGAGCGGAGCGGTGTGCAGTTGCCACTCCGCAGCCCATTGGCCTGTCAGCCAACTGAGCGAATACCCAGTGCCTTGGGGAAGGTTCCAGACCGCCGACATCGCCTGCTCGATGCGAAATGGACTCTGGGCTTGATTTTCAATTCGCGACCAGCGTGCGATTACACCTTGGGGATAGGCGCGATAGAAGAGGTGCACCGTTACGGGTTGCACAACATCTTTCAGCACGATTTCGAGTTGCTGGCCGTCGACCTGCGCGCTTGCAAATTTCAGGATTAGCGTGCGGTCTCCGTTGGGCGAGGTGACTTTGAGCGCTGGCTCGGTGAACAGACCGGCTCCCCAGGCCGGATATTCCAGCGGCGTGGTGGCAATAGGTGGATCGAAGCTCGCACGCTCGGGCTTCATCTTCGCCGCAGGCAGCGATGCGCCGGGCTCGAGCTTAGGCCCCCAGTAGAGGCTTTGCAGCATGCCCTGGTCGTTCACGCCGATGACGTAGGTGCTCTCGCCGGCGTTCAGGATCCACTGCTGTTTGGCGGCGTCCTCGCGGATGGAGGACTGGCCGAACGATGGCAAGAACGTGGCGAGAAGGAACAGAAACGAGCAAGCAAGAATTCGCATAGAAGTTGACTCGCGCAAAAGATGAGAGCAGGACAGTGTAAACGCTGGGGAGGGCGCGTTCCCACAATTGCCAACTTCAGGCAATTACAAGCCACCCGGAACGTTAGCGCTTCAGCAGGTCGATCGGCTCGCGCACATCGGTGACACGGAAATACTTTGCCAAGTCGGGATAGCGCTGCGCGACCGCTTCGTACATGGCATACGCCACGTTGCGATAGGAGAAGTGTCCCGCTGGGCCGGTGCGAAGTTCGCTAATGTAGAGCGCCTCCGCGAAATCCATCTTGAACAGGGCGCGCTTGCGGTAGGCAAGAGGAATGACATATTGCGACTGCTCGTTGCCTTCAGGCGCTGACCGGACCGCCAGCGTCGTCGCAGCGTCGCGAGCGCGATTCATAGCGACATCGTAGCGCCTGGCGAGGTTGGCGGCGTCTATGTCTTCAGGCCGGTCGTAACCGTGCAGCGTGGTGAAGTCCTGCAAGATCTGCACGCAGCGGCGGTGGCGGTGCATGTCGCGGAAGGCGCCGATATCCATGAGAATGTCGAAGCGGAATTTCTGGCCGCTGCAATAGGCGCGCGCGACTTCGTCGTGGCGTCCGCGATGACGCAGCCCCAGGTCGATGATCTCAGCGCGCTGGGCGGCAGTCATGCCCTCAACCACGCCGCGAATCTGCCGATAGGAATGGTGCAAGCACTGATAAAGGAGAGTTGTCGCCAGCTCAACCTCGAGCGGTTCGTCTTCCAGCAGATCAACAAGCGGAGCGGGATCGATAGCTCGGGAGCCGAGTATCTCGGCGGCGGCAGCAGTCAACTCGCGGCGGCTCTCCAGCTCGTAAACATTGGGTTCGGCGTACTTCATCAACGTCGGAGCGGAATGGACCTCACGCAAAAGCACGGCCTTCACACGCTCGCCCAGTTCAGCCGATTGCTGCTGGACCTCGTGCAACACGCGCTCGGCACTCGCGTGGTTCACGTTGTATGCGGCGTCGCGCGCCGCTTTCTTCAGTAACTCTCCCAACTGACGCACTTCTGAATGCGGATCTGACAGCAACCGCGAGACCTGGTTCTCCAGCGTTCTGGCGCTGACGATCTGGCCCAGCGAAGTGTTCGACGCCATGGGCAGCAGATAGCGCGACAAATCGAAAGCCCGCGCCTTCAATGTCCGCTCGTACGCGTCCTGCTTCATCTCTTCAGGTTTCGGCGTGCGCTCCTTCAGGTAAACGAACATCTCTTCGGAAAAGTGCCGGTATTCGGCGAAGAGGAAATCGATGGTGTCGCGATAGAGGCGGAGAGCCGGGGCATCGCTTGAAAAATCGGGAACGTAGTAGCCGCTCTTCTGGAAGTCCTGATAGCGGGTGGAGCGCTCCTGCCCGTCCCAACGGGTCTCATCCACCAAAACGGTGGCGGCCAGGATCGACAGTTTTTCGATGGCAAATGACAGATGCGCCAGGTCGGCGATGCTGCGATGGCCGTACTGAAAGTAAAAGGTGTTGAGAAACTTCTCAGCCTTCTGCTCGTTCAGCTCGGCCAGCGACTCACGCAACGAAAGCGACGAGCGCGAGTACTTTGCCATGCCATAGGCGAGAACTTCGGGATCGGCCCCGTGGACGGCGTAGACGTCGGTAGCCGCGCTGGTGTCGGGATCAGCGACTTCCGCGGTGACCAGTGGATTCGTGTCATTCGGCATTGTGCTGAATGATAGGAGCCGGGGGCGGGGTTGAGCAATGCACGAATCGGTGCTAGCTGAGGAAAACGAATTAGTAGTTAACGGGCGACCGCCTGAATAGGGATAGAATGACCTTGACTGCCGTGCCTGATCGACCCAACCTCCCTGCCGCCAACCTCGAAGAAGGACGCACCCGCTGGATCGGCGCTGACTCCATTCTGTTTGCCACCCAGCATCGGCCCTGGCCGGCCCCTATGACTCCGTGGGTGATGACCCAGCGCTGGAGCGATCTGCTGTTCCTCCACTACGAAGTTTCGGCCGAAAAGCTGCGGGCGCTGGTGCCAGCAATGTTGACGCTGGATACCTATAACCAGAAAGGATGGATTTCCATCACGCCGTTCTGGTTGAGTCAACTGCGTCCGCCCGGGATTCCGTCATTACCTTGGGTTTCACACTTCGGCGAAGTCAACGTAAGGACCTACGTCACCTACCAGGGTAAGCCGGGCGTGTACTTCTTCAGCCTGGATGCCAGCCATCTCTCGGCGGTGTGGGGAGCTCGCATTTTTTATCGGCTTCCTTACTGGCATGCAGCGATGAAGGTTAAGGGGCGGGGCTCGGCAAAACTGCTCTATTCAAGCCAACGTTCGCATGGGCCCAAACCGGCGGAGTTGCGTCTCGCGTATGGACCGGCGGGCACCGAGTTTCACGCTGTGCCCGGATCGCTCGAGCATTTCCTGTGCGAGCGTTATTGCCTGTATTCGGCCACTCACCAGCGGCTGTATCGAGCCGACATCCATCACCTGCCATGGACGCTGCAACAAGCGTCAGCCGATTTAGAACGGAACACGATGGCGCAAACCGTCGGACTCGATCTGCCGTCAGTAGCGGACGCGGTGCACTTCTCCCGAACCCTGAAAGTGCTGGTATGGGCGCCCGAGCGCCTCATCTGAAATTCCTCAACTGATCAACTCACAGCGGCAGGCAGGGGCAGGTAGATATAATCCTGCTGGAATCAATACAGGAGCTCGAAATGGCAGGAGTGGAGGGCCGCGTTGCACTGGTAACGGGGGCGTCACAGGGAATTGGCCGGGCTTGCGCGCTGGTGCTGGCGGCTGGCGGAGCCAAATTGGCATTGTGCGCCCGCAACCAGGAGAAGTTGCAACAAGTGGCTGCGGAGATCGCCGCGCAAGGCGGCGAGTGTGAAGTATTTAAGATGGACGTCGCCAACGAGGAAGAAATCAAGGCCGGAGTGAAGGCTGTAATGGCGCACTTCGGCAGGATCGACGTCCTGGTCAATAACGCCGGGGTCACGCGCGACCAGTTGATGATGCGCATGAAACGCGCCGACTGGGACGAGGTGCTCAATACGAACTTGACCGGACCGTTCTTACTCTCCCAAGCAGTGATCGGCCCCATGCTGAAGCAGCGCTGGGGAAGGATCATTAACGTCACCAGTATCTTCGGGCAGATCGGCCAAGCCGGACAGACCAACTATGCGTCGTCCAAGGCTGGACTGATTGGCCTGACCATGGCCCTGGCGCGGGAAGTCGCATCGCGCAGCATCACCGTTAACGCCGTGGCTCCGGGATGGATCGAGACAGCGATGACGTCTGTGCTGTCGGAAGAGTTGAAGGAAAAGATGCGCACCGCGGTGCCGCTCGGCCGCACAGGCACCGACATGGACGTAGCCCACGCGGTGAAGTTCCTGGCGTCGGAAGAGGCCGGATACATCACGGGCGAAGTGCTGAAGGTCAACGGCGGCATTCTGATGGGGTAGCGTGGCGATGAGCGCTGCCCTCTCCTTAACCGTAGTCTCTACAGCTACCGATATCCCCCACGTCCGTTGGTATTACATCCGTCACTTTAGTATCGCTATGGTAACTAGTTACTGCTGCAATGGCCTGCTGCATCAAGAATAAACCCATCATAAGTACAACTTTTTCTTGCTAGGCAAGTCTCAAATCGTTACTATGCAGTTAACCTAAGCCACTTCAAACGCAAGGACCGTCACCCACCATGAACATTGGTGAAACAATCCGAAATTATCGTCTGCAAAAAGGCATGTCCCAGGGCGACATCGAGAAGCGCACCGGACTGTTGCGCTGTTACTTGTCACGCGTGGAAAACGGACACACCATTCCATCACTGGATACACTGGCCAAGATTGCCACCGCGATGGAAGTTCCGCTGGCGCAGTTCTTCCACGAAGGAACCGGCGACAATGGCAGCCGGGCGGTTCCGCATCTCGCCGAAGAGGAAGTGCGCTTCCTGACCCAGATCCGGCGGTACTCTGCCAGCCTCAACGACAGCGATCGCAAACTGGTCATTGCGATGGTGAAGAAGATGGCATCGTCGGTCGCACGCCAGTAGACAAACTCCATTTAGCAACTACTGGCGGTACGCCGATCGCGCTGCGTCCAGTAGTCCGCATTCCTGAAATCAGCTTCCGGCATTTATGCTGGTTGGTACACTTTCGTGGTGCGCTGAGAGGGCCGCAAGTCTTATAAACAGCGAGCACGGAAGACGCATTCCTACCTCTACGAGGCATCATGGCGAAGATTCAAAGAGCATTACTTAGCGTTACCGACAAGACTGGACTAGTTGAGTTCGCGCGACAACTCTCCGAATTGGGCGTGGATCTTATCTCAACCGGCGGTACGGCAAAATTGCTGCGCGATGCCGGCATCGCAGTAAAAGATATCTCCGAGCTGACTGGCTTTCCCGAAATGCTTGACGGTCGCGTGAAGACGCTTCATCCCAAGGTGCACGGCGGAATTCTGCATATTCGCGGGAATGCACAGCACGTGTCGTCTGTGGCTGAACATGGCATTCAGCCAATCGACATGGTGGTGGTGAACCTGTACGCATTCGAGAAGACCGCGTCGAAGCCTGGCGTGGAGTTTCAAGATGTCATCGAGAACATCGACATCGGCGGGCCCTCGATGGTGCGCTCAGCGGCCAAGAATTTTCAGGATGTGGCGATCGTGACTTCGCCTGCCGATTACGAAGCGATTGCCGCGGAAATGAAAAAAGAAAGTGGATCACTGTCGCTTGCAACGAAGTGGCGGCTAGCGCAGAAGGCCTTTGCGACCACCGCGGCGTACGACTCGGCGATTGCATCCACTCTCGAGGGGATTGCGCCGCCGACCGACGGCAAGTTTTCTATGGGCGGACACCAGCGCTTTCCCCAGACTCTACGGCTCTCGTTCCGCAAGGCATTCGATCTTCGTTACGGCGAGAATCCGCATCAGAAAGCGGCGCTGTACGGCGATGGCTCGAGCCAGGGAGTTGCCAACGGCAAGCAACTCCAGGGCAAGGAACTCAGCTTCAACAACATCGTTGATTTGCAAGCGGCTTGGGACCTGGCGCAGGAGTTCGAGGAGCCGGTAGTTGCAATCATCAAGCATACGAACCCTTGCGGCACGGCAGTAGCTCCCACATTGTCAGAGGCATATCTGAGGGCACTGGAGTGCGATCCGGTGTCGGCGTTTGGCGGCGTCATCGGCGTGAACCGGACCATCGATGCGGCGACGGCGACGGAGATGGCGAAGCTGTTTCTCGAAGTTATCGCGGCGCCGAAGTTCGATGCTGAGGCATTGCAAATCTTTGCGACCAAGAAGAATCTGCGGCTCGTGGAAGTCGCGGCGCTGGAGCAGAAGTGGGTGATGAAGCACGTATCCGGGGGCGCTTTGCTGCAGGACAACGACATGCGGCCGCTCACCGAAGCGGACCTGAAGGTGGTAAGCCAACGCAAGCCGACCGACCAGGAAATGAAAGACCTGCTGTTTGCCTGGAAGGTGTGCAAACACGTGAAGTCGAACGCCATTCTCTACGCGCGCAACGGGCAGAGCACAGGCGTCGGAGCTGGGCAGATGAGCCGCGTTGACTCGGCGCGCATCGGTGCGATGAAGTCGGTGTTGGGTATCAAGGGATCGGTTGCAGCGTCCGATGCGTTTTTCCCATTCTCTGACGGAGTTGAAGTAATTGCCAAGGCCGGCGCGACGGCGATCATTCAGCCCGGCGGCTCGGTGCGCGATCAGGAAGTGATCGACGCTACCAACCGACTGGGATTGGCTATGGTCACAACTGGAGTCAGGCACTTCCGGCACTAGGAGCACTCTCGATGAATAGGGAAGAGAAGGAAGATCCAGTCACTGCCAAGCTGGTGCGTCATGGTGCCTATCAGTATGTTCTTTTGCCGAAGGGCTTCGAATTCGACGGCGACCGCGTACTGATTGACAGGTATCGCAGTGGAGTTATTCTGACGCCATTACCTGCAAATCTGACCAAGCCTGGAAAACGAACACGCAGCAAGTGAACTCAGCGTTTCCGTGCAGCAATCACGCGCGGTATCCCCTGCAGGTCAGAAACGACGTTTGGCTCATCCCACATTGTGAGACTTAGTAACTCCAGTACCATGTCGCGCATGGAGTATCCAATTTCCATCGCGAGCCAGCCGCCAGGCTTCAGCCCGGCGTGTGCTTGCGCGATTAGCGGCCGGATTACATCGAGACCGCTGTCGCCGGAAAAAACTGCCATGCGGGGCTCGTACTCGAAGACCGAACGCTGTACCTTGTCGGCTTCGTTCTTGCCGACATACGGCGGATTGCTGACGACGAAGTCGAAATCATGAATTTCAGCTAGTACGCCCAGCACGTCGCTCTGAAGGAACTTGACCCTGCTATCCAGCCGCAGGCGTGCGGCGTTGGCGTGCGCTATCTCCAGCGCATCAGCGGAAAGATCCACGGCATACATTTCCGCACCCGGCAATTCATTCGCCAGTGCGAGCACGATGCAGCCCGAGCCCGTCCCCACATCGACGACCTTCGGGCGATCGACTTCACGGGCTAATTCCAGCACCGTCTCCACAAGATGCTCGGTTTCCGGCCGCGGAATCAGTACGGCAGGCGAAACGATGAAGTCCAGCCCCCAGAATTCCTGATGTCCAGTGATGTACTGCGAAGGGACGCCTAAGGCACGCTGCGCGATTGCTTCTTCGTAGCCCGATTGCTCTTCGGCCGTCAGTTCGCGCTCGGGATGCGCATACAAATAAGCGCGGTTCACGCCGAGTACGAACATCAATAGCGTCTCGGCGTTCATGCGGGGCGAACCGCAGTCCGCAGACTCTAGAAGTTCAACCGCCGCCGCGAGCGCCTGCCTGAGTTGCACGGAGAAATTCTAGCGGCTGCTAGCCGTATTGGCCAAAAGCTAGGCCAGCACCGACGATTCCGCCTTCAGTTTCTCCGACTGGAAGTGCGTGATCAGCGCGTCGATCATGGGTTGCAGCTTGCCGTCCATGAACTCGGGCAACTGGTGTGCCGTGAAGCCGATGCGGTGGTCGGTGACACGATTCTGCGGGAAGTTGTAGGTGCGGATCTTCTCGCTGCGATCGCCCGAGCCCACCATGGCCTTGCGCTCTTTGGCCAAAGCGTCTGCCTGTTTTTGCTGCTCCATTTCGTAGAGGCGGGCACGCAGCACGCGCATTCCCTTTTCGCGGTTCTTAATCTGCGACTTCTCGTCTTGGCAGCTCACGACGGTGTTGGTTGGCAGGTGCGTAATGCGAACAGCCGAATACGTGGTGTTGACCGACTGCCCTCCCGGACCTGACGAACAGAATGTATCGATGCGGATGTCTTTCGCTTCGATCTTCACGTCCACGTCTTCGGCTTCGGGCAACACAGCCACCGTCACGGCGGAGGTGTGAACGCGGCCTTGGGTTTCGGTCTGCGGAACCCGCTGGACGCGATGGACGCCGCTCTCATACTTCAGGCGTGAATAAACGCCCTGCCCTTCGATGATGGCGATGACTTCCTTCAACCCACCGACGCCGGAGTCGGAACTGGAGAGCACTTCCACCTTCCACCGATTGGTTTCGGCATAGCGGTTGTACATGCGGAACATCTCTGCCGCGAAGAGAGTTGCCTCGTCGCCGCCGGTGCCCGCGCGGATTTCCAGGATGACGTTTTTCTCGTCGTTGGGATCCTTGGGCAAAAGGAGAACCGTCAGTTCCTCTTCCACTTCGTGGACGCGCTTCTCCAGTTGGGAGAGTTCTTCTTGCGCGTACGAAAGCATCTCTGGATCGGTTTCGCCCTCGAGGAGTGCTTTGCTCTCGGAGATGCCGCGGGTGAGGTCTTTGTATTCGCGATACCTTTCGACGATGGGCGCAATTTCACTGTGCGCTTTGGCGGTCTTCTGGTAGCGCTGCGAGTCAGAAACGATATCCGGCGACGCGAGAGCCCGATTCAGCTCGTCGTACTTGGCTTCGATTTGTTCTAACCGCTCAAACATGGGAATATGCGGCCCTTTTGCGTCCGGGTGGACCAAACCCAATTGTACGGTAATGTGTCGCCGGCTAAGCGCGGCTCTACTCTGACGCGTTGCGTGAATTGGGGAGAAGTCGGTTCGCGGCGGGACCCGCTACGCTATTACCAGCTCGCCGCCGCGGGCCTTTTCCAGTTCCATCGCTTCGTTCAGCGCTGAGATCGCGCACTCGACCTGGTCGTCGCTGGGCTGCTTGGTAGTGATGCGCTGCAACCACAAGCCCGGCTTGGTGAGCAAGGCGAAGAGCGACGTGCCATGCTTGGCGGCAAAGCGAATCAGCTCATACGAGAGACCCGCGATCACGGGCAACAGAGCGATGCGCAACAGGAAGCGCGCCATAAACGTCTGCGCTGGAAACAGCATGTAAATCACGATCGAGATGAGCATCACCGTCATCAGGAAGCTGGTGCCGCAGCGCGGGTGGAACGTGGAATAGGCCTGCACGTTCTTCGGCTGCAGCGGATCGTGGTTCTCGAACGCAAAGACGGTTTTGTGCTCGGCGCCGTGGTACTGATACACGCGCAGGATGTCGGGCATCAGCGAGACACCCCAGATGAACAGCAGGAAGAGCAGGATGCGAATGACGCCGTCGACGGCGTTAAATGCGATCTGGCTGCTGAAAATCGGATAGGCGTTCTTCAACTTGGTAGCCGCGACCAGGGGAACGAACTTGTACAGAAATATAAAAAAGCCGACTGAAAAAATGATATTGATCGCAGCGACCCAGCCGCTGATTTCGGTCTTCTTGGTAGCTTCCTTCTCGTCGGCAGGAATCGTATCGAGCGCGACGTCCGCGGAATAGCGGAGCGCGCGGAATCCCAGCACCATAGCCTGGCCTAGCGTCATGACCCCGCGAATCACCGGCCAACCCATCCACTTGTGCTTTTCCGAAAGTCGCTCAAGCGGCTCGGAGTGCGTGGAGATTGTGCCGTCGGGTTTGCGGACAGAGATGCCCCAAGCGTGGGGCGAGCGCATCATTACGCCTTCGAGCACAGCCTGGCCGCCAACCAGAGTCTCTTCTCCGCTCTCAAGGGCGGGCAGGAGCTGGACAGCAGTCATGAAACGAAGGTATTGGCGCAGTTTTCCCATAGCGATTGGATGTGCCCCGGGTAGCCAAAGAAGCAGATAAAGGCTGTCTTCAGCGTAGCAGGTTTAAGGCGGGTCTCATACTGAGAAACACCTCGAGATCTTCTTGTGCCCTCCGCGTATTCTCAAGGGTTTAGCCGGAAATCGCTTGTATCTCTTCCGTATAACAAGCAGTTCACGTATCCATCTCATCCCGTGAGACTTAGCGTTCGTCTGCCGGGCGGGTGCAGCCCGCTTCCAGGCGCGGGCTCAGTCAGCGCTGTCGGCGGGCTTCAAGCGCGCCCGCGAACGGTACTCACCCATCGCCTGGGGAAGTGTCGCTTGACGAAGCCTTCCACCTTATCGAGAGGCACCCGCCAGGTTGGTAACAGAGCCCTTGGGCTTCCAGACACCGATTACGATGCCCATGAGGATTGAGCCGATCAGCGGATACGCTGCCGAGATGAACATGAACTGGCTGGAGCGGTACTCGAAGGCCATCTCGGTAATCATAGCCAGAGCGGCCACGAGGCCGACCATCAGTCCGGCAACGATGCCGCGAAAGAGGTTGAACTTGCACGACATACCCAGGACCCAGGAGATGACGAGCGCCATGCCGAAGCTGCATAGAAACGAGATGATGAAGGGCCAGAAGTTCGGGTGCGCCGAGTAGGCCTGAATTTCTTCGGGCGACATTCGTGTGCCTGCCTGCCAGGGTTTGGAGAATGCCGTAAACCACACTGCACCGAATCCGAAATGGACGAAGGCTGCTAGAAGGATCGCTCCCCAATTGATCTTCATGGGTCTCCTTGGGTGACGCGAAAACGATAATCGCTTAGGAGGCGCGGCGCAATGTGTATTTAGAGACTCTGAAAGCCGCAGCGGGCAAGGGCCTGTTTGGGAGAGAGTCCCTGCTCGCGCAGGGCGCGAAGGCTGAGAGCGTCGTGACGCTTGGCAAGGCGAACACCGGAGGCGCCACGTACCAAATCGCAGTGGAAGTAGGAAAGCGTTGCAAGACCGAGAGCGCGGATCAGGAGTAGCTGGCGAGCGGTGGACTTGACGAGATCGGCTCCGCGGACGACTTCGGTGATCTGCATGGCGCCATCGTCCACGACCACGGCAAGCTGGTAGGCAGGGACATCATCGCGTCGCCAGACGACGAAGTCGCCGAAGTCGTGTCCCGCAATGTAAGACTGCGGCCCGAGGTGCTGATCGTCGAAGCGAATGGTTTCACCGTCGGGCACGCGGAAACGCCAGTTCACACCGGCCGGTTGCTCATAGTTCGTGCCCTCGCCCACCTTGTAGCGGCAGATCCCGGAGTAAAGCGGCTCATCGTCGCCCTCATTGGGAGCCGAGGGCGAGAGAGCCAGATCTTTGCGGGAGCAGGTGCAGGGGTAGACCGCTCCAGAGTCGCGAAGCTTGCGCCATGCGTCGAGATAGAACTTGCGGCGCTGGCTTTGGCGATAGGGGCCAAAGGGGCCACCCACGTTAGGACCTTCCTGCCAGCGAATACCGAGCCAGTGGAGGTCTTCCAACATTGCCACGGCGAATTCCGGCCTGGAGCGCTGGGGGTCAAGGTCATCGTCGCGAAAAACGAATGCCCCTTCGCTCAGGAGCGCACGCTGGTAGGCCGTCCAGAAGGTGGCGGCGTGACCGATGTGGAGAAGCCCCGTGGGCGAGGGGGCTAAGCGGCCGCGGTAGGGGGCATGTAACACGGAGACCATTCTAGAGTGGCGACGGCCTGTGTGTGTGCGGGCGGTCAGCAGTTAGCGACTAGCTTCTCACGGTCTGTAGAGCCATGCTGTCAGCGGCCGCTGCGACGTACTCCGGTGTATTGATCCCGGACCTGCCGCAACTTGGGCTCGCGGATTTCCTGGACTCGCGAGGTCACGATCGGCGTCTGATACTTCGGATGGCGAAACTCCAGATACATGCCGCGGCCAACGAAACGGCGTTTCAGCATCGAGCCTCCCCAGGTAGAGCCCGCGATGGCGACCTTGATGGGTTCAGGGCAGAACTCGGGATGGCCCGAGATCAAGACGCTCTTGTCGTCTAAAAGTACGACCTGATAACAGTGGTGCTGGGTTTGGATCTCAAGCACCGTCGAAGGGGGCAGATCGTTAAGGTAAACGCCGCCCTCGATTTCCGACTGTGCGAGGTTGTGGTTCACTTCGTCGGAGAAGTTCGGATGACAGCGGAAGAGATTTGGACTGGCAGCCAAGTGAAACCCACCCCCGTTGCGGTTCAGTGTACACCCAGAACCAAGGGCAATTGGTCAAAACTCAATCGCAATATGGTCAGTGGAAAGCGCCGACGACTTCCGGCTCTGCGGGGGTTGCCTCGGGGGCTGTCTCCAGAGGCTTGGCGTTCACTCTTGCACCACTCAGTTTCTTCTCGTGCGGGTGCAGGTCGCGGGCATTGCGCAGGAAGAGCACCAGCGGCAGCATGGCGAGGAAGATGACACCCATGATCCAGAAGGCTTCGACGAACGAGAGCAGCGCTGCCTGCTGTTGCAACATGCCGTAGATGGCTCCCAGCGACTTCTTCGCCGCGTCGGAGGAGCTGGCACCGTGGGCCATGAACCAAGCCTGCATGCCGCGCATCATCGTCTGCGTTCCGTGATCGTACGGTGTAATGTGGCCGACGAGTTGCTGCTGATGTACCTGGCTGCGGCGCGCAAGGAAGGTGGTCATGGTGGCGATGCCGAAGCTGCCGCCGATGTTGCGCATGAGGTTGTAAATGCTGGTGGCGTTGCCCATCTTCTCGCGCGCAATGCCCGACATGCTGGTGGCCATCAGCGGGATGAAGAGGAAGGCCATGGCTCCGCCCTGGATGACTTGCGGCCAGAAGATGTCCCAGTAACCGGCGTTGAGGTTGAGGTTGGAGAGGCTGAACATGGTCCAACCACCAACGGCGAGCCCTAACGCGATTAGTTTGCGCGGATCGAAGCGGTTGGTGAGCTGCCCGACGATGGGCATCATGAACAGCGAACCAATGCCGCGAGGAGAGAGCGCCAGGCCGGACTCGAGCGCGGGATAGCCGAGCAGGGTCTGCAGGAAGATGGGCAACAGCATGAGGCTGCCGTAGAGGACGAATCCCAGCATGGTCATGATGCTGGTGCCGGCGGCAAACGTGCGGTCCTTCAGCACACGCAGATCAACGATGGGATGTGCGGTGGTGAGCTCGCGAATGACAAGAGCAACGAGTCCGAATACGCAGAGGAAGGCGAAAACGCGAATCTGCGTGCTGGCGAACCAGTCGTGCCGCTGGCCGGTGTCGAGGACGACTTGCAGCGTGCCGAAACCGAGGGCGAGGAATCCGATACCCCAGAGGTCAATGCTGCCGGTGCGGTGCTTGCCGATGTAGGGCGGGTCATGGACAAACGCGCTCATCATGATCACCGAGATCACGCCGATTGGC
>Ga0302163_10000203_pt1 | contig 12904 bp, 12 predicted proteins | sample I_Fen_E2_3_FD_193497 | JGI IMG/M metagenome (GOLD analysis project Ga0302163, IMG submission 193497) | Peat permafrost microbial communities from Stordalen Mire near Abisko, Sweden - I_Fen_E2_3 | ecosystem: Environmental > Terrestrial > Soil > Wetlands > Permafrost | place: Sweden: Abisko...
AGTTTACCCGTGCAGTCAGCAAGGTTGATAACAAGGCTACACCAATGCTACCTCCAATTTGACGAACAGTGTTCATAATTCCTGAGGCTTGTGCCATCTTTTCACGTGGAATTGTTATTAATGATAAAGTACTCAGTGGAGTAAATACCAGTCCAAGTCCTAATCCCCGAATATAAAGTGAGGTCATTATATATGAATGTTCTGTGAGAAACGATAGATGTGAGTTCAGAAAAAAGCTAAATGCTAATAACCCAACGCCCGTAATAATAGGTACTTTGGCGCTGACTTTATCCGAAAACCAGCCTGATATTGGCGAGAGTATACCCTGAATAATTCCAACCGGCAAAAATACTGCTCCAGACTGTAGAGCTGTATATCCCAATGAATTTTGAAGAAACAGAGGCAATAGGAAAGTACTTCCGAACATCCCGATGCTAAATACAAACATCAGGGCATTACTCATTCCAAAGTTTCTATCGCCAAGCAGCCGTAAGTCCAGTAACGGATACTTAGTAGTCAGTTCTCGGGTAAGAAATACGACTAGTGCTATTCCCGATACTGCAAAACAAGCTAAAATATACGGTGCTGTCCAGCCAGCAGAATTGGTTTGTGCATTTCCTTCGGAAAGAGCATAAAGCAAGACTGGTAAGAATATGATAACCGATATAAAGCCGATATAATCGAATTTTCTGGCATTAGGACTAACAAATTCCCGTTGAATAATGACTGTAAAGATTAGTGCAACGATACCTACAGGAATATTAACGTCAAAGATAAGTTGCCAGCTAAAATTATCAACCAAATAACCTCCGATCAACGGTCCGAAAGAGACTGAAGCTGCTGCTGCAATTGACCAAAAACCCAGTGCAAGTCCACGTTGTTTAAGTGGAAATTCACGGGTGATGATTGCCATACCAAGTGGTTGAACTGTTCCGGCTCCCAATCCCTGAATAACACGCGACACGATTAATGTGCCTTCATCATTTGATAAACCACATAACAACGACCCGAATGTAAATAGAAACAATCCCCAGAAATAAACCCGTTTATAGCCAAATTTATCCGCCATCCATCCGGAAGTTGGTAACATAGCCGCCATGGCCAGCATATAAGCTGTAATCACCCATTCGATGGTGGAGAGCCCAACCCCGAATGATGACATAATCTTAGGTAAGCTTACGTTTACAATGGTACTGTCTAAAACCACCATGAAAGTACCCACCATAATATTGGCTAATACAAACCATTTGTATAACGGGCTTTTGGGGTGATAGGCAGAATCACGACTTCGTAGTTTGCGGCGAATTCGATGTGTATTTGATATTTTCCGCATCTTTATTTAATTATTCTGACAACTGCTGACATACCTGTCAAAAGATTAAATGACGAAAGCTTTTGACCTCCTTCAGTTCCGTCAATTGAGATTTTTATTGGCACACGTTGGGTTACTTTAGTGAAGTTTCCCGAAGCATTATTGGGTGGAATGAGTGAAAACTGAGACGCAGTGGTGGAACCCACGGTAAATATTTTGCCAGTGAAAACGACATCAGGGTATGTGTCAAGTGTGAACTTGGCTTTTTGTCCGATGTGCAATGTTTCCATCTTTGTTTCTTCCAAATAAACCAAAATCCAGAATTTGCGATTGTTATTAATAGTATAGATAGATTGGCTTGCCTGTGCAATATCGCCTGTAAGTAACCAGCGTTTTGCTACTATTCCATCTACTGGTGCATACAAGCGGGTGTTGTTCAGTTGAGTTGATATTACACCAATTTGAGCCTGAGCGCTGGATATGGCCGTTTCTGCGCTTTTGATCTGCGTTTTTGATACTACCAGTTGTGCTTTGGCGGCTTCCAATTGTGCCTGTGCTGTTTCCTGTGCTTTTTGAGTGTGTTCAAATTGTTCTTTTGTAATTACACCTCCTGCATTTTGAGTCTTCGCGCGGGCAAAATCTTCTTTTGCTTTTGCAAGTGCAATTTCCAGCACTTTTATGTTTTTCTGCCCATAGAGGTAGTTTGCCTCTGTTTGCGATTTATTTGCTTCCGTTTGCACCTTTGATGCTTGAATCTGTTGTTTTTGTGCTAATAAATCGACACTGTCCAGCTCGGCAAGTAATTGTCCTTTTTTTACAGAATCTCCTTCGTCGACATAAAGTTTACTGATACGTCCCATGATTTTGGGGCTTACTGAAACGTTATCAGATGCAATTACAGCATCATCTGTTCTAATGTAACTTGAATAGTCGATGTACCAGTAAATACCTCCTACTATTACTAATAAAATAACCGCTGTTAACGGGATGTAAATCTTCCAATCTTTTTTCTTTTTCATATACCTATTTTTTTTCTATTTTATTTTTTCAATTTGTTTGCAGCAGGTAGTAGTTTCACCGCTCGCTAAGAGATCTCCTAGTAATATTAACATTTCTTTTACTTGCTCCGAAGCTGTCGAAAGTGTTTGCATTTGTACTTTAGTGAGAAGTTTAAGCTTGCTTATTAATTCTTCAGAGATAATTAATTTAAGTGATTTGAGCGTGTCTCGTCCTTTTTCTGTAAGTTCTATATAAATTACTCTCCTGTCGTTTGGATCTGGAAGACGAATAACTAAGTCATCTTTTATAAGTTTGTCAACTAAAATTGTAGCATGTGGTTTGGGAATGGATAAGTGGCATCCAATTCCACTCATTGTTAATCTTTTGTGATGATAAAGTGCCCCCAATGTGAATAATACTCCGGGTGTAAAAGTCGTTTTAGTTCGTATGGCTCTTGCGAAATTTTTTGAAAGCAAAGGATAAATTGCCATCAAATTTTCGACAACAGATTCATTCAATGATGTTTTATTTCTTTCCATTTGTAATGTTTTATTTTTCTGAAATTGGTTACAAAAGTATAACTATTTTCTGAATGTAATAGTTTACATCTGTATATTTAACGGGAATATTAATTTTATTTGATTTAAACTATTCAACGACGCTACCTTTTTGTGCTTTGAATATCTGGTTTTTGAAAAAATAATTGCTGTTAATGTGATACATTTTGGAGCTGACAAAATTACAGATTTTCAATGCCTGCAAACAATAAATAATCGACGAATAAGGCACTATCTCCCGATAAAGGAGAAAATCTATAGGTTAAAACCAGACCGAGATAGTTATTTAATTGACAATTTACGGATGAGGCGGATGATTTGCAGCATTTGACTAGGTGTTTATCTGCAAAACCTGCAGGAAACATTTCATTTTTTCCTATCTTTGCATTTCAAAATTTAAAAACCATTTGTAAGGTTCAAAAAACATGATTAAAGTAACATTCCCCGATGGTTCGGTGCGCGAATTTGCCAAAGGCATAACCGGACTGCAACTAGCTGAAAGTATCAGCTCCCGCTTGGCACAAGAAGTGCTGGCTATTAGTGTAAATGGAGAAATCCGAGATCTCACACGACCTATTGAAACCGATGCAACCATTAAACTGCATAAATGGGACGATGAAGAAGGAAAGCATGCTTTCTGGCATTCGTCAGCTCACTTAATGGCTGAAGCGCTTCAGGAATTGTATCCTGGCATTAAGTTCGGAATAGGTCCGGCTATCGAAAACGGATTTTACTACGATGTAGATCCGGGTGAAACGGCTATAAAAGAAACTGACTTGCCGGTTATCGAAGCTAAAATGCTGGAACTGGCTGCACGGAAAGAAGCCATTGTGCGTAGTGATATCAGCAAAGCTGATGCACTGAAGCGATTTGGCGATATTGGCGAAGTATACAAAACTGAAATGATCAGCGACTTGGCTGACGGGACGATCACCCTGTATACTCAGGGTAATTTTACCGACTTGTGTCGCGGTCCTCATTTACCGAACACCGGCGATATTAAAGCCATTAAAGTGTTGAGTGTGGCTGGTGCTTACTGGCGTGGCGATGAAAAACGTAAGATGCTTACACGTCTTTATGGTATCACGTTCCCCAAAAAGAAAATGCTTGATGAATATCTTGTATTACTTGAGGAAGCTAAAAAACGCGATCATCGTAAAATAGGTAAGGAACTTGAATTGTTTATGTTCTCCGAAATGGTGGGCAAAGGTCTTCCGATGTGGTTACCACGTGGAACGGCATTGCGCTTGCGTCTGGAAGAATTCTTGAAAAAGATTCAACGTCGTTTTGAGTACCAACAGGTGATGACACCCCATATTGGTAACAAACAATTGTATGTCACTTCCGGTCACTATGCTAAATATGGTAAGGATTCATTTCAACCTATACATACACCTGAAGAAGGTGAAGAGTATCTGTTGAAGCCTATGAATTGTCCACATCACTGTGAAATTTACAAATTCAAACCACGTTCGTACAAAGATCTGCCATTGCGTTTTGCTGAGTTCGGCACTGTATATCGTTACGAGCAAAGTGGTGAGTTGCATGGATTGACCCGCGTGCGTAGTTTTACACAAGATGATGCACATATTTTCTGTCGTCCCGATCAGGTGAAAGATGAATTCCTGAAAGTAATGGACATTATTTTTATTATTTTCAATGCACTTGAATTCAAAAACTTTGAAGCTCAGATTTCGCTGCGCGATCCGAATAATAAAGAAAAATATATTGGTTCCGACGAAAATTGGGACAAGGCTGAAAGCGCTATTGTAGAAGCTTGTCAGGAAAAAGGATTGAAAGCCAAAGTGGAACTGGGTGAAGCAGCTTTCTACGGTCCGAAGCTTGACTTTATGGTTCGCGATGCTATCGGTCGTAAATGGCAGTTAGGAACTATTCAGGTGGATTATAATTTGCCTGAGCGTTTTGAATTGGAATATACCGGAGATGACAACCAGAAACACCGTCCTGTAATGATTCACCGTGCACCATTTGGTTCGATGGAACGTTTTGTGGCGGTATTAATCGAGCATACTGCCGGTAAATTTCCGCTGTGGTTAACCCCTGATCAGGTAGTTGTATTGCCTATCAGCGAAAAGTTCAATGACTATGCATTCCAGATTGCTAAAGAAATGAATATGCAGGATATTCGTGTAACTGTTGACGACCGTAACGAAAAAATAGGCCGTAAAATTCGTGATAACGAATTGAAACGTATTCCGTATATGCTTATTGTAGGTGAGAAAGAAGCCGAAAATGGTGAGGTTGCCGTACGTCGACAAGGCGAGGGCGACAAGGGAACTATGAAGGTGGCTGACTTTGCCAAACTAATTACGGAAGAAGTAAATAGTTTAATGAAGCAGGCTGAAGCAAATTAAACAGATTTTTTTATGAGAGTTTTACTTCTGGTGAAGCTCTCATTATGAGAAAATAAAAGCGAATCGATTTTACCCGATTCGCTTTTCTATGGAAAATGATTTTGTTGTTTTGTTTTTCGGTATTTAATCCTGTATTTCAAAATATTGTTCTATCTTTGCATCAAATTTAATAGCGAATGAGAATTGTAACTCATAGAACGATAGTTGCTTTTTACGAAAAGCATAAAGATGCTACTACTGCTCTTCAGGATTGGTACTCCAAAACTTCGGAAGCAAACTGGACTTGTTTTGCTGATATAAAAGAAGCATTTAATACGGTAGATTCGGTTGGAAATAAAAGATTTGTCTTTAATATTAAGGGAAATGACTATAGACTGGTAGCGATTGTATTATTCAATATTAAGATGGTTTACATTCGCTTTATTGGAACACATAAGGAATACGATAAAACTGATTGCTCAAATATTTGAAACGATGGCAAAGATTAATAACGAATTGGAATATAATGTTCTTATGGCAAGAATAGAAGAACTATTACCGTTGGTGGATGATAATACAGCTTCAACAGACAAAAATCTTATTGAGTTGGCAATTATTTCAGATCTGGTTGCTGATTACGAAGAAGAGCATTATCCTATTGCAACACCTACACTGATAGATGTAATTAAACTCAGAATGTATGAAATGAAGCTGAACCAAATTAAATTATCCGAAATGCTTGGTGTTAGCACCTCGCGGGTAAGCGAATATTTGACAGGTAAGAGTGAACCAACACTCAAAGTTGCGAGGGAGATAAGTAAAAAGCTAAATATAGATGCTGATATTGTTTTGGGTATTTAATGTCCTTTGAGATTTAAAGACAACAAAAAGCGAATCCGATTTTCCCCGATTCGCTTTTTTGTTGTCCACTAAATTCCGAACCAATTAATTCTTTGATGCTGCTTTGATGCCACAGCCAATAGCTACTGTGTTGGTTTGGGCTATGGGTTGGTTGGCAAGCAGAGCATCTACGGCTGCTTCCACGTATTTATGGCTTACTTCGTCGGGCTTGGCATAATTATCGTCGATAGCTCCGATGTAGCGAACGATGTTTTTACCATCCTCTTTGTTTAGCACAAAAACGTGTGGGGTTTTGGTGGCTCCGTATTGAGGGTAGATATGTTGACCTTCGTCTACAAGATACGGGAATGTGAATCCTTTGTCTTTTGCCCGTTGTTGCATACCTTCGAAGTTGTCTGTAGGTTCAACCGTTGGGTCGTTGGGATTGATGGCAATGACGGGATATCCTTGTGGTGCATATTTGTCATTCAATGCAATAATTCTGTCTTCGTAGGCTTTGGCAAACGGGCAATGATTGCAGGTAAAGATAACGATAAATCCTTTTGCATCTGTGTAGCCTGATAACGAAACTATGTTGTTATCCACGTTTTTTAAACTGAAATCGGTAGCGCTATCGCCAATTTTGTAACCACCGTGCGTTGTGGTTTTCATTTGCTGAGCATTAGTCTTTGGTGTGATTATAATCAGCAATATTACTGCACTTAATATAAATCCTATTTTTTTCATATCGATTGTTTTTGTTTATAAATGTCTGTTGATGAGTTTTACTAATTCTTCTTTTTCTACTACGTTTTCAATAAATTCCAGTTTTTCCCCGTTGCGATAAAACACTGTTGCCGGAATAGCTCCACTCCAGTTTGTGTCTATGGTTGGTATCCATTCATTCATTCGTTTGTTATCGTCCAGTAGATACACGTCGGGGGTGATATTATTTTTGGTTATAAAAGTTTTGACTGCAGTATTCAGGTCTTTAGCCATATCCATACTTACCAGAATCATTTTGAAATGCGGATTGTTGCGGTATATTTTGTTTACTTCCATAAATCCTGGTAGTTCGGCTACACAAGGCTTACACCACGTAGCCCAAAAATTGACGAGATACAATTTGTCGTTCTTTTTGTTGATAATGGTTTTGAGTTCATCGAAATCCACTATCTTCAACAATTGTTGCTGTGTAGCGACAGCGGCCGGCTTGATTGCTTTTTTGCGCGCCTGTTGTCCGTAAACGTTGAAGCACATAAAGACACTAAACAGTATAAACAGTTTTCTCATTGTATATTTTTTGGATGTGAAACGTTTGTCCGATGCCGTTTGTTTGGCAGAAGTGTTGATAATGCGGTTAATGTTCCTGATTTTATATACTATTTGGCAAATAGACAATTAAATTTACGTTTGTTGTGCTTGTTTCTAAGTTACGATGCGGTTTTATTTAAAAAAAAATGCGGCAGGATAGAAGTTGTGAGCGCCTACTTTATAAATGTGAGTGCTGATTCTGTAGGTGTTTTAAGCTATTGTGTAAATGCGAGTGTCTGGTTTGTAAATGTGAGCGTCTACTTTAAAAATGTTTTGAGCTATTGTGTAATTGTGCGTGCTTACTTTGTAATTGTGCGTGTCTACTTTGTAAATGTTTTGATGTTATGCGTTAATGCAGATGCTATGTTTGTAAATGTAACTGCAATATCCGAATTGGTTTTAGCTTTATGTGTTAATGCTGGTGCTATATCCTTTAAAGCAGTTCTTTACTCCATAAGTGTTTTAGCTTTATATGTTAATGTGTGTGCCTATTTTGTAATTGTGTATGCTTACTTTGTAAATGTTTTGATGTTATGTGTTAATGCAGGTGCTGTATCCGTTAAAGTAGTTCTTTACTCCATAAGTGTTTTAGCTTTAGATGTTAATGTACGTGTCTATTTTGTAATTGTGTATGCTTACTTTGTAAATATTTTAATGTTACGTGTTAATGCAGGTACTGTATCCGTTAAAGCAGTTCTTTACTCCATAAATGTTTTAGCTTTATGTGTTAATGTACGTACCTCTTTTGTAATTGTGTATGCTTACTTTGTAAATGTTTTGATGTTACGTGTTAATGTGAATGCTTACTTTGTAAATGTGCGTGCAATATATGAATTGGTGGGGGGTGTATGGTTTAATGTGTATGGTGTAATTGTTTATGGTGTAAGGTTTAATAATATAAGAATGTTTGAATTTTAATATTTTTGCGAGTTCCATGGAGTTGAATGTGAATAGGTGTGGTTGTAATCTGTTGATCTGAGTAAAAAAAGAATGTGAACCTCATTCGAGATTCACATTCTGACTGTTTGTAGCGTTTAGCATTGTTTTGTTATCATTAGTTGCTTGTTTTGAACTTGCTCTAATTATTTTTTTTAGCAGGCTACATTCAATTTATAATTCATAATTTATAATTCATAATTCATAACTTGTAACTACTTCTGCTGTTATTCTATTGCAAATTCATCCATTTCAATGTCTTCCGAGTAAGTTTTGCTCATAATGCGATCGGCTGTTTTACAATATGCCCACGGGAAGTAAAACCCGAGTGTGATAATACTCAGAAGTAGCTGTCCCCATATAAATAAGAAATCGCTTCCAGCTTCCATGTCGTAGCCAAATGTTTTGCTCTTTTCGTCCGATTCGGCAAAAGTATTTTCCATAAAATACTGGTACAATTTCAGGTATGCAAGAGGCAAATAAATTCCCAGCGTGATAACCGAAAGCAATAGTTCGAGAGCTATTTTACCAAGCGATTTCCACAATTGGGTTTCCAGCCTGATGGTATAACTCTTGAATGTGAAGTTTATCGACCATTTTGTTACATAATACAGATAGGGAATCATTAAAATCAAAATTGCGATAAATATGCTGATTGATCCAATTGGTGAAGGAGCATGTGACGGGTTTTTAGTCAATAAAGACACTGCGGTGATCATTCCAAAGACAGCAAAAATGCACATTGTGGCTATAATAAGCAACGTAATTATAATAAATAGATCTTTACCCTTGCCATTGAATTTAAAACTATTGGAGTCGTGTGTCGAGTTCTCTGAAAAGAAGTCGTATACTTTTTTGATAAACCATGGCGAATAAATTCCCAACGTAATGATTGTAAGAAAAAAGCCCAGAATGATTATACCTATAAACTCGCCGAATCGACCACCGAATTCAAAGTTCTTAAGTTTAAACTCCGTATTTTCAATAGACATTTTGGCTATAAAAAAACTAATAGCATACCGCACAATCATAAGTAAAAGCATTATGCCGAACAATCCACCTATTTCAGACATGTGCTGCATTGTTTCGTGAGGATCGGCGGTAGGTTGAGCCTTGAAACTTTGCATCCTCACCTGAATGCAGATGTACGGAATTAAAAATAGAAACATGTAAAAAAGCCATACCGGTAAGAGTTTTCGTCCGGTTAAATTGAACTTGAAATAGTTTTTCATTACTGATTAATTTTTTAATTGTATATAGATAATTTAGTTGAAAAATGCGTCTGTTTTAATCTCGAATCGCGATTTAAACCCTCTGAATGCCGCATAAACCGGCATAACAACTCGTAAGCAACGAGACACTTAAGTGCTATGGTTGTTAATCGGGTGTAAAGATAATAATTATGTTTAAATTAACGAGCGTTTTCTGAAAAATATTGCACTAAATGGTATGATTGCTCTGAGTTATTCCTGTCGTAAGCTTAAAAAAGGTGTTACAGCTTATCTGCCATCGCCAGCAGTTCGGTAGTGGTTTTCAGGTTGCGGCAGGTAGCTGCGATTTTCAACTTCTTCTCAAAAAAAGTATTGTTCAGTTTGGTGTTACCATAACCGTTGGGGCAGTGGAGGTAAATAACTTTACCCAATAGTCTGAATTCGTCGGGCAAAAAGCGTTCGGGTGTGATTTTATCGACCAAACCTGTGTCGGGCATTTCGGATAAAAAGTTGAGATGAATCGTATTCGGATCTTTCTGATCGGTTGTAGTAAAAGGATTGTTGTTTATCGCATTGCGTAACTCATCTATTGTTAGTACCAATACAGGAACATTGATTCCGAAGGTTTCAGCTATACAACGGCTTATTACTTGTTCCAGGGTTCGTGTGTCGGATCGTTGGTGGCGAAAGAGTACATTCCCGCTTTGAATGTAACTCTGCACATCCGTGTAACCAAGGTCGGAATACATTTGGCGCAGTGCATCCATTTTAATGCTGTTGCGTCCGCCCACATTAATGCCCCGCAATATGGAGATGTATGTGCAATTATTTTGCGTCATTAATCGAATTATGTTTTACCTGCTTCAGTATATCGTTCATCAGGTCAATCTGTACCTTGTGAATCTCCAGCACTTCCTGCTGCTGACTGATAATCATATGGTCTATTTTCTCGTGTAGCATTCTCACTTCCATTTCGGCTTTTAAATTGACCATATAATCATTCTTAGCCCGGTCCCGATCTTTATCTTCCTGGCGGTTTTGGCTCATCATAATCACCGGTGCCTGCATGGCGGCAATGGTAGACAGGATTAAATTCAAAAGAATGAAAGGGTAGGGGTCAAAAGCCTTATTCGCCAGCCAGAATATGTTTAAAAGTATCCATCCAAGCAGAAATACCGAAAAAGAAATGATAAACGTCCAGCTCCCGCCAAACTCAGCCACCTTGTCGGCAATTCGTTCTCCGTAAGTTGATGGCTGTACATCATCATCCAGCTTGTCGGTCAGTGTTGTTTTATCTTTCAACGATTCCAGCACCGTTTTTTCCAGCGAAGTTAGTTCGCCTATCTGTTTAGTAAGAAAAGACTCAATATATTTTTCACGATAGCTGTTTAGTTCCGTTCCGGATAAAAATTTGTCCTTGGAAAAATTCGGATGATCTTTCAAAATAATATCCATAATAGATTTACGGACTGATTTTCCTGATATTTTTTCGGATGCCGGAAATTCAACGTTTGATAAGTCACTTTTAAAGTTATCCATATAGTTCGTTTTCTGTTTTTTATTATCGGTTTGTCTGTTGCAAAAATACATTTTTTCAGGCAAAGTTCATTACAGTTCTTTATTCATCTTCGAATATGTAGTTCCTTACTTTCAAAAAAGTTAAACAAACTTGTATTCAAAACAATAAAAGAGCAAAATATGTTTTGCTTTCTTTCTGGTCAATAATTAATAATCCTGTAAGCGGGGTGCAGCGCTCAAAGTTGAAGATTCCGGATTAGCAACTTTCTATTTTTTGAATATTCCGACAAAACTCGCTTTTCATCTAAAAATGTGTGGTTTATTCGGGATTTTTTACGATCTTTGTGCCCCAAATACACATATAAAAATTTGAATGAAGACAAACAATGAAAAATGGCAGGGAAATTCGGGTCATAAATCGAATTCAGGTGCCGGCCGTGATGGTAAACCGTTTGAGAAACGTGATGTGAAATCGATATTGAAAGGATCACGTGGAGCTGCAAAATTTGGTTCGGACAAACCAGCCCGTGATGATAACCGCACATTCGGAAATTCGGATTATAAGAAAAAAGATGACAGTCGTCCTGCTTATGGTGACAGAAAACCTGCTGGAAATACCGATAATCGTCCTTTTGGAGAAAAAAGATCATTCCACAGTAGCGGAAGTACAGACAGACCTGCTTACGGAGATAGAAAACCGTATGAAAACCGCGAAGGTGGTCGTCCTTCATTCGGAGAAAAGAAATCATTTGAAAGCCGTGGTGATAAACCTGCTTATGGAGATCGTAAGCCATGGGAAAATCGTGAAGGCGGTCGCCCTGCTTTTGGAGGAGCTAAGAAACCCTGGGAAAGCCGTGAAGGTGGTCGTCCAGCTTTTAATGGCCCTAAAAAGCCATGGGAAAATCGCGACAGTAAACCCAAACCTTGGGAAGACCGCGTTGATAGTAATGGTGAAAAAGCATATGGAAGAAGCTATAATAATGCATCGGACGATGAACCACGTGATGGCAAATTAAGTTTTAGAAAACCAGGTGAAGGTCAGAAATCGGAATTCATTGAAACCCGTTATGATAATAAAAAGGATGGTGTAACTTTTCGTAAACCGGTTCGTAGAGCTGGCGATAATTACGATCCTAACTCAAAGTACAGTAATAAAAAGCAGCTTGAATTTAAGCAAGCGGTTGTTGATCTGACAAAACCTCTCCGATTGAATAAATTCTTAGCCAATGCGGGAATTTGTTCCCGTCGTGAAGCTGATGAATATATTCAGGCTGGTGTCATTTCGGTGAACGGTGAAATTGTTACCGAAATGGGTACGAAAGTATTGCTTACCGATAAAATCATGTTCCACGATCAACCTGTACATTCTGAACGTAAGGTATATCTGTTGTTGAACAAACCGAAAGACTGTGTAACGACTTCGGAAGATACACACGATCGGACAACAGTACTTGATTTAGTGAAAAATGCTTGTAGCGAACGTATTTACCCTGTGGGTCGTTTGGATAGAAACACAACTGGTGTTTTACTGTTGACTAATGATGGTGATTTGGCTTCAAAACTGACTCATCCGAAATACGACAAGAAAAAAATCTATCATGCAACTCTTGATAAACCGCTTGAGAAAGCAGATTTTGAAGCTGTATTGGCCGGTATACCGTTGGATGATGGTGTAATAGCTGCCGATGCATTGGAATTTGTAAAAGAAGGTGATTTGAAACAAGTGGGTATTGAAATTCACTCCGGTCAAAACCGTGTAGTACGTCGCATCTTCGAAAAGCTGGGATATAAAGTTATTCGTCTGGATCGTGTTTTCTTTGCCGGATTGACAAAAAAACAACTTCCACGTGGAAAATATCGCTT
>Ga0302163_10000205_pt1 | contig 12805 bp, 9 predicted proteins | sample I_Fen_E2_3_FD_193497 | JGI IMG/M metagenome (GOLD analysis project Ga0302163, IMG submission 193497) | Peat permafrost microbial communities from Stordalen Mire near Abisko, Sweden - I_Fen_E2_3 | ecosystem: Environmental > Terrestrial > Soil > Wetlands > Permafrost | place: Sweden: Abisko...
GCGCAATGATTTCCTCCGCTCGCTGGTGGATAGCCTTTATACGCGCAACGAAATAGAACTAAACCGGGGTAACTTCCGCGTAAAAGGCGATACGGTGGATATTTTTCTGGCGTATTCCGATTTTATCCTGCGCGTGGTTTTCTGGGGCGACGAGATTGACGAAATTCTGACGGTCGATCCGGTTAATCTTTCCGTTCTTGGGTCGTTCGACAGTTATAATATCTATCCGGCCAGTATTTTTGTTACTACCAAAGAACGTATTGCCCAGGCTATTCAGTATATCGAAATTGATATGGCCAAACAGGTGGACTATTTCCGCTCCATTGGCAAAAATTACGAAGCTAAACGTATTTACGAACGGGTAAAATACGATTTGGAAATGATTAAGGAGCTCGGTTATTGTTCTGGTATCGAAAATTACTCCCGTTATTTCGATGGTCGTTTGCCGGGTAGTCGCCCGTTCTGCTTGCTGGACTATTTTCCCAAAGATTTTTTAATGGTTATCGACGAAAGTCACGTAACTATTTCGCAAATTCGTGCCATGTTTGGTGGCGATGCGGCCCGTAAAGAGAATCTGGTGGAATATGGTTTCCGTTTGCCTTCGGCTAAAGACAACAGGCCGTTGCGATTCGAAGAATTTGAAGAACTGGCTCCGCAAACCATCTATGTAAGTGCTACTCCGGCCGATTATGAGCTGGAAAAATCACAGGGCATTGTGGTCGATCAGCTTATTCGTCCCACGGGCCTGCTCGATCCTATTATTGATGTGCGTCCAAGTCTGAATCAGATTGATGATTTGTTGGAAGAGATCACTATTCGTACTGAAAAGAATGAACGTACGCTTATCACTACGCTTACAAAACGAATGGCAGAAGAACTGACCGACTATCTGACCAAAATGAACGTGCGTTGTAACTATATTCACTCCGATGTGGATACACTTGACCGTGTGCAGATTCTGGAAGATTTGCGGAAAGGCATTTATGATGTGCTGATTGGGGTCAATCTTTTGCGCGAAGGGCTGGATTTACCCGAAGTATCGCTCGTTGCTATTCTGGATGCCGATAAAGAAGGTTTTTTGCGTTCGCACCGGTCGCTTACACAGACTGCTGGTCGTGCTGCGCGTAACTTAAACGGACGCGTGATTATGTATGCCGACAAAATTACCGAGAGTATGCGCAAAACTATTTCGGAAACTAACCGCAGGCGCGAAAAACAATTAGCGTATAACGAATTACACGGCATTACTCCTACGGCTATTATCAAAGGGGAGCGTAATTCCTTTGCCAATGTGGATCCGAATGCGTATGTGGAACCCGATACTAAGCAAGCTATTGCTGCCGATCCGGTGGTTCAGTATATGTCGCGTCCGGCACTCGAAAAGGCCATTGCAAAAACCAAAAAAGCCATGCAAGAAGCTGCTAAGAAGCTCGACTTCCTCGATGCTGCTCAACTTCGCGACGAATTAATTAAATTGGAAGACTTGTTGAAGACGAAACAATGATCAATGGTAAATCAATGTCGTTTAGTTAGGTACACACAGATTTTACAGAATATGCAAAGTTGATTTGATTATTCTATTTTTGATAATATGCATTTTAAATGGAATTTATATTCTGTTTTTTTTTCGTCTAATCCGTGTATTCTGTGTGCGAATTCTTATCTAAACCACATTGAATCATCAATTATAACTAAGCTCTATATGAGCGTATAGTTTATAACGCTTCTGCTGATTTTACGCACCTTTAGCCGTGGCATGCAGCTCCGGAGGAGCATTCTGTTTGTAACTCTGTACAATTTCAAATTTTCCACAGCTCTGGAAGAGCGACCTGTTTCGGTTGGATAACGTGTCAGAATATTCTATACTGGCCGCTCCTACGGAGCTCAGGGCTATTTATGCATATCCGTTTCTACAAACAGGATGCTCCTACGGAGCAATATAGAAGTAAAATGCATTGCCTTCGACTCCTGATTCGCATGATAAATTATCATTGTCTATTCATCTTATCATTAATAATTAATCATTGATCATTAACCGTTAATAATTGATCATTAATCATTAACCATTAATAATTATCTTAGAATCGTTGGCTGATATTGATAAACACCCGGCTATCGGTGTTTTTATCGGAGTCTAAAGTCCCTTCAAAGTTGAATGAGAGTATCAGCTTTTTGGTAATCATCCACGAGAGATCAAATTCCAGTGTTTGTTGTTTAAGATTGGTGAGTGCCACATTTTGCTCCGACGTGGAAACATTGTTTTTCAGCTCGTAACTTCCTTTTCTGTATTCCACTTCGGCATTTATCCTTCCGTCCAGAAAATCGTGCGACAGATTTATTCCGTATTCCGTTCCGTTACTGTAATTGGCATTAAATGATGTTGCAAAAACGGATGCGCTGCTGTTGATAAACGGCACTTGTGTGTACGTAAGATAACTGGAATAATTGGTAGATGACGTAGAGCTTGGGGTTTGCAGTCTGTAGCCGGCATTTCCGCTCCAGATTATTTTTTTGAACGGACGATAATTGAACTGAAACCTGTATCCTTGTCGGGTGGCTTTGTCCATAAGACTATCCAGTCTGTTTTTATAAGTTTCATAATAATAGATATTCTTGCGGGCATCGTACGACATGGACAGCGACAGATTATGAAGCGGCCGATAACGCAACGAAATATAGGTACCGGTCAGATTGAGCGTGTTTTTGGCAACACTATCCGTTTTACTGTATAAATCTATTTCGAATGAACAGAATAAATCCAGATTTTTAAGCAGACTGTTGCTATGTTGGATATAGGCAAACCGTCTATCGGTTTTGAAACTATTCATCTGATTGAACAGTGCCAATGAAGTCTGGAAATTTCCATTATTGTTTTTCAGATGATAACTCATAAAAGCTCCGAACTGTAATAGTTTAGGGGAAACACCGTATACTGAATCGGGACGGGAACCCAGCACTGCACCATAATCAAAATTCGTGCTTCTACTCTCAAACTGAAATCCATCCACAGCTCCCACATTGGCCATATTGGTATTGATACTTCGCCCGAAGGTTAGATTTGCCGTTTTGCTAAAGTCGTACTTGAGCGATAGATTATATACTTTCAATGCATCGCTCAGTTTAATGGAATCATTTAGCTTATGTGTAAAAGATATATAACTGTTGAACGATAATTTGGAATTGTTGATGTGCTCAGCATTCAGTGCGAGGTTATACCTGAACCGTTGCGAGGAGGAAGAATAATTAGAGAAACCCGAATAAGACGAAACCGATAAACGTCCATCGACCTTTGCTTTCGATTCTGCAGATTCTTTTTTATTTGTAGCATCGGCTATTAATACATCATTTACCGCTATAGCATCTTTGGACTTTTGAGTAACTACATCCATCGATTTACCCTCCAATTTCCTTCTGGCAATAATTTCTGTCGAACTAGTTAATTGAATATTGTTTAAGGTAGAGCATACACACGAAATGGAAGATAGTTGTTTTACTATCAGTACTGCTTGGAGGATATTATTTTGCGATTGGTATAAAGTATCTCCCACATGAATCCCGTCCGTGCTTACAAATTGCACATAGGTGTTTTGAGAACTGATATAGGACACTTTTCCTTTTATCTGTTCAGTAGTATTTTGCCCGAACAAACTTGTGCCAAGAAAAATAAACGCTATAATTAATAGATGCTTCATGTTTTTACGATTCGTGAAACCTGTAAATCAGTTTTAGGGTAGATTACCGGTACTGAATGAGTGACATTTAGTACACTTGGCTGTATAATTAGCATCGTTTGTATGACAATCGGTACATGACGACCATTTTCCTTTATGTTTCCCGGAATATATTTTTCCGAAATTGCTATCGTGTTGTTTGAACTTAATACCTGCATCCCAAGCCTGAATGCTGTGACATGCCGAACAATCAAATGCTGCAAACTTAGTAGCATGTGCAGGATATTTAGCATTCTGTGCACCGGTTAAACTATGGCAGGTACTACAGTCGGTAGACAGTTTTTTTGAATAATCATTATTGAGGTGACAGGCTATACAATCTAATTTGTGTCCGCCGGTTAATGGAAATGCTCCATGATCAAAACCACGGCCGTTGCTTAACCAATTACGTCCAACCATGCTGTGACAGCGGGCGCAATCGGTATCAAATCCGGCTGCACGGTGATTCGGACTGGTAGTTGCATCATATTTATCTTTATGACAGGCATAACAGTCCGAACGAATATTATCAAACCGAAGCGATGATGCCGAAGTATGGCAGCGATTACAATCTGCTGTGGCGTGTGCCCCGGCGAGTACGAAACCAGCTTCACGATGAATCCGTTTTACATTGGTTACAATCCATGAACTGGTATTATGACAGCGTTCGCAGTCTTTACCTACCGTTCCCTGATGAATGTCGGTGTGACATGCAGAACATTGAGTCGGCGCTTTTGAAAATTCAAGCGAGGTATGGCATTTCTTGCAACTAATCATTTTATGTTGCCCCGTTAAAGGAAAATGCGTTTTGTTATGATTAAAACCGTTTGGCTTTATTTTAAGCCAGTCGTCGGTGGTATGGCAGGTGGTACATTCAACTTTAAAGTTGGCTCCATGCGGAGATTTTGGCGATACGGCAAATGCGTGTGTACCCCAAAACATAAATACCATGAGCAATATTAATTTGTAGTTCATAAATTTAGTGTTCATAAATTAATACAGCAATTAAGAGTGACACCGGGCACATGTTATATTGTCGAACTTATATTCTATGTACGTTCCTTTTTCATTGGTTACCTGCTTGTGGCAGGCTTCACATTTCACCGTAGCGTGTGCACCGTCCAGTTTGAATCGTGAGTTGTTATGATCAAATTTTGAATTTTCCCATTTATCAAAACCGTGGCAACGCGTACAATCGGTTTTGCCATTTACAGCAAACTGTCCGGCGTGCGAATCTTTATGACAGCTGGAACATTCGCGCGAAAGCCGCTTGAATTGCTGTACCCGTACTCCGTTTGCATTTTTCCGATAATGACATTCGGCACAAGCTATCTTAGCATGTTCGCCTTCCAGTTTAAATCCGGTTTTGTTATGATCGAAGGTGACCTCTTTCCAGTTCTTCACATTATGACAGGCCGTACAATCTTCATTCGGGAAAAAACGATCAGGAATAAAACCTTTGTGTACATTGGTATGACAATCTACACAGCGACTACCCATATTTCTGAATGTCCAGTCTTTTTGTTTTTTATGACAGGCTGTACAGGCTGTTGCCATATGTGCTCCTTCCAGCTTGAATTTAGTCATATTATGCTTTTCAATCGTGAAGGTACTTGGCGTAAATCCATTATTGGTATGGCACTTATTGCAATCGGGCGAAACGCCGTTTACGGCAAATTCTTTTTTGTGATAATCGGCATGACAGTCGGAACAACGATCGTGTTTGATCGGATCAGTCATATTTCCGGTTTTATGACATGCTTTACATTCTACGGTTTGATGTTTTCCTATCAGTTTAAATCCTGTTTTATCGTGATCGAAGGTTTTTATACCCTTGATAATATGAAACGACTCTTCGGTATGACATTGTTTGCAATTTTGTCCGAACTTATTCTCGTGCGGATCTTTATGGCAACTGTTACAATTAGCAAAGGCCAGGTTTTTAAATCCTTCCCGGGTTTTTCCATTGACAATTTCAGGTTTGTGACATTCTTTGCAGGCCACATCTTTATGTTTACCAAGCAACGGATAACGGGTTTTACTGTGATCAAAGGGTTTCGCATTTTTGAACGAATTAAACCCATGACAATCCGTACATCTCGACGACATTTTTCCCTGATGAAAATCATCGTGACAGCTGAGGCATTGTTGACTTAAACCAAGATAAGTACCCGCTTTTTTTCGGATAGCAGGATCTTTAATAAAAGCCGGTTTATGGCAGGCATTACATTCTTGTTTGGCATGTTCGCCCTTTAATGCAAATCCGGTTTTTGAATGATCGAATGTCTTCTTGTTGAAGCGTATCAGTTGAAAGTCGCGACCGTGATGTTCGCTGTGACAGCCTGCGCAATCTTTGTTCCGCACTTGGGCTGAACCATGATAACCTTTTCTGGCGATAATATTGGCTCTTATTTCTTTGTGACACTCCAGGCATTTTTGGCGTGTTACTTTATTTCCGACATCATGGCATTTGGTACAATTACTTATACCTTCTAAACTTGCATGCGCTTTGCTCAGCTCACCCGGAGAAATCTGGGCAGACGCATGGTATATACAAAGTATATACCATGTAAGAAGGAACAATAATCTTTTTAGTTTCATCTTTTTCAAATGTCTTAATTTGATGAAGGTTTTAGGTTCTATCGATGTTTCAGAATTGTATCACCGTGTTTAGTGGTAATGCGTATTCCTGCTTTTTTGAGAAACTGAGTTGGTAATTCACCTCCGGCAAAGATGTATACCAAATCATTTTTCAGTCTTTTTATTTCGTCGCTGTTGTTCAGCTTGTATTGAATGCTGTTTTCTTCTATTGAGACTACATTTGTGTTATAAAGAACCTGGATGCTTTTGTTTGCAATAGCCTCGTTTATTCTCTCAATATTCTTTACTTTTAGCCTATTAAACTTTTCTCCTCTGTACGAAATAGTGATTTTATTCAAAGCGGCTAATAATAATGCCGCTTCTATGGCTGAATCGCCACCACCAACGATCAGAACATCTTGTCCCGTTATTTCTTCATCTTCCGTAAGCTGATAAGATACTTTCTCTGTTTCTTCGCCCGGAATATTCAGTTTCCGTGGCGTACCACGCCGACCGATTGCCAGCAAAACACTTCTGGTACTATAACTTTCGCCACCCGACGTTTCCACCTTGAAACGGTTGTTTTCCGCGGTAATAGCTTCGACCTTTCTGTTTTCTTGTATCGTGATTTTATTTTTTGTCAGAACAGTATTCCATAATTGCAGCAATTCAGTCTTAGACGTCTCTATCAATTTTACTTTTCCGTAAATAGGTAAATCCATGGGCGATGTCATTACTATTTTTTTACGGGGAAAAGTGGAAATTGCTCCTCCCAAACTACTTTGATCTAATATAACTGTTTTTAAATTTTGCTTTTTTGCGGCCAGCGCTGCCGAAATACCGGCCGGACCTGCACCTATAATAATTAAATCATAATCGGCCGTGACCTCTTTCTTTAATGACCGGGTAATACTATCAACAGCTTGCTTTCCCTGTGTAACAGCGTTTTTAATTAAGCCCATGCCACCTAACTCTCCGGCAACAAAAATACCTGCAACATTTGTTTCGAAACTCTCGTTTAATTCGGGTATGTCAACGCCTCTTTTTTTAGTGCCAATGCACAATGTAATGGCTTCGACCGGACAAGCTTTGAAACAAGCACCATGACCGATACACATCGAAGCATTAATAACGGTTGCTTTTCCGTTTCGGATGCCGATGATGTCTTCCTCGGGGCAGGCGGTTATACAGGCACCACTCTTGATGCATCTGTTTTGATCGATAACCGGATGGATAGCCACCGGTTCATACAATCCGTCTACTTTGGCTTGCGCAATTTTTCGGATTACTTGCTTGGATTCTCGTTTTTGCTTCCGAACGTATATGTACAGAATAATCAGGATGATTAGTACTATAAAAGCGTATGAAGCTATTTCTATTAATTTGTCCATCGATTCAGAATATCCATTTATAACCGAAGAAAAGTACTGTTGCCACATGTATGACCATTATGATTAACATGATAAGAGCAAATGGTAAATGAATTACATGCCAGTATTTAAATAAGCTTTGCATGTTAGTCAGACGTTTTATCCGGAAGTTTAATGCACGCTCGTTTAAAACCATACGTTTCACATGATAAAACTCTTTTCGTGTAATATTTTGTGCTTTTAATTCAGCTCCTAAATGAAATCTGCTTACTGTGTTTATTTTAGCACTGTTGATTCCATATTTATTTTTCAGTACTATGTCCATTTCATCCCGCAGATCTTTTACTTCCTGCAGACTAAGTTCACGTCCTTCAATAGTGCGTGGAATTTGGACATAAATAAACCGACCGATAACTCCGCTTATCCACACGATGGCTAAACTCCAAAAGCCTATGGATACGATTCCGCCAAATTTGAATGTGGTGTGGAATGCTACCATAACAGCACCCTCCGTGCACAGGAATATATGAAATTCGAGCCAGTACTTAAGTTCGCCTACACGCGAAAAAGTTTTTAGCCGCTTACGTGCCATGTATGAAAACAGGCCTATAAGGATAAATAAGGTTCCAATGATTCCTAATCCGTGTCCTACCAATCCGCCGGAGTCGAGCATTTGATGATATGGATGAAAGTAGCGGGCTTCAATAGATAATTTGTAATAGGACGACCCTATATACAATAGTACGGCCGTTGTGGCTATCACTATAGCGCAATAAAGAAATATGGATAATCTATGAAAAAATCGTATCATTAAGTTCTTTTGAAATCAATAGTTTTTGAAAACCCTAAATGAAATTATTATCGAAATTAGAATTAATATAGATTTGAAATGTTGGTAATTCTCGTCAAATATAACTATAAAACATTGCAACTATTACAATTTAAGCTGTTAATACCCTCTATTTATATTGACTCTGAATTAGATCGGTTTGCGATGCGATCATTTTCAATCTGTAAGTGTTTGAATGTTAGTTGTAGTCAATGCGTTTAAACTCCTTAGTTTGATGATTTGGCACTGTGCTTTTTTTCTGACTTTGAAGCCCCGATAATGAGCCCGATAATAACTATCAGGACTAGATAAACTGCAACAGGAATAGGAGGAGGTGTACCTTGTCCGTACGAATGCATTCCCGATAAGTAATAATTCACTCCCACAAATGTCATAATCACAGAACCAAAACCAATCACCGAAGCCGTGTTGAACACAAGTAGATTGTTTGTCTTTGGAATGTTGCGCAGGTGAAGAATGACTGAATATACCAAAACACTTACCAATGCCCAGGTTTCTTTCGAATCCCAGCCCCAGTAGCGTCCCCACGATTCGTTGGCCCAGATGCCTCCCAGAAATGTGCCTACCGTCAGCATGAAAAGGCCTATGGTCAGTGCCAGTTCTATAATATAACTGAATTCCAGAATACTTTCATTCAACCGGAGTTTGTTTTTCTCTGTACGGGCAACCATCAGACACAGGTTGAATAAGCCGAGCATGGCTGCCATGGCAAAGAACCCGTAACTGGATGTGATCACTGCCACATGGATTACCAACCAATATGATTTCAGCACTGGAACGAGGTTGGTGATTTCCGGATTCATCCAGCTCATGCCTGCTACCGACAATGCAATGGCTGATAGCAAAGAGGTGATGGCAAGTGTTATCGGTGATCTGTTTGCAAATACCAATCCGGACAAAGCAGCTCCCCAACCGACAAAAATCATTGCCTCGTACCCATCACTCCAGGGAGCATGCCCTGAAATATACCAACGCATAATTAATCCTCCGGTATATAATAAAAACATAAACGCAAGTGGGTAAATACTTTTATTCAAATATCTTTCGATCTTTGGATTGTATTTCAGAATATTGATAATGTGTAGAGAAACCAATAAGATTCCGAGTAAACCATACAGAATGGCTAGTGTAAGGAATATGCTCAGGTTGTTATACAGAATTTCAGCTTTTACTTTGTTTTTAGAGGGAAGTTGAGCTCCACCGTTTAGAAGTTGATAGTTTTTCAGACTCAACAAAGCACTGTTTGCAAAACTCCAGTCTCCGGTTTCTTCTCCATGAAGTACTGCAGAGAGATAGGAGCTGAGTAATTGTTCGGTTTCAGAGGTTTTATTGGTATTCGTCATCGAACTCATGCCCATTTCATTGCTCATGCCGTTCGTCGGCATATTTTGCATATTGCTATTCATGGGGCAAACGCTATCTGATTTTCCGGCTGTCATTCCGTCCATCGATTCATCCAGCTTTCCGGCTTTCCCGGTTTTTCCGGTAACCGGGCATTTATCTCCTGAACTTGCTGTCATTCCTCCACCCATTGATTGGCCACTGGCAGGAAGATCTGTCATTCCTGTTTTTCCGGTCATAGGGCAAACGCCACCGGTTGCACTACTCGTGGTTTGATTTGCCGCTGTCTGAGTTCCAAAGTTTGTTACCGCTTTCCATTTCTCAGTATCGTGTCCGACTGTAGGGAAGATGGTCAGAATGCTTCCGGTGAAAATACTGTTGATAATGTTTACACGTTCGTCAACATTAATCAGTTCCTTTTCGTACTGATTGCGTTCCGAAGGATCTTTCTGGTAAGCTTTTTCTACTTTGTCCGAAATTTTATACTGACCGCCATTTTTTGCATCAAAAAGTTGATTAAAGCTCACGTAGTCTTTTGCAGCTCCAAGTTCTTTGGCAAGTTCCTCGTGGGCTACTTTAATAATCGGTTCATTTTGCCATTTGGTGGGGTTGGTACACATGCCCAGCACTACTTCCAGTGATGATTGGTTTTTGTAACTCGTTTTCTTCGCTATTTTGCGTATCAGTTCCGATGCATAGGTGCTTAACGGTTCTATGCGGCCCTGTCCTTCGTCCTGAATAAGTAAACTGCTTAGTGCTTTCAGGTGTGCATTTTTATTGTTCGGAGTTTTAGCTGCAAACATAGAACCAGAAGCAATCAACAGTCCTGCCAGCAAAAGCATTTTGGCTGTTTTGCGTTTTTGTTGCAGATTGTTGCTTAATTTGATAACTGTAAAGAACCGGCTGTTTTTGTTGAATAAGGTAAGAATCATCCCTATCAACATAAAGAAGTATCCTACATACGTAACCAGCGTTCCCCAGTAGTCGTGGTTTACAGATAAGATGGTTCCTTTTTCATCCGTATCGTATGACGACTGAAAGAAACGGTAACCCCGGTAATTTAAAATATTGTTCATGTAAATGCGGAAAGGAAGTTCTGTTTTCATTTCTTTGTCAGTCACTGTAATTTCGCTGGCGTAGGATGACGGACTGTTAGACCCGGGATAGCGGTCGAGCTGGAACTTGTGTAAGGTGATGCTGAACGGCAACTTCTGCGGCAGATTGCCATAGGTGATGCTTACTTTTACATCGTTTAGCAGGCCCGTTCCCGGAGTTGAAACTTCGTTTTCGGCTGTCAGCACATTTATCTTTTTCGAAGCATTGCCGTCGCTCACGTTGAAAACGATGGCATTTTTAGGTTTTACCATAACCCCTGTTTTGGTCATGTCGGGGCTGAACTGAGTCAAACTCTTTTTGGCTTTTGTCAGGTATTTTTTCATCACAAAAACAAGCTTGTCTGTTTTGTAAATGGTTCGTTCTTGTGCCGGAATAAGCGTGTTGGCCGGAATCACGGCTTCGCTGCTTTCCATCATGCCCATTTTTGAAACAGGAGAATTACTTTGCATAAAAAGTTGTTCGCCATCCATGGTAAAATGAATATCTGCTTTGACAGTGGCATCTGCAAAGGCAAAGCGGACGCCGTTGCTTTCGTTGGTTTCGCCGGCTGCGAGAATAATATCTTGTCCCTGGCTGTTCTGATTCATCACAAAAAGATTAAACGCTGGTTCGCCTTTGTCGTCGGCTTCCAGCGTTTCAATGGAGTTGGGAATATAAAGTTCATTTTCTATTGTCAGTGTTTTTCCTCCAATTTCCAATGATTGGCTAAAATCATTGGAACCGGTTTCCGAAAAGCTGGCTGCTATTGTTTTTTCTACTGTCTCGCCCTTATATTCGGCAACAATGTGTACCGAACTTTTGTCGGAGGTTATTTCGTTGCTGGTTTCACCCTCACGCAAATGCATGATTCCTTCGGAACCAAAATAGCGGGTAATGCCTGCGCCAATCAGAATTAGAATAAAAGATAAATGGAAAAGAAGCACACTGAACTTGCGCTTGTTGGTCATTTTATAGCGAATTGCACTGCCCACCATATTGACAATAAGCAGTACCAACAGCATTTCGAACCATTTGGCATTATAAACAATTTCCCGCGCATATTCAGTACCTGAACTGTTCTCGGCAAAGGTGGCGTAGCCGATGCTTGCTCCGAAAATAATCAACAGGATAACCGTTGTAAGCATCGAAAATAATATATCATTCAGTTTCTTCATAAAAATGGGATAATTGTACTTATGTTTTATTTAATCAGAGTCATTGTTATTTTTTCAATTTTCAGTAATAATACGAATAAGAAGTCGAAGGCAAGCATATATCACTTCTAATAAGTCATTTCCCGTAGGGAATATATATCAATAGAAAATAAAGTAACCGCAACCAATTCCCCGTAGGGGATAAACATTGAAAAACGTGAATGCCCTACGGGCAATAAACTGACATATTTGTTTATTCTATGGATATATAAGTCCTACGGACTATTTTTCAACCCAGATTCGCATTAATAACTGGAGAAGCACAAAGATATTTTATTTTCCACAGAGTTTTCCCGATTTTTATTATAATTTTTAATTTGTAATAAAAACAATTCCCGATTAATGAAGTTTTGATGAAAAAACTCCATTAATCGGGAATAAATTAGAATACTACTATGAATAGGGTTACTTAACCGCAGAAATTGTAATTTTATCGGATTTCAATTCGTTGGCATTTGCCGAAATGACAATGCCACCTGTTGAACTTCCGGATTGCAAAAGGATGGTAGCGGTTCCGGCTTCTGCTTTTATCGGATTTTGTCCGATAAGTTTAGCATTTCCTTTTACGCTGAACTGAACGGAGGCGGTTGATTGCTGAACCGGATTTCCTTTAGAGTCGCATACCGTTGCATGAACAAATACCAG
>Ga0302163_10000207_pt1 | contig 12790 bp, 11 predicted proteins | sample I_Fen_E2_3_FD_193497 | JGI IMG/M metagenome (GOLD analysis project Ga0302163, IMG submission 193497) | Peat permafrost microbial communities from Stordalen Mire near Abisko, Sweden - I_Fen_E2_3 | ecosystem: Environmental > Terrestrial > Soil > Wetlands > Permafrost | place: Sweden: Abisko...
GTCGTGCTGGTTAACCAGGCCAGGGGGGTTGGCGAAAGCACCACTGCCTCAAACCTGTCGGTTCGCTATGACGGAAGCGCTCAAACTGTCGCGGTCAAAATGCCCTAATTACTTGGCGGTGGCTCATCGGAAGTAACAATTGAGATTTTAAAAATGACAAACTCCGCAGGCTGCACCGGCGCAACTCCAACCATACAGACCAGGCGACCGTTGTCGATGTCGTCTTGCGTCATCGTCGATCGATCGCAGCGTGCAAAGTATCCCTCCTTAGGCGTAAGACCTTGCAGCGCGCCCTTTCTCCATTCATCGTGCAGAAAGTCTTCCACTGTCTGCCGCACATTCGCCCAAAGCAGTTCGCCATTCGGTTCGAAGACCGCCCACTGGAGTCCCCTCTGTATCGATTGTTCGAGGTAGATTAACAATCGGCGCACATTGAGGTACTTCCACTCTGAGGCTGAAGAAGAAGTGGTACGTGCACCCCAGATACGAATGCCATGACCAGGAAAATCCCGGAGCACGTTGACGCCCCGGTCATTGAGCGTCGCCTGCTGCTGCTCAGTGATCGTCCGTTCTAGTCCTACAATACCCACCAGCGGAACATCGGCTGGAGCTTTCCATACTCCGCGCTGCACGTCAGTCAGCGCTATCGCTCCCGTGACATGTCCGCCGGGATGAACCGACAACGCCGCTCCTCCGGCAGGATTGGGCACCACCACCCATGGCACGTAATAGGCGGCAAATGCAGATCGGGATCCAGCGGGAGGAATGTTGGAATAGTCCTCTCCCAGCGCGGCCGAAAGGATAGCAACCCGGTCCTTGTAACGCTGGCAGTGCACCACCAGTGCCGCCGTCATGCCTGGAATCGAGTGTTCGTCGGGGCAGCAGACCAGGGAAATATCCGTAAGTCCGTCGAGTGGCACGAGCGCCTGCTCGGCCGGCGAACCGGCGTCCTGACCACCGCCGGCATCTGCGACTTCGGGCGGTAGTCGAAGGATGTAGCATCGCGTACCACCATTTTCGAAAAAGCCGCGCACCGCATCCGATAGGTATTGCCCCGCCGCTGACAGCCCGAAGTTACGCTGGTATTCAGTAAAACTAGTGACTGCAACCGGTGTCAATGGCCCGTCGGCGGTAAAGCCAACCAGCGCGGCAGTGGTTGTGGAAACACCCTCGATCGGGTGCGCGCTGGTGTCGATCTCATCTATGTAAACTCCTGGATAGGTGTATTCCGGCACGGAACCTCCTCTGGCGAAGCACTATGGCGTTTTATACACCCTCTTGTAAACCTCTGCGTTGCGCACGATGGCCTGTACATATTCCCGCGTCTCAGTGAACGGGATCGACTCTACAAACTCTTCCATGTCACGATAGTTCCCTGACGAGCGCCAATCCTCCACCCGGGACGATCCGGCGTTGTAGGCAGCCAAAGCGTACTCCACCTGACCGCCGAAGTGGTCCACCATCTCGCGGAAATACTTCGTGCCCAGCTCGATATTGATGGTCGGGTCGAGCAGCGACGCGGTCTTGTAATTCGACAAGCCAACCTGCTTGGCGGTTCCCTTTCCGGTCTTGGGCAACAGCTGCATAAGTCCGTAGGCGTTGGCGTGCGATACCGCTCCGGGATTGAATTCCGACTCCTGACGAATCAGCGAAGCCACGAGGTAAGGGTCAAGCCCGTTCTCCTCCGAATAGCGCCGCAGCGCGTCCCAGTACGGCCGCGGAAACAAGCCTTCCCAGTAGGGCTGCGGCAGGGCGGTGGTATCCATGGCGAAGTAGCCGCTGACGGCGCGCTTCAAGGCCTGCAGGGCGCGGTAATACTCGCCCGACGCGGTGTACATCCGAGCGACTTCAACCATCTCCCACGACGGGCCCGAACTCGAACCGTCCTGCAACTCGCGGACGGCCAGGTCAACGGCGCCGGCATTTTCCAGAAGCCGCGCACGGTTGTAGTGCAGGTCATCAGTAGGAGGTGTGGTTTGCAGCGCCTCCGGCTCGATCTTGCTGATGCCCGGAATTCGTTGCAGGCTGGCCACCGGAACTGCCTGTGCTTCCGGCAACCTGGCAAGTCTTTTTCGCGCTGCGACCCCGTAGTAGTAGTTGCGATAGCGATCGCTGAGCTTCAAGTAGTACGACTTGGCCAGTCCGTAATTCTTGTCGTCCTCGGCCATACGTCCGCGCCAATACATGGCATTCGGAACTTCATTCGACGCTGGATAGAACTCGATCTGCTGATCGAAATATTTCTTTGCTTCCTCGGGCTGGCTCTGCCGGTACTTCAACCACGCACATTTCCAGTGCGCGTACGCCGCCTTGCTGCTCTCGGGAAACCGTTCGTGAATCTCCTTGTAGTAGCCGATCGCCTTGTCGTAATCCTTGCTGAGTAGGTACATATTTCCGGCCGAGAGCAAAGCCGATTCCAGCCACGGTGAGTTCGGCGTGGTGTTCCTCATGTGCTGAAGGATCGTGGCCAACTCTGCGTCATTGCCGGTGTTGCGCGCGATCTCTACGTCCTGATACCACTTCTCGGCGCTACCCTCGCTACCGTCGTCGGGGATTCGTGCCAGCACTTCCTTGGCCTGCTGGTTTTGTCCCAACTTCATCAGAGCGTTTGCCAGCTGCATGTTGATGTGCGACTGCTGCCCGGCCGGAGCGATTGCAAGCATGTCTTTGTATTCGTCCGCAGCCGGAGCCCAACGGCGCCCTTTGTACAATCCGTTCGCCCGGCCCTCGCGCTCGGCGTATGTCGCCGGTGGCAGCGAATCGGCTTCGGGAATCTTGCGGAGATCAGCTTCCGCCAGCTCCGCCTGTTGGCTGATCGGGTAGTTGTAGTAAACGCGCCGCAAGACTTCGGCGCCGGCGCGGGCCTGCCCGTTTTGCACGTACGCCTTGCCCAGCAGGTATTGCCCCTCGACCCCACCCTCGGAAAAATGCGACAAAACTTGCACGGCGTCCGCTGTCCGCTTGGTCGCTAACAGCGCCTTCGCATAAGCGAGCGTAGCGTCACGGGCGTACACGGAATCGGGGAACCTCGTCCCAAAATCCCGGAGATACGTCAGCGATCCCTCGGGACTATTGTTCAGCAAATACGCATTTGCGATGTAATAGGAGGTGTAATCCTTGAGCTCGCCGATATTCGGCTGCGCCTTCTGAAACGCGTCGATGGCGGCAGCAAATTGGCTGTCCATGTAATGCACGTAGCCGATGGCAAACCAGGCCAGCGCCCCCTGCTCCGTGCCGGAATGCTTAGTTGCATAAGCCTCAACCCCCGCGTACGCCGCCGGTGTGCGGTACTCGATCAACTGACGAGCCATAGGCCGCAACTCACTGGAGGCCACGAAGCTCTTGTGCAACTTGATCGTGCGAGACGCGGTCGACTTCTTACGTGACGCCGGTTTCTTCTTGCCCTTCGAGGCTGCCGATTGCTTTCTTGCACCCGTCGAGGGACTAGATGAGCCCTTCTTCTTGCTCGGGGACTTGGCGCTGCTCTTGCTCGACGAGTGAGTCGGGATAGTAGACGGCGAACTCTGGGTAGGAAAGGCGCTGCTTTGCAGCATCAGCCCGGCTAAGACGGCGGCAGTAACTCGGCTCAAAGACATCGTTAGCTCAAGTTTACCCCGATGAACCGCACCAGTACCTCTCAGGTTTAGTTGTACGTTTCGGTTCCCTGCCGGCGTGCTTTGGGCTTGAGCTTCGGGATGAAACCTTCCGCCAGGGTCTGTATAATGCGAAAGTTGTACGTGTGCTGCCGTTAAAATCCTGAATCTACGAAACCATGGCGACCATCCAACCAAAAGTGGAAGAACCGGCGAGCGATGAGCTCACGCTGGTTCACGCGGCGAAAGCCGGCGACATCAGCGCATTTGAACAGCTGGTGAAGCGGTACGACCGCAACGTGTTTCGAATCGCTCAGCACATCACGCAAAACCGCGAAGACGCGGAAGACGTGGTGCAGGACGCATTTTTAAAGGCGTACCAGAACCTGAAGAACTTTCAGGAGCAGTCTAAGTTCTATACCTGGTTGGTACGCATTGCGGTAAACGAGGCGCTGATGCGCCTGCGCCGCCGGCGCCCTGAGCGAATGGTGTCCCTGGATGAGGACATCAAGACGGAAGAGGATTCCATGCCCCGCGAGGTCGCGGACTGGTCTCCGAATCCCGAGCAGCTTTACAGTCAAGGCGAGCTTAAGGAAATCCTAGGCAAGACGATTCAGGGTCTGCCGCCGGGTTTTCGCACGGTTTTCGTGCTGCGCGACGTGGAGGGTCTCTCGACAGAAGAGACCGCCGACGCCTTGGATTTGAGCATACCGGCCGTGAAGTCTCGTTTGCTTCGCGCCCGACTGCAACTGCGCGAGCGGTTGAGCAAGTACTTCAAAAATCGTGTGGGTGGAGATGGCAAACAGTGACCTGCTCTGAATTCCTCAAGGAGCTAACCGATTATCTCGATGATGCGATGGATCCCCAGACGAAAGCAGAGCTGGAAGATCATCTTCAGTGGTGCCATAACTGCTACGTGGTCTGCAATACCACGAAGATGACCATCGAGATTTACCGGGAGTCCCATCTCTACGAACTTCCTGACGACCTCAGGACCAAGCTGAGGACAGCCATCGTCGGCAAATGCAAGAGCCACGACGATCCGGAGCACGCGTAATAGCATCGGGCAGGTATCTTGCCGCCTCACGAGTACCAATTTGGTACCGATCTTCCCTTTCCCGGCACCTTTCTCTCCGCTCCAGAATCTAAACAGCTGAGCAGGCATTAGAGTAGGAGCAATTCATCCCGGCTTGGGCGCAGCCTGCGGGCATTTGCCGCGCCAGTTCGTCAACTTGCGAAGCAACAGCATGGAGGCGGGTCATGGGATTCTTGGATGTTCTCTTCGGTTGTAACCATCAGAAACTGAGCTTTCCGATCACCGTGCGAGGCGCTCGCCGTCGCACTCCAGCAGCATCCACGACCGGAACGTACGTAGTATGTCTGGACTGCGGGCAGGAATTTCCCTACGACTGGAACGAAATGAAGGTCGTGCGCAAAGCCTCGTCTACAGCGGTCAGGACCGCACCGGAACCCCGCCGCGCTGCCTAGTCGTCGCGCTTGTTGAGCGTCGGACGATCGTCACCCGTCTGCTGCGGATCGGTCCCGGTCTGGGGATTGTCGGCACTGGCTCGGCGCAGCGTGGGCTTGTTGGGATCGTCCGCTGCAACTGGTTTCTTGCGGTTCTGAATCTTAGCCAGCCGCGACTTTACCGAATCAAATTCCGACGTACTCACTACGTACTGTGGTTGCGTGGGCAGAATCTGCTTAATCTCTTCCTGTGTCCTGGAAATGCGGTCGGGAGTAGGAGGATGAGAGGCAAAGGCCTTGGCCAGCGTACCCGGCTTCTTCTTATCCTTGGCCTCGATCTTCTCGAAGAACGAAACAAATGCCTGCGGGTCGTAGCCCGTCTTGTACATGTACTGCACGCCGAGGTAGTCCGCCTCGCTCTCAAAATTACGCGAGAACTTCAAAAAGGTTATCGGCAGCGCCAAGTTGATGGCCATGCTGGCAGCCTGGTAAACGCCCCAGCTTCCAATGAAAATCAGCGGAATCGTCGCCATGTTGGCATACTGCAAACGCGTCATCTGCTGCATCTGATGGCGGGCAGCCACATGCGCGATCTCATGCGCCATTACACCGGCCAACTCCGCTTCTTCATCAGCGGCCAGAATCAATCCACTATTTACGTAGAAATAACCGCCGGGCAGCGCGAACGCGTTGATCTCGTCGGAATCGATCACCTTGATGGTGAACGGAACTTTTGCATCGGAATTCCGCACCAGGTTCTGACCGATGCGATTCACATATTCGTTGATGATCGGGTCTTGCACCAGTCGGGCCGTCTGCTCGACCATCATGGCGTATTGCTTCCCCATCTTAATTTCGGTTTCAGTGGAGTACCAATCGCCTAACCCGCGTCCGCCAACACCGCGGTTTCCAATGGCATCCACGTCGCTCTTGCTGCCGGTCTTAACGCCGGGGGGTGTACCGCCAGGCGCGTCCATGTCTGCGGCGGTCGAATCTGCGGCTGGCGTGACCGGCAAGGCGCCCTGATTGTTGCTGGAGCCAGCTGGTGTCTGAGCCTGCTGCGTATCCGGGGCCGTCGAGGTCGGGGGCGGTGTAGCCGACGGTGTCTGCGGAGCCGACTGCGCAACTGCCGAAAGCGTCAGGCAGAAACTCAGCGTCCACGCGATCAATACCGAACCAAACGGTGACTTCATGGGAAACTCCAACCCCGAGTGCCGGCTCAAAGCGCACTCTCTTTCACCCGCAATCAGCCTCGACACGCATTCCAAAGTCGGTCGCGGGTACCCTCTTCTGCGGCCATTATATGCCCAATCCCAAAGCCTGAGCGCCGGATCTTCGGGGCTTACAACGGTCGCCGTAACCATAACAACCCAAAGCGCAAACAAAGTTGTCATGAAATGTTTGCAACTCCCGTTCCTCCCTGATCTTATAGCCGGAATGCACGGCCCAGATGCTCTGCTTTACACCCAAAACGGCCTATGCAATGATGCCCGAGGCGCTTGCTGGCCTTTGCGCCGATTTGGAGGTTCGAATGGATGGAAAGGTATCGATCGACCACTTTGTCAAAGAACTGCGAAAACTAAGAGAACGCGACTTTAGTTCCGTGGAAACGCCTCTTGGCTTTCTACAACGCCACCCGGTTGCCGCCGAGTCAATCGCTCCCTACATTCATTGGGATCCTCAACATTACACACGCAACCTCATTGACAAGACCGAACTCTACGAGCTGATCGCCATTTGCTGGGAAGTGGGAATGAAGTCGTCCATTCATAACCACAAAGACCAGAACTGCTGGATGGCCGCTCCCGTCGGTCGCCTTTCCGTGCATAACTACCGCGTGCTGGACGAGGACCTGGCCGCGCATCGCTGCAACATCGTGGAATCCGACGTTGTCGAGATTACCTGCGAGAATCCGGTTGCCGTCGATCCGCGGAATCCTGTCCACGACGTACGAAACCCTCGTGAATATGGCGAACGCGCGGTCAGCCTGCATGTATATTCTCGTCCCTTCGACTCATGCGTGGTGTACTCCGTTGAGCAGCACACCTGCGGCGAAATCCCTCTGCATTACACCTCGATGTACGGCAAAGTGGTGTAGTACTCAGTTGTCAACGTCCATCGTCTTTTCCTCTGCGGACTTCGATCCTCAGGCGAAAAGCGAATAGCGAAGGACGGTCTCCTCACTTCCCTCCCGCCACGGCTTTCAGGTAGCGATAATAGAAATCCGCACCCGTGTAATACGACTCGACCGGCAGCCGCTCGTCGCGCCCATGCGAGCGGTCGTCGTCCACGTCAATCGCCAGGCCGCAGACGCCGTAGGTCGGGATTCCCGCAGGGTTCGTGTACACACCGTCAGTTGCTCCCGTGCCCATCGTCGGAACCACCGGAGCTCCCGGCCACATCTCTGCCGCTATATTTTGTAACGGGTCCATCACCGCAGGCATGAGCTTCACCGGAGGCATCGCGACCTTCTCGCGCTCGCCCAGCACCGTCACTTTCACTCCGTTGCTGACTAAGGTAACGGACACCTTGGGGTCGTCGACTACCTTAATCAGATCATTCATCACCTGCTCGCGCGAATGGCCGGGCAGAATTCGGCAGTTCACGTTGGCGGTGGCGCGTTGCGGCAAGGCGTTGTTGGCATGTCCCGCTTGCAGGCGCGTCGCTATGCAGGTTGTATGCATGGTCGAGTTGTAGAACGGGTCCTTCGACAGGCGGTCGATGGCAGCTTGATCAGGCGGAGTCTTGGTGACCGCCAGCATGTCAGCCGCGGTTTGTCCCGTCTGAACCTTGGAAGTCTGCTCAAAGAACGCACGCGTCACGTCGTTCAACTCAAAGGGAAACTTGTAGTTCTGCAATCGCACCAGCGAGTCCGAGAGGCGGTAGATGGCGTTCTCCGGAGTCGGCAAAGAGCTGTGTCCGCCGGGGTTGGTCACCTCCAGTTCGTAGTCGGCGTAAAGCTTTTCACTTGCGCCCATTGCGACCACAAACGGCTTGCCCTTCTCCGTTACAACGCCTCCGCCGTCTGCGTTTAGTGAGAATTCGGCATCCACCAAATCGCGATGATTCCTGAGCAGCCAATCGACTCCGTTCGACTTGCCACCTTCTTCGTCGGCCGTCAGCGCGAGAATGATGTCACGGTCGGGTCTGTAGCCTTCCTGCTTCAGCCGCATCATCGTCAGCACGTAGATAGCATCCGAGCCCTTCATATCCACGACGCCGCGACCGTAGAAATAGCCGTCCTTCTCGAGCAGTTGGAATGGGTCGCTGGTCCAGTCTTCGCGGTGTGCTTCCACCACGTCGAGATGGCCGATCAGTAAGACCGGCTGCTTCGCGCCGGTTCCACGCAGCCTGACGACCATGTTCTTCTTGCGGTCGTTAGGGCCGCCGATGAAGATGTCGCTGTCAGCGTAGCCGGCCGAGCGTAGGCGTTTGGCCATGGCTTCCGAGGCTGCGCTGACATTGCCCACGGAATCGGTGGTGTTGATCTCGATCAGCTCTTTCAGGATCTCGCGCGCCAGTTGACGGTCGGTCTGGTTAAGCTGGGCCGCGGCCGGCAACGCAAGCAGCAGGCAAAGGAAAGAAAAAAATACAGCCCTCAAACTCAAATCATTTTCTCCAGTATCGATGGATGGATGTTCGGACGGTTTGCCAAAAAGAGTATCAAACGGCACAAGCCTTGTCAGACGACAGGGGCACAGAGATACACTGTCGGCATGACGAAAGCACCGATCTTCCCGCTCTCCTCGTGCATCCTTGCGCTGGCAATGTTCGTGACTCCTGTCTTCGTGGCAGCGCAGGAACCTCCAAAACCGACACCCTCGGACCAGGCAACGTTTGACGTGATCGGCATCGCGGCACAAACCAACAATGCCACCGAAGCCAACGCCGACGGCCAGATTCCGAAGCTATGGCAACGCCTCTTCATGGAAGGCGTGTTGAATCGCATTCCTGACCGCAGCGACGAGTCCATCATCGCCGTGTACACCAAGTACGCCACCGACGAGAATGGGGACTACACCTATATCGTTGGGGGTAAAGTGCCTGCCGGTACCAAAGCCCCTGAAGGAATGGTTGCCGTCAAAGTCCCTGCCGGAAAGTACCTGGAGTTCGTCTCTGCCAAGGGTCCGGGGCAAGAGGTGCTGCCGGTAATCTGGACGCAGATTTACAGATACTTCCAGGGACCGGGCGCACCGAAACGCGCCTTCAAGACCGACTTCGAACGCTACGACGGGCCGTTCGATCCGAATGCCATGCAGGCGCACATCTTCATCGGTGTGAAGTAGGCCCGAGCTACTTTAATAATTAAGGGGGCCGCTGCGGCGGTTCCCTTTTTCTGCCCTCGGAGTCGATGTACCCCCTCCCCTATAGCCCTAATAAAATCAATAACTTGTATAGGAGATTTGATGCAAGTTCGCAGAAAGACGCAATTTGCAGGTACTTAATAGATTCTAAAGGCATATAGCAGCCACAGACAGCACTACACCGGACGATTTGATGGGCAAGCTAACGGATTGTCAAAGAGCATGTCGTACCGGCGGCGGCCCCAAGGCGCTAAAAGACACAACTCCTAACGCCCCAACGTTGTTGTAAGGCGGCCTGGCATGGGATGCCAGAGAATTCGTGCGGCGGGAAAAACTTTAGTAACCAACCCGCTCCGAATCGGGTCTGGGATAAAAGGGGATTTTCACGCTTGATAAATCCCTTAGCCGAATCGAAGTGCCGCCGGGTTCCAACCCGCCTCCCTCCAAAAAAAAGGCATGCTGGACGCGGCGCTGAAGCGCCGCTCTACCATGCCGCGACAGGCTACAACAGCTCCGAAACCGCCCTAGCGCTGATTGATGTACTGGACCGTCTTGAGGGTTACATCGCCGACGATTTGAAGGGATTTCGGGCTCAGCTTGTCGAGGGTGTCCTGCGTGGTGTGATGGTAGGCGTTGGCGTAGCCGTAGTCGATGTCGATGATGTCCACCACCGGCACACCGATCTTCTGGAACGGTATGTGGTCGTCTTCAATCTGGGTTTCAGTCTTGAAAAAGTGCGACTGATAGCCCAGCGCCGTGGCAGCCTTGAGCACCAGGTCGCTGAGCCACGGCGTGGAGTTTGCGTCGCGTTGAATGTCAAGGTCGGCGTCGCCGATCATATCGAGCAGCAGGAAGGCTTTGATCTTCGGGGCGGTACCGTCCTCGTGCCATTTTTGTGCGAGGTGCTTGGTGCCGTAGAGACTGTCGGAGGCGGTCCAGTTGACTAAGGCCTCTTCTCCGTCGGTAAACAGCAGCCACACGCTGTAGCCATCGTTGGGCTTGCTGCGCAACTGGTTCGCCAGCTCGAGCATCAGCCCGGTATTGGAGCCGCTATCGTTGGCGCCGACGAAGTTCTTGGGCAACGGATAGTTCGTCTCGTAGTGGCCGGCGATGACAATGATTCCGTCTTTCTTGCCCGGAAACTTGGCGATGATGTTGTGGATGGGAAACTCGCCTGCGGGTGTCTTGGCGGTGAAGGAATCGACTTCTACGTCATCGCCCGCAAGGTGCGACTTGATGTACTGCTCCGCCTTGGTGTGTCCGGGACTTCCCACTGGCCGCGAGCCTATGGCGACGTACTCCTTCACATACTGGAAGGCGCGGGCGGCGTTGATTTGGGGAGCGGGTTGGGTGGGAGTTGCCGTCGATTCAGGGGCCGCAGCGGTTGGTGCTTCGGTCGCAGTCGCGGTTTTCGCTTCGTTGGCGCTGGCGGTTGCTGGTGCCGAGTGCTGTTCCGAACAGCCGACAAGGACGAAGAGAACGATCACGAATGTGATAAGGGTGAGGCGGGCAGTCATTCGAAGACAATTGTAAATGGCCGGGAGGACTGGCGTGCCTCGTTAAAGCACCTAGTGGAAGCCGGATGCTTCGTTCGATTGCTACTGGTATGGCGATGTGCGCTGGGCGGTTCGCTGCTCTATAAGTGTGAGCGATTTAGGACAGACAGTCAGATTCGTACCGAATACTGTCGGAGTTGTTACTCCTGGATCCTCCAAGTTCTCTGGCCGGGGAGCCCGGAACGCCGGTTCGTTTCGTAACGAGAATTGGAAGCGCAGTCAACTCCAAACCTGATATCACACCGCCGCAAGGCGAGTCTCCTCGGAGGATTCCATGAAAAAAGTATTCTTGTTGATCGTTGTAACGGCCCTGTTGGGCGCGCTAGGGTTTGCGCAAACTCCCGCGACGTCCCCCATTCCTGAACAAAGCAACACTCCCACTGCGGTCGCGCCCCCACCTGTGGAGACTGCGGTACCACCAGCCACACCTGCCGTGGTGCCCGCCACTCCGCCAGCGCAGCCTGCTGTACCGCCGGCTGAACCTGCGGCAACGGTCGTTGCACCGGCTGAGCCTGTTGTCGCACCTGCTGCACCGGTTGCGCCCCTCGTGATACCCGCTGTACCGGCTGCTCCGCCTGCGCCCGCTGCCGTTACACCCCATGCGGCTGCCGCAACTGCAAGTGAGCCTGCGGAAATTGCGGCTCCGGTCGCACGTCGGTCGGCTCCGCTGGCTAAGACTTCTGGGAAACAGGCAGCAACGCATGCTGCTGCCCCAGCTAAGACTGCGGTGCCTGCGGGTTCGCCGACAGAGACTAGAGGCAAGCCTGCCGTAGCCGCCGCTTCACCGGCTGCGGCTGCCAGCTCGCCATCGGAGACACCCAGCGAACCTGCTGCGGTTGCCCCGGTGGCCACTAAGACGGCCGCGAGCTGGACCTCATGGATCTTCATCCCGTTTGCCGTTGCGGTAATCGTCATTGGCATATTGGGAACTTTCTTCCTAAGGTGGAGGAAAGGAAGGCTGGCAGAGCAGGCGAGCGAACAGAATCTCTCATTTTCGAATGAAGTGAGTTCTGAGGCAGAAGACAACGAAAAGCCAGCGGTGCCAAAAGCTGCATAGCATTAAGAGTTGGTCAACGCCGTCGAATCGCTGGCCGTCAGAAGTCAGGACAATTCGCCCGACTCAGCCTACTTCGCAGCAAAAGCCATCGGCCGCCCCGAAGAGCGGCCGATGCGGGGCTGAAGCCCCAAATGTCCATTGACGCGATGACGCGGCGCTGAACCGCCGCTCTACCCGATTCCCTAGCCAGCGACCTCTTCCAACTTGTCCTGGTCGAAGTCGAAGTTCGAATAGACGTGCTGGACGTCGTCGCCGTCTTCGAGAACTTCGAGCAAGCGGAACATAGTGTTCGCCTGGTGACCTTCGAGCTTGGTGTAGGTTTGAGGGATCATGCCGATCTCCGCGACCTCAGGTTTGATGCCGGCCTTCTTCACTGCTTCGAGGACGGTTTCGTAGGACTGCGGGTCTGTGAGGATCTCCCAGTTATCGCCATCGTCCTTCAAATCTTCGGCGCCGGTCTCAAGGACGAGGTTCATCAAGTCGTCTTCCTTGGCTGCCGACTTCGCGATGATGATGTCACCCTTCTTGTGAAACATGTAGGCGACCGATCCGGCTGCACCGAGGTTTCCGCCGTTCTTGGAAAAGGCATGACGGATTTCGCTGACTGTGCGATTGCGGTTGTCGGTGGAGACTTCGACGAGAATAGCCACACCGCCAGGACCGTAACCTTCGAAGGTGATTTCTTCATAGCTGACGCCGTCTAACTCGCCGGTGCCGCGCTGGATAGCGCGCTTGATGTTTTCGGCGGGCATGTTCTCGGCCTTGGCGGCTGCAACCGCGGTACGCAGGCGCGGGTTCATATCGGCGTCGCCG
>Ga0302163_10000208_pt1 | contig 12702 bp, 12 predicted proteins | sample I_Fen_E2_3_FD_193497 | JGI IMG/M metagenome (GOLD analysis project Ga0302163, IMG submission 193497) | Peat permafrost microbial communities from Stordalen Mire near Abisko, Sweden - I_Fen_E2_3 | ecosystem: Environmental > Terrestrial > Soil > Wetlands > Permafrost | place: Sweden: Abisko...
GCGAAAAGCTGAATTGGCTGGCGCGCTCGGCGCAGCCCGATGACCTGGTCGTCATCTTCATCGCCGCCCACGGCTCCTCGCGCGACCTCGACACCTCCGGCGTGAACTACATCATCACCGCCGACACTGAAATTTCGCCGAAGACTGGCGCCGACCGCGATCGCACCTCCGACACCGACAAATACGTCGATCACGACGCGTTGTTCGCCACCGCCCTGCCCATGGTCGATATCGCCAACACCGTCGCCAGCCGCGTGCGCGCCCAGCGCGTGGCCGTCTTTCTAGACACCTGCTTTAGCGGTGCTGCCGCCGGATCAGGCGGCACCAAGAATGTCTCCGCTGCCATGAACTTCAAACCGGTCTCAACCCCTACCTTGGATCGCATGCGCGAAGGCGCGGGACGCGTCATCCTCGCCGCCAGTGAAGCCAATCAAGAATCGCTGGAAAGCTCAGCCCTCGGCCACGGCTACTTTACTTATTACGTGTTGCAGGGGCTCCAGCAAAGCAAGGGCATGGATCCCATGGGTAAGCTTTATCTTTATGTTCGCGACCAGGTCTCCGCGCGCGCGCAGCAGAAACAGGTTCCGGTAATGTCGCAAAGCGACCAGGGCGACCTGATCGTGCTGGGGGTTCCCCTCGCCTCATCCGCCCCTCCTGGCGGATCATAGAGTGCCCATGCAGACTGAAGCGAAACAACACGCCATGGTCGGGACGCGAAGGGGATTTCTCCGCTCACGGGAGTTCTGGATCGGTGCGGGACTCGTCATCGTCATTGGATTGCTCAGCTACTTCTTCGAGGACGTGAAAGACCAGTTTCCGTGGCTAGTCGGTACTCAGCTTTGGAGCTACGGCCATCTTTTGCCCGAGCCGAAACCAGTATTCGTCGTGAGTGTGGAGATTGACAACACGACGTTTTTCGACAAGATGCATCGCAGCGGACCCGAAGACATTACCGACCGCAAGTACCTCGCCCAAATCGTCAGGAACGCGGCAGATGCCAATGCGACCGTTATTGCCCTGGACATCAACCTCGTGCGCCAGGAGACCAACTCCGAGGCCACTCCTGAAGACAATCAGGCCCTTTGGGACGCAATCCAGTATGCGGCGGCCAGGCCAAAACCCGTGCCGGTGGTGCTCACCTTTGCCTTCGACGCCCGGTCGATGCGCCCGCTCGCCAATATCTTCGACGTTCCCGTCTGCCACGATCCCGCCAACGCCAAGGTAGCGCGGGCCGGCTTCGATCATGCTCCTGAAGACCGCCGTAAAGCCCCCCTGGTCGTGGATGCTCGCTCCTCCGACGGAAAGGAGGAGTTAACCTGTCGATCGTTCGCTCTGCAGATTGCGGACGCCTATCAAACCAGTTCCGGCATGACTGAGACCGCCGTAAGTCACTTTGACCAGCAGATCGAGCACCGAGAATTCGCTTATATTTCTTTCATTCCGCAATCGCTCTTCACCAAGTTACCCGCGTATGAAGTGCACGATAAAACTCCCAATGATCTAGGGGCTCTCAGCGGCAAGATCGTTCTGATCGGCGGTAATCGCACGGGCTGGCCTTCCGACGATACGAACCCAGCCGCCGGAAAGCTGATTGATTATCACCGCAGCCCAAAAGGCATGATGGCAGGCATGTATTTCCACGCCAACTACGTGGAAGGACTCCTGGGCAACCGCTTTCTTCGACCCGTTTCCCGTGGTTTGGGAGCGTTGATCGATGTCGTGCTGGCAACGGTGATTATTCTCTCCATCCATTTTCTGAATGGCTGGACGAGGTTCTCGGTCGTTGTCGCACTGATTGCCATCCCTGTTGCCATGGCCTACGGATTGGCACTCCTGGGATGGTGCTTCGACTGGGTAACCCCCGTGTTTCTTTCATTCCTCCATCCTGCGCTCGAAAAGTACTTCGACATCGGCTCGGACCCATTGCGGAGGCACGCTCATGAATAGGCATCTTTGTTCGCTCGGGCTCGCTGGCCTGCTGCTCGTGCTGACCGCGTCTTCTCGACCTGCACTGGCCCTCCCCGGGTTGCCGCGGCCTCAGAGTTCCGATTCGAAAACCGATTGTGGTAAGCAATCCGATAGCAAGAGCAGTTCATCGAAGAACTGCGACAAGGATCAAACAAAGGCCGGATCGAAGGAGAAATCCTCTAAGCCCGAGAACAAGCAGCCTGCGAAAGAAGGCGACAAGATTTCGGAAGAACGCATGTCTACCCGCGGCCTCAAGCCTCCGCCCAAGCAGGATGATAAGGACAAGACGTCTAAGCCCTACCCCAACGCAAATCCAAAGTAATCAGTGAATTGTGGGCCCTGCCGGGAGGCCCATCGGGCCGGGCGAACGCCACCAACTCTTTTTCTGCGCTGGCTGCTCGCCATTGACCGCGTCAACATTTACTATTCTCCCGTCATGAAACTCATCGCCTCCACGCTGCTGCTGTTCACCTCGTTCGCCGTTGCACAAGCGCCCCCTGCCGTGATTTCTCCCGAAGTACAACCTGACGGCAAGGTCACATTTCGCTTTTACGATCCCGGAGCGAAAGATGTGAAACTCATGTTTGAGGGCGAACCTAAGCCGCTCGCCATGACTCGCGACGACGCGGGCGTTTGGAGCCTCACTCTCGGCCCGCTGACTCCGGAGATTTACGGCTATATCTTTGTCGCAGATGGAGTTGCGCTGATGGACCCGAACAATCCGGTCATCAAGCCCAACCTGATCTCTCCGCAAAATACAGTCGAAATTCCAAGCGCCTCACCGCAGTTGTGGGATGTCGCTGAGGTGCCGCATGGAGTGGTCCATCACCACTTCTACAAATCGAAAGTGGTGGGCGATCAGCGCGATTATTATGTCTACACGCCGCCCGGATTCGATCCTAAGGCGAAGACTAAGTATCCTGTTCTCTATTTGTTGCACGGTTACAGCGACGGTGCCGATGGATGGACTGCGGTGGGCAAAGCCAACATCATCCTCGATAACCTCATTGCACAGAACAAGATCAAGCCGATGATCGTCGTGATGCCGTTGGGGTATGGCGCGCCGGAAATGATCAAGCTGAAATGGAATGCGTGGCAGCACCCCGAGGTGCGACAACAGAATTTCGATGACTTCCGCAAGGCGTTGATAACAGAGGTGATACCGCAAATTGAGAACCAGTATCCAGTCTCTGCCAAACGTGAGGACCGCGCCATTGCCGGCCTTTCGATGGGTGGATCGGAGTCTTTGCTCACTGGACTCAGCAACTTAGACAAGTTCGCCTATGTCGGCGCGTTTAGCTCGGGCGGGCTGCCCGAAAGTTACTCCGCCACCTTGTCAGGGCTCGACGCAAAGTCAGCCAAACAACTGAAAAGATTATGGATAGCGTGCGGCACCAGCGATAGTCTGATCGAACCAAACCGCCAGTTCAAGGCCTGGCTGAAATCGCAGAACGTTCCCTTTACCGACATCGAGACACCAGGGGCACACACTTGGATGGTGTGGCGCGACAACCTGATCGCTTTCACGCCGTTGCTTTTTGGCGGAAAATAGCACGCAGGAGCAAAGTTATAACAAGAGTTATAACTCGTCGATATCCAACAATGCCAGAGCCCGGGGTGATTTTCTTGAGCCGTTGCACAAAAACCTGAGTCGCCCCTAGCTCGATCGGCGTGATCCCTGCAAACCCGCGGCGAATCAGTTTTTCGCTCCCAATCGCGGCCGCATCCGCTACCATAGCGGAATGTCCGAGTTGCCCATCCTTAATTCCGATTCGCTACGTTCCGGCCGCCAGGAAGAGCTAGCCATGGCGGGGTTCCGCCTTGAGCCCGGCCACGTAGGCCCTCAGTTTTACACTTTGCTGGCCGTGGGGGGAGACAATGAGCGTCCGCTCACCTCCAATGGCCGCATCATTTTTTTCGCGCGCACCACGCTGGTGCACAAGGCCCTGGCGATGGACGCATCCATGGCAGTGCTCGGCAATCCGCCGCGGGAGATGGAGACGATGTGCGATCTGGCCCAGACTCTCTACCTGGTCAACTCGCAAGACTCTGACCCCGACGGCGTGCTGCTCGACTGCCTGCTGATCTTTGACGACTTGGTGCGCGCTACCCAAATCAGCATGCCCGAACGCTACCAGGGAATCCTGACGGAGTTGGCCGCGCGGCTGACCGAGGGACAGTCGCTGAAGAAGATTTTCACCAGCGAGTCGCTACGACAGCACGTGGAAGATGGGCTGCTGTGGTGTGTAGGCGCGGTAACGATGAAGTCGAAGCTGCTGACGAGCTGATCGAGGTCTAAAGCACTTTCAAGCCAGGTGTGTTGGTGGCGGGTGGAGCACGCCTTCACAGGCTGCTGCATTGGCGATATTCTGCGCCTGGCGCTTTAGCGCCTGAGGTAAGGGCCTCCGACTACCTCAGCGGCTGAAGCCGGGATTATCGTGAAACTCCTAATGGACCTCTGGAGCGGTGCTCCACCCTAAACACCAACTGTGAAACTGCCATACGCCACGGAGACGCAGAAAAATTACAGTCCCCGCCAAGGGAAAAGGCACGGTTCTTCCGTGCCTTCGCTCACCCAACCCAGGTCACTCGCGCCAATTATTCCGAATCGTAGTAGTTGGCGGCCACCGGATTCTCATACAGCGAGTAGTCGCGCGTGACTACGGTGATCCCGCTGTCGGTGACGTGATACCTCTGGCGATCAGCTTCGGTGTCGTAGCCGATAACGGTTCCCTCGGGCACGTGCACGTCGCGGTCGATGATGGCGCGGCGGATTTTGCAGTGGCGTCCGATGTCCACATGCGAGAAGAGGATGCTGTTGTCGACCTGCGAGTAAGAATTCACGCGAACGTCGGGTGACAAAACGCAATTCACCACTGCGCCGCCTGAAAGTACGCAGCCCATGGAGACGATCGAGTCGTGCGCCTCGCCGGTTCGTCCTTCATCATTGAACACGAACTTCGCTGGAGGGTACTGCCGCATATGCGTGCGCAGCGGCCACTCTTTGTCGTACAAGTTGAACACCGGCGCGACCGATACCAGGTCCATATTGGCTTCGTAGTAGGCGTCGAGCGTTCCGACATCGCGCCAGTAGCGCGCTTCCTTTTTGTTCTCATCCACGAAGTTGAACGAGTACACCTTTGAGCCATCAACCATGCGGGGCAGGATATCGTGCCCAAAGTCATGCCGCGAAGTCGGGTCTTCGGCGTCTTTGAGCAACGCAGGTATCAACATCTCGGCGTTGAAAATGTAGATACCCATTGAGGCCGAAACCATGCGAGGGTTGTAAGGAGAACGCAGGTCGGTCTGCTCCGGCTTTTCCTGGAAGCCGGTCACCCGGCCGGTGCGGTCGATGTCCACCACACCGAAGTATCGCGTTTCCGAAGGCTCCACCAGGTTGGTCGCCAGCGTGACATCGGCGCCCGAATCCTTATGCTGCCGCAGCATCCGGTCGTAATTCATCTTGTAGATGTGATCGCCCGAGAGGATGAGCACGTACTTCGGTTCTTCGGAGCCGATGGAGTAAATGTTCTGGTACACCGCATCAGCGGTGCCCATGTACCAGTTGTCGCTGACGCGCTTCATGGGCGGCAGTATCTCAATGAACTCGCCGAGTTCGCGGCCGTATACGTTGCTCCATCCCGCGCGAATGTGGCGGTTTAGCGACAGTGCCTTGTATTGCGTGAGGATGTACACCCGGCGCAGGTCAGAGTTGATGCAGTTGGAAAGCGTGATGTCGATGATGCGGTAGATTCCGCCGAAGGTGACGGCCGGCTTGGCGCGGTCGCGGGTCAGAGGATACAGCCGCTCACCCGCTCCTCCCGCCAGTAAAACCCCTAGAGTCTCTCTCATGATGGCGTCTTCCCAATGTTCTGTTGCCTATCTAAATTGCTGCCGCGCTAACTGAATAGGTTGGCGCGATAGTCGGCGGCCACCCGCTTTTGAGCGTCGAAATCCTAGCACACCAATTCGTCCCCGGCAGTGCTCGCTGCCGGGAAGAAACTACTTGCCGTTGTTCACAGTGATGCGCAACGAGCGTAGAAATTGAACGTCTTGAGAGGTAATCTCCAGGTCGTCCGACGAATTCAAGTCTTTGCCTGTCAGTCCGCTGGAGCCTTCGTGCCGGGTGAATCCGATGGTCGCTTCCAGCACCAGGAACACATCGTTCCCACCGGCTTTGATGCGGTCCATCACGTCAGAAACGCTTTGCGAGTCAGCCACCGCCTGGTTGATGGCTTCTCCCAGTTCTTGCACTAATCTCTTGAGGTTATCGTCCACCGTTGCCATCCAATACTTCGGCCTCAGCGTCGTCGGCTGACCCGACAACTACTGGTGTTATGACTGCTAGAATACGCCTTTGACTCCTATGTCTGCACCCGGCGAAGACAAGTCCGCGAGCGCACCAGATTTCCAACGGCAAGGCCGCGCTGCACTGCGTGTCGCCGGACGGCGGGCCGGGGAAAACCGCTGGATGCGCGCGTTTTACCGCGCCGGAAGCACGACCGTGAACGAGGTCGGCCACGTAGCCCATTCGCTATGGCTGGAAGTTACGGGATTCTTATTTGTTGTGCTGGCCCTGATCGGCGGCGGAGCCACGGTGCGAGAGTACCGTTACTACGCGGCGGGTAAAGTGGCATCCGGGAAACCGATCGTGGCAGCAGCGTTCACCCTGATTTTCCTGTACTTCGGCCTCAACTCATTCTGGCGCTCGCGGCGAACCAGCAGGCGGCACTAACGGGTACAGTCCTGGACGCACCGCGCCGCGTTGCTCCCAAGCCTCAAGACTAAACTCAGCGGGGCGGAAGTGCTCGATGCGGAATTCGCGTTGTGCTCGTCCCGCATGCTGCTCAGCGAACACAAGAATCTCCCGGCGTGGGTTTGGCCCTGCGCCCGAGTCTTGCGTCGGCTCAGGTGGAACGAATTCACATCGATAGTTGGTCCTGACAATGGGGCTGAGGAAGCCAGGCCAGCTTCCTGCGCTGGAAGAATCGCCCTGGCATTGCGACGGCGTTATCGGTCGATTGTCTTGCCATAGGAGCACTTGGAACCGGGCCGTATTCCCCGGCTCAAGTTCTACACAGTCAAACACCAAAGCTACCTTGTTCTCTCGGGTGAACGATGTAACCGTGCACTTTCGGTCGGCGATGGCAAAGTCTCGCGGCGGCTCCATCGGCGCCGGCACGGGCACTCTCGCTGCCGCCGTCCGGAAGCCTTCCAGAAACAGCTTGCCTGACAGAACGCCGTCGGCGTTCTCCACGCGCTCGAAGTCGCCGGCGAAATACAGGTCGAAAGGGACCAACTGGTCAGGCCCGCCTGCCTCTGCGAAGCGCGGCGAACCGGCGGACTGCGGCTGAAAGCGAACCGAATCTCCACCGACCCGAGCCGGTGCCTGTCCGGGAGATTCAAACTTAGCAGACACACTAAGATCAAATCTTACATTGTCAGGTAGACCCGTCGCCTGAAACGGATAGTAAACGCTGTGCGATCGAGCGGCAGCGGCTTGGGCCAGGCGAGGAGGCGGCAGGTCTTTCAGGCCCGCGTCTGGCCGTACCTGAACTGACCGCAAGAGTGATGAAGTGTCCTGTCGCGCCAAGTAGTGCGTCAGCGACGACGGCCAGAACCGTGCGAGCAACATGCAGGCCAGAATAGCCATCACTCCGATCATCGCGGCTACCGGAGTAATCCGAAAACGATACTGAAAGGCAATGACGGCGAGCGCCCCTAAAGCAGCTACCACGAGAAGCGCAAGGACTCCGTAGCTCGCACCTTCCGCGTTCGGCATACCGCTGGCACTCTGCATAACCGCGTAAAGCGACAAAAGGGTAATCACGACTGCGCTTATGCCGAGTAAAAGAGCGCGACCAAAGCTCGCACTTAAGACGGCAAGAGCTGCGGCTACCAGGATGCAAAAACCGAATTGAGCGCCCTTCCATAGCAGCAGGCCGAAAGCATAGGACAACGGAAATCCAAAGTAACGAATCAAGACGACGTCGTGCAGAAGCATGGGTAACACAGCCCATACGGCAACGAACAACAGCTTTTCGAGAAAGAGGCTCAGCCTGCTATAGGGACGCGTGAGCCAAAACTTTTCGCTACCGACAAGGCTTTCTTCTTGAATGACAGAGACGACCAGCAGAAATAACGTGATAGGCAGAAGCAACCCGCTGAGCCCAGCTAACACGTACAGCAGCATGTAGGGCGACAAACCAATGGCATAATTGCTGCCACCGCCGAGGTCGACGATTACTCCGTAGCCATGCAGAAAGGTGAGCACCAGCACCGCGCTGATGACGCGCCAGAGGCGGCGGCAGTCTTTGCGGAAGATGTGAACAACCTGGTTCATGGGGCCTCCGGACACTCCGTTCAACGATGCGACTTCGCCAAGCTGATAAAAATGGAACGCAGGGACATCTGCCGCACCGATAAATCGCGACACCTTGGAAACAACGACTTCACTTGCTCCGGCGTCTTGCCGTCGGTGAAGTCGGTGACAACGAAACGAACCACGGCGCTCGAGGTTTCTGGCTTCAGCCATGCCTCAGGCCAGGCAGCGGGCACTTGTGGCGAATCTTCACAGATGACCTCCACTTCGCGGACGCGGTCCTGCAGTGAAGCTAGTTCTTCGCTGAATTGGAGCTGGCCGCGGTCGAGGTAAGCGACGTGCGTCACCAGGTTCTCAATCTCGGCGAGGTCGTGGGAACTGACTAAGACCGTCCAGTTGTGGTCGGCAGAGATTGCCAGGATACCCTCCACGAGTTCGTCGCGGACCAGCGGGTCAAGTCCGCTGAAAGGCTCGTCGAGAATGAGAAGTTGCGGACGGTAAGCAATGGCAGACACGAGCGCCGCTTTCATCCTCATACCGCGCGAGAGCTGCTTGAGCTGTCGCTTGCGAGGCAGGTCGAACTGCTTCACCAGGGCGTCACAAAGATCGGTGTCCCATTGGGGATAAAAGGCGCGACAATAATCGAGATAGTAGTTAACGGACATCCATCCCGGCAGCTCCTGGTTCTCGGAGACGTACCCAATCTGCTGCAAGCGCGCGGTGCTAAGGCGGCACGAATCGAGACCCAACACGGTGGCCGAACCGGACGACGGCACATAGATGTTCATGATGGTCTTGATGGTGGTTGTCTTGCCTGCGCCGTTGGGCCCGAGGTAACCGAAGATGGAGCCCGCAGGCACTTCGAGGTTGAGATCGAGGACCGCCTCCGAAGACGGGAATTTCTTGTTGAGATGTACGGTGGAAATAACAGAGCTCATGGCTTCTCTCCCTTGCGCTCGCTTGAGGGCCGCGCGTCATAACCGAGGCGCTCCCAGTGCTCGCTGAGCGCAGCCTGCACGTCGCCGAGATCCATCTGCAAGCGCTTGGCTTCGACCACCAGCGCTTCGAGTTGTCCCTTCAGCAGTTGCGCACGTTCTCGGGCGGTGGACGCAGGCAGCTCCACAACCAGCGTTCCGCGCCCCGGATGTACCTCAAGCAGCCCGTCTGCGATGAGTTGCGTCACCACCTTATGAGCGGTGTTGGGGTTGATCTTCAATTCCTGGCTGAGAGTCCGAACGGAAGGAAAGCGGTCGCCGGGTCGTATCTGGCCCGCTATGATAGCCTTCTTGGCCGCATACACCACCTGCTGATACACAGGCACTCCGGGCTGAATCGTCAACCGGAAGGCAATCATGTGTGTACTATAGCGCACAGTACACCTAAGGGCAACTCTAAAATCACCTGCGCGGCGGCTGGGAGTCGGCAGGCCCGGCGGTGCAGGATACAATCGCCAGCGCACTTCCTTTCTACCCTGGTCTCGTCTACGATTCTTGCGAATGATCTTGTGGAGAATGCAATGAAAGAAAACAAGGTTGGTAGGGCGTTATTCGGAGGGCTGGTCGGCTTGATCCTGGGGATCTTTGTCGGCGAGCATCGGGCCGCCGAGATCGCGCAAGAAGCCGGAGAACTGGTGCCAACAGGGCTGAACCCTATCCCATACATGCACCACGTACGCTTCTGGATTCCGCTGATCATTTGTACGCTGGTTTTTGCGTTTATGGTCGGCCGCGTCGGCAGGCCCACTAGTCAGTCGGACCTGTGACTCCCCTCACAGCGCTGGCGTGGCTGGTGACCCAATAATCAAGGGAGCCGCAACTCGCTCGCGCGGCAGACTCTCATCGAGGCCCTCATACTCATGGCCGAAACCAAGACCAGACCCAACGTCTCCGGCAAACTAGCCGAGAACCAGGAAACCTCCTCCCACGTCGCAATCAAGCCGCTGTACACGCCCGCCGATCTTGAGGGCTGGAGTTCTGACGACCAACTCGGCTATCCGGGACAATTCCCGTACACCCGTGGCGTGCAGGCCTCGATGTACCGTGGACGCCTGTGGACCATGCGCCAGTACGCCGGCATGGGCGATGCTGAGGAGTCGAACGGCCGCTACAAGTATTTACTAAGCCAGGGCACCACAGGACTGAGCATTGCCTTCGATTTGCCAACCCAGATTGGACTAGACTCCGACAATCCGCTGGCCATGGGCGAAGTCGGCAAGGTGGGCGTGGCTATCGATTCCATCGAGGACATGATGCGGCTGTTCGACGGCATCGACCTGGAGAAGATTTCCACCTCGATGACCATCAACGCTACCGCGTCGATCTTGCTAGCGCTGTATATCGGCGTGGCAAGGCGCACCGGACGCGACGTGCAGAAGCTCTCAGGCACCATCCAGAACGATGTACTGAAGGAGTACATCGCGCGCGGGACGTACATTTACCCCCCCCCGCAGGCGATGCGCATCATCACCGACATCTTCTCTTACGCCAATCAGCATGTGCCTGAATGGAACACCATCTCCATCTCCGGCTATCACATGCGCGAGGCGGGCTGCACCGCGACACAGGAGGTCGCGTTCACGCTGGCAAATGGCATGACGTACGTTCAGGCCGCCATTGATGCCGGGCTCGACGTGGACAAGTTCGCTCCGCGGCTGTCGTTCTTCTTCAATGCGCATAGCAATTTTCTGGAAGAGGTTGCCAAGTTTCGTGCCGCCCGGCGCATGTGGGCGCGCATCATGCGTGATCACTTCAAGGCCAAGAATCCCAAGTCGCAGATGCTGCGCTTCCATACACAGACGGCGGGTTCCACTCTGACGGCGCAACAACCGGAGAACAACATTGTCCGCACGGCGTTGCAGGCGCTGGCGGCAGTGCTGGGCGGAACCCAGTCGCTGCATACCAATTCGTTTGACGAAGCGCTGGCGCTGCCGACCGAGCAATCCGCGCGCATTGCGCTGCGTACCCAGCAGGTCATCGCCTACGAGTCGGGAGCCCCACAGACCATCGACCCGTTGGCCGGTTCGTATTACATCGAGTCACTTACCGACCAGATTGAAGCGGGAGCGCGCGCGTATCTGGACAAGATTGACGCCATAGGCGGCACGCTGAAGGCCATCGAGCGTGGCTACATTCAGGCGGAAATCCAGAACGCTGCGTATGAGTATCAGAAGGCGGTGGATCACCTGGAAGCCGTCGTAGTCGGCGTGAACGCGTTCGAGATCGACGAAGAGAAGGAGATCCCGCTACAGCGCATCGACCCCTCACTCGAAGCGAAGCAGGTAGAGCGCTTGAAAGCTCTGCGCGCCAAACGTGATCAGGCAAAGTGGAAGGCCGCGATCCAGCAAGTCGAAGACACCGCGCGCGGCGGCGCCAACCTGATGCCCGCCATCGTCGAGGCGGTGGATGCCAACGCGACCGTCGGCGAAATCTCCGATGCCATGCGCCGGGTGTATGGGGAGTACAAGGAGACGGTGGTGATCTGAACTGGCCGCGCCGCCTCGGATAGAATGTCGGCACCATGCCTGACATCTTCATCAGCTATCGGCGCGATGACACCAGCGGATACGCTGGCCGGCTGTACGACCAGATTAGCCAACACGTCGGCGCAGACCACGTATTCATGGACGTCGCTGACATCGGACCGGGCAGTGACTTCGTTGAGGTGATCGAGAAGCAGGTCGGTACCTGCGACGCCTTGATCGCGCTCATCGGCAAGAACTGGCTCGCCGTTAAAGACGATCAGAACCGTCCCCGCCTTGGTAGTTCAGGCGACTTCGTTAGCGTTGAAATCCTTGCCGCGTTGAAACGAAACGTCGAGGTTATTCCTGTGCTCGTGGGTGGTGCGAAGATGCCACTGCAACAGGAGCTGCCCGAGTCACTACAACCGTTGGCGCGGCGGCAGGCACTCTCGCTCAGCGACACCAACTTTGCCAGGGACGTACAGGATTTGATCGCGGCGCTCGAAAAAGGTCAGGGCCATACCATGCTTCCTCGACGAACGCCCAAGTCTGCGTTGATCACAGCGGCGTTGCTTCTCGTCGTTATCGCCGTCGGACTTTGGAAGTGGCACGAATCGAAATCTCTGCGAGATGGCTCGGCGTCGCAGTCGGCGGCGACCGGTGCGTCCGCGCCGTCCACGAATCCATCTCCGGCGTCCGCCAGCACCGACATCAGTGGAAACTGGAAGGCTGTGCTCAGTAAGAGCGGAAGTAGGTTCAACGTTCTGTTCACATTTGAGGTTTCGGGCGAAAGGCTATTTGGTCGCGTTGTCTATCCCACCGGCGAGGCGGGCATCCAGAACGGCACGATCAAGAACGGCCAGTTGTCGTTCATCACCCGCCACACGCCCCAGTTTGCAGACCACGAAGCTACCATCACGGTTGACGGGCGCATTTCCGGAGGCGATATCGAGAT
>Ga0302163_10000210_pt1 | contig 12665 bp, 12 predicted proteins | sample I_Fen_E2_3_FD_193497 | JGI IMG/M metagenome (GOLD analysis project Ga0302163, IMG submission 193497) | Peat permafrost microbial communities from Stordalen Mire near Abisko, Sweden - I_Fen_E2_3 | ecosystem: Environmental > Terrestrial > Soil > Wetlands > Permafrost | place: Sweden: Abisko...
TGCTGATATATTCCACTGAACTTGGTTTTCCGCCGTCAATTAATAAATAACCAGTGGGAATAACTTCAATATTCGATTTTTTAATAGCAACAGATGAGGTTACGTGTTGTCCAATCAGAAATTCTGCATTACGACCCGATAAAAGCGATAAATACAGTAAGGCATCTGCTTTGGTACTGAATTGTGATGCGTTCCCCGGAAATAAAACAACAGTTGAATTTACTTCTTCTTTAAGTAATTCTATCAGTGAATCTACGGATGTCACCGTATGGCTTCCTCCTACAAAAATAAAATCGGGAGCGTTCGATTTCAGTGCGGCTATAGTACTTGACAAAACACTTCCCCGGCATTGATCAGGGTCGAGTAATATTGCAAGCATTTTGTGATTTACTTCTCTTCTAAGCAGGATAGTTTTGTATATGTTCTTCATCTTATAGGAAATGTTTTTTAATCCACACAATACACCAGGGTGTATGCTGAATTTTGAATATAGTGTAATTGATATAGTTTTTTTGTTTGTATATGCTGAGCAATAATTTCACCCGAGGGTTTCACATCAAAAGGAAAAATCCGCAGTTGATTGGCAAAGTCAACAGCCTCTTTGCCTATGATTTTATATAAACTTTCTTTTACCGACCAGGCCAGTTGCAGTTGTTTTATATTCTTTCCGTTCGATAGGTCCAGATGTTCCCGCGGACTTAAAAAGCGGGTGCAAACCTTTTGAATTTTATCGGTCGGGCATTCGATATCAACACCCGTACTATGCGTGGCATGCGCTATTACGGCAATCCAGTTCTTGCTATGCGAAATACTGATATGATAACTCCCGTCCGGTAGTGATGGCTTTCCATTTGTATCATGTTCTATGTGTATCTCTTTTCCCAACAATGTTTTCATGGCTACCCGCACACCCAGATACTCACGTTTACGTTTATCGGAGGCAAGTCCATTTAATTCATTCTCGTGAAACAGACCTAATTGATTTTTAAGTTCTTCAATACTTTCTGTCAGATTCCATACTAATAGTTTAGCATCTTCGGCGGAAATGAAATTACTTGTTGGCATAAGCAAAGAGTTGATTTAAATTGAACAAGCAGCTATTTTTTCCATTCAAAACTTTCCATAATCCTCACCACGTCTTCGCGAATATAATTTGACATAGGGGCTATGGAGTCTTTGTTTGGTACATTATTGAAATACAACGCACCACGGAAGAAGTGTTGCGTACTGTCGGTTAATACAAACTGAACTGACGAAGCAGTATTTCCTGCCAGATCATATAGAATGCCGTGAACATTTTTCTCAGGGTGCTCAAACACTTTCTCTCCAATACCATCGGCGCGTACACTGTGTTTGTAAACTATTTTTCGTGTTTCTTCAAGAAGGTCTATCAGGTTACCTTTTACCGGCTTGAAACTACAATAAATACTGGCGTTCAGTTTGGGATAATAAATATCAACCCAGTATTTTTCAGAAGGTGTGGCTCTGCTGATTAGTATTGCATTTTTAGGTAAATCAAAACGGTAAGGCAGTCCCAACGTATCAATAGTTCTATAGGCATGTTTTGGCAAATCTACTCTGAAATATCCATAAGGACGTGGAATAGAACTTTTACCGCATCCGGTTAAAAGAAATGAAATGCAGATAGTCAGATATATAGTGGCAGAACGAAATAGCTTCATTTATAATTCGGTTTAATTTTCTGTGCAACGATTAAATCAGTCTAGGCCTGATTTTTTGAAATCGTCTTTTATATAGAGTTTTACTTTTTTTATGCGGCGGTTGTCGGCAGCAACAATTTCAAAAACGTAGCGACCATAGCCAATACGTTCGTTTTTAGCCGGAATGTCTCCTTTTAATTCAAGAATAAGACCGGCCAGCGTTTCAACTTCTTCGGTTACTTTTACAAAATCCTCTTCTTCAATTTCGGCAATCTTGAAAAAGTCATTTAATAATATTTTAGCTTCAAATATAAACGTGTGATTGTCTATTTTGGTGAACAATTGTTCCTCGTTATCATATTCGTCGCTGATATCGCCAACAATTTCTTCCAGAATATCTTCGAGTGTTATCAGACCTGAGGTACCACCATATTCATCCACCACCATGGCCAGGTGAACCCTGTTTTCCTGAAATTCATTTAATAAATCATCAATCATTTTTGTTTCGGGAACAAAATAGGCCTGACGAACCAAACTCTGCCAACGAAAATTGGCAGGCTTATCAAGGTGTGGCAACAGATCCTTACCGTAAAGTAAGCCTTTGATATTGTCGCGGGTTCCTGTGTAAACGGGAATGCGTGAGTATCCGGACTTGATAATAAGTTCGAGTAGTTGTTTGTAATTTGTTTTGATATCCACCACTACCATATCCACTCGTGAAGTCATAATGTCTACTACCTGAATATTCCCGAATTTAATAATTCCTTCAAGTAGCTCAGTATCTTCGTCTCTGCTGTTTGACGTTAATTCCAATGCATGCGATAATTCATCCATTGAAATGTTGGAATGATTATGCTTGGCTAGTTTGCGATTAACGATGGAAGTGGAGTTTACCAGAAAACTGACGAAGGGTCCGAATAACTTTTCGAGAGTTGATAAATACGGTACTGTATATGACGCTGTCTTGCGTGCAAATTGAGTGGCATACACTTTTGGTACAATTTCGGCAAAAAGCAGGATGGCAAAGGTGATGATAATGGTTTGGAAGATGAATCCTAAAACAGGAGCACTGTCAAAATTCAAAATAGTGGTCGTAAAATGAGTCAGTAACAGAATTACGGCAACATTTACAAAGTTATTCGCAATTAGTATGGTGGCCAGTAGCCGTTGCGGTGTTTGTAGCAGGCGTAGTATGTTGTGATCGGCTTTCCGTTCGCTTTCTTCCAGTTCATTCATGCTTTGTGGATCGAGCGAAAAGAAAGCAACTTCAGCAGCAGAGATTATACCGGAAAACCCAAGCAAGAATACACTTACTATCAGCGAAATGATAGCCGAAAGAGTTACCGGGTGAACGGTGATACCTGCAAATGTAGAATATAAGACGTCGGTCTCCAATGAATTCTGATTTTAAGAAAATACTAGCCAAAACATAATTTCCACTACTGCAAAAGTAGTTATTTTTTTTGAAAGAAGGGAAACTAAATTAACGATAATAGACCCTGTTTTTAATTCATTATGCAAATTCAAAACAGAAACCAAAGCCCGACAGGTCCGGCTTTGGCTTTTGTTTAGCATTTAGATTCAATATATTTCGTTGTTACTTCTATTCGGTTATTATCCGGGTCGAAAGTTTCGAATTCATAATAACCATCACCCGTTTTGCGGGGTCCTCTTGCTATCTCAAACCCTGCCTGTCGGAATTGCGCTGCTTTTTCATCCACTTCACGCATGCTGTTTAGTCCGAATGCAAGATGCATTTGCTGCTGCGGATGATTATTATTTGTGTTGTGATCCTTTAGTTCGGGTTTCGACATGATTTCCAGTCGCCCCCCCGATGTAAACGAAAGAAAATAACTTTCGAAGCCCGTAAGCGGGTTGATATATTTCTGATTGGCAATGCCACCCAGATAAAGCGTATAATAATCCCTGAGTTTTTCCAGATCAGATGTCCAGATACCAATATGTTCGAGCGTCATAACTGTGATAAAGTAATTAATAATAATGCGAATCAATAGTTTAAAAATAGTCCGTAGGACTTATATATCCATAGAGTAAAAAGATATGCATATTATTGTTCGTAGGACATTCACACTTTTTCAGGTGTATCCCCTACGGGGAATTAGTTGTATCTGTTTTCATTTTCTATTGATATGCATTCCCTACGGGAAATAACTCACTATAAATAGAATGTGTATGTATTCAACTCCTGATTCGCATTAATAATGAACAATGAATGCTGTGTCCTCTACAGGCTATTTTTAGATAAACAGTCTCGTAACTTGTAACTCTATAGCTTGTAACTACAAACTACCCACTCGTAACTTGTAACCTGTTACTCCCAACTACTTACTAACGACTCCTAACTACCTACTTGTAACTTGTAACTAATTACTCGTAACTATATTATTTGTCTTTGACCGATACAATTTTGTCTACGACAAAGGTATTGACACCCCGCCATGGTAATGTGCCCAGATACTCTTTATAATGAAGCTCCACACTTTTGCCACTGCAACGCATCAGCGAGTCGGCTACAGCTTTGTCTTGCACCGAAAAAGGAAATTCATATGACTGCACTGTTCCTGCATTGGCCGAGCGAAATCCCGATTGAATCATTTTGCCTTCGTAGGTTTTAAAGATATAGCCTTTCCGAACCAGGTAATTTAATTCACCGGCTTTTACACCTTCACCAAACACAAAATAAAATTTGAAAAATATCCAGATAACGAACACTGCAAAGGCCACAAGCGTTCCAATGGTAAGCCCTTTTTTTACTTTCGGATTCATATTTTTTTGATTGAAAGTGATTATGGATACAAATATAAGTCATTTTTTCCGATTGAATTAAAATATTCTAAAAAAGAAACCGCCTATAACCCGAAATTGGCTATCTTTACAACGTTTTCGAAGCTAAAGGCACGGCTGAAAGACACAATTACTGTTGGTTTATAAATCGATAAAATATAGAACATTATGGAAGATAAATTAGTTACACTTGCTATTCGTACTTTTCAACGGGCGCAAATGATTAAGACTGTTTTAGAAGAGAACGGAATTGAAACGGTGATTCATAATCTGAACCTGGAACATCCCGAACTGGCGGTTGGTGTTCGTGTCCGGATCAAAGAAAATGATTTACCTGCTGCACTCAAAATTGTAGAGGAAATGGAGAGTGCCTGGGAACAGGAACCGGCTGCCGAAAGCGTAGAATCGCAAAAGGTATTGATCCCCATCGATTTTTCTGATCAGGTGCCGAAAATGATTGATTTTGGATTTCATTTTGCCGACGTGCTTGCGTGCGAAGTAGTATTTCTTTATGTGTATTTCAGTCCGGCATTTACCATCTCATCCAATAATGATATAAGCACTTACAGCATAAGCGACAGTGAATTGCTTCGCCGCATTACCAGTTCGGCCAAGGCGGAAGTGGAAATATTAACAGCTACTATCAAAGGGCGTATAGCCAAAGGCGAACTTCCGAATATTCCATTTACATTTAAAATGAGAGAAGGAGTACCCGAAGACCAGATTTTGGATTATTGTAAAAAACATAAACCGGCTCTGGTAGTGATGGGGACGCACGGTAAGAAGATAACCAAAGAATTAATCGGTAGTGTGACTGCCGAAGTAATGGAAGCCTGTGTTTCGCCTGTGTTTGCCGTACCGGTTTTAATGGCTATGCAATCGCCCGACGACATTAAGCGGGTGGCATTCCTCACTAACTTTGATCAAAAGGATTTAATTGCCATCGATAGGGCTATCTCACTTTTTGCTTCGGAAAAAGTAGAAATGTATTTTATTCATGCTTCGGATAAAAATCAGGCATGGAGCGAAGTGATGCTGGCTGGTATCAAATCGTATTTTGCTCATCATTACCCTTTGCTCAATACCAACTACGAATTGCTGGATGCCAGCGACTCTCCGGAACTATTGAACAACTATATGGTTACTCACCAAATTAATGTGTTGGCATTCAATGCCCGTCGTCGGAATTTGTTCTCCAGACTCTTTAATCCAAGTCTGGCTTATAAAATGGTATTACATTCCGATACGCCGCTATTTGTCACTCACGTATAGTGAGTAGTTACAAGTTAATAGTTACGAGTTACATCACAGGGGTGGTATTTACATTTAGCCATGCTGTGGGATAGAATGTTTTTTCAATAGACCCTTTCTATTTATAACTTGTATAATGTCTGTTCCATTCATAAAGCTATCACTAACCATTAATCGCTTAAGTGCATGCCCAGGATTCGTTTATATCAAAAAAATCTGTATAAACTGCCCCCAACCCCCTAAAGGGGGCTACCGAAGTGCAATATGTGTGAAAACGATCAACAGTTGCACACGGCAAAAGTCCCCTAGGGGATTTAGGGGCGGATCGAAATAGTATAAACTAATTTCGAACATGTACTTATCATTAATAATTTATCATTGACAATTTATCATTTATCATTAATCACTAATCGTTAATCACTTTTCGTTGAATCACCACATCAACATACACTGGTAGATGATCGGAGAAACCTCCCTGATATTTCATGCCTGCATAGGTACGGAAAGGCTGTTTTCCCATATACTTTGTATCGTTTTCGAGCAGGAAGTCGGCATCAAAAAAGTGTGCATCTTCTTGTCTGGTCAAAACTGTGCCGGTTGGGTTTAGTAAATTGCCCGACACAATGATTTGATCCAGTGCGCCCCATTCGCCAAGGTGTTTGTTTGAACCTTTGCCTTCGGCATGCAATTTATACATCAGGTTATAAAGTTTTCCGGTGCCCATGGAGTCGGAGAGAGGCTGTGCCTGCAATACCTCGGTTATGCTGGCATTGGTTGGGTAATCATTAAAGTCTCCCATAATGATAATATTGGCTCGTGCATTGACCGTAAACAAGCTATCTACCCGGGCACGAACCACCGAAGCCACATACCGTCTTTTACCTTCCGATTCCTTTTCGCCACCCAGACGCGATGGAAAATGACAGATAAAAACATGCAGTGTATCGCCGGTAGGCAAAATGCCCGAAGCAAATAATAAATCGCGCGTACGACTTCCCGGACTTTCGGGGTAACGAATGCGAATGGCTTCATCGTGTATGGGCTTGAACAGTTGGGGTTGGTACAGAAGAGCCACATCTATGCCCCGCGGATCGGGCGACTCGTGATGTAAATACTTATATCGCAGATTTTTTAAACCCGAATGGTGTGTCAGATCCTGCAAACAGCGCTCACTTTCCACTTCACACAATCCTACCAACGCCGGTGCATCCCACTCGCCTACGGCAGTAATTACTCTGGCTATGTTGGTTTGTTTCTTTTCGTATTTCGAAAAATTCCAGACTCGTCGGCCGGTAGCCAAAAACTCATTATCGTTGGTGGTAGAGTCATCCACGCAGTCGAAAAAATTCTCCACATTATAACACATAATCCGCACACGCTGCTTTTCGTGTGTCTGTGCCTGCAATCCAAGAAAAATGAATAGGCAACTCAACAGGATGATCTCTTTTTTCAAAATATGATTCATAAGCTTAATCAATGGTTAATGGTTAATTATTAATTATAAATGATTAGTGATAAGTGATTAGTGATAAACTATTGGTGATAAGTGATTAATGATTATTCTTTATTTTGCCGATTATATAAAAAAACTCTTCAATTTCAATCATTGTTGTCCGGTAAAAAACAGTAGATTCTTCGCTTCGCTCAGAATGACAGATTATTACATATTCTTTGCAGGGATGGGGGATGGGGGTAGGTTGGCGGCGAAGCCGCCAACCTACCCCCATCCCCCATCCCATAACGTAAAACATTGATTTCCAATTCAAACAAAGTGAGAATTGAAAATCGGCGTTAGCCAAATCTCTTACAAAATTTCATATATAAAGTTTACATGACAATACTGAATTTCAATCTTTCGGAATTGTACTGAAATTATTCCTTAGTGTCCAATTACCAATCGTTTATCATTAGCCGTTTGTCACTTATCACTAATCGTTAATCATTAATCGCTGTTTAGCAGATGGTAATCGCTAAAAGCTGATCATCTGTCACAGCTATTGCAAACATCATTAGTTGTTTCACAATTTTCCAGAGTTCAGCTATAATTCGTATATTGCGTATGGCTGTTTTTTGTCTGATACTTTTGTAGTGATCCTCTATGGTGTTGGAGCTTATGCCCATCAGTTTTTGTATTTGTTTCCGGCTTTCACCCGCACAGAGCAGTTGCATAAGCTCTTCTTCGCGTGGTCGAAGTTGAACCTGTTGGAAGCGGGTCGAAAAAGGATGTTCTTCATGATAATTATCGGGTGGATTCGTAAAATACCGAAACTGTGGAAAATTATCCACGTTAACTCTTTTGCTGGTTATTATAAGGAGTGAAGGATATATCTTATTTTTCTCGTAGGCCGGGGCAATGCAGTGTATATAGCTGTGATATTCATTGTCTTTTTCCAATAACCGGCGCGAACCGTAGAGTACAGTCGCAAACTGTCCCGTAGTGTGCTCCATGATCATTTTACAATATTCCATTATAGTTCTGGCCCAAAACTCCAGGTCGTCGGGATGCGTCAAGCGATTTATATGCAGTCTGTTTTTCAGCAGAGGAACACATACAGGCACATGCATTAATTGTTTTTGGTGACGTAGTTGCGAATAGATAATCCGGTCTTCAATAGGGCTATAGAGTGTAACGCCTATTTCGCTTAGTGTGGCGGTGCTACTCAACTGTTCGATATATCCCTGCTGAAATTTTTTGCTGTTTTCCGTGGGTGTCAACGGATAGCACGAAATCAATGTTTCCAGTTCCTGCTCATACTGAGCCTGCCGCGAATGAGAAGCCATAGTATCATTATGTTTAGGGTTGATAGAAATAAAAAATTTTCCTCCGCAGAAGTAACAACAGTTGATTTCTGTCGGCGGGGTTAACGCCCAGGTGTATTTTTTTGTATAACTAACAAAACCCGATTGTTGTTTAATTAGAAACTGCACTTACCAACTGTTTTTAGGATAGATTAATAATTATTTATATAAATCGGCCATTTATCCCCTATGATAGGGGATTGACAAACGCCTTAGAATATATTTACTTTGCCATCATAAAAATGAGACGCTCTTTGAACTCTATCATCAGCCTGAAATGTCGTATTACGCCTGCCATCTTCCATTTATCAAACAATAAGATGTTGTAAAGGCCCGTGAAACGATTTTGTAGCCATGTTGTAAGGCTTTTCACGTATATGAATAGGGATTTACCATACGATATATTGAAAATATCATATGATAAATCGAAAATAACACATGGTAAATTGAAAATACCATATGATAAATTGAAAATAACACATGCTAAATTGAAAATATCATATGGTAAATTGAAAATAACACATGGTAAATTGAATTTATCATATGATAAATCGAAAATACCATATGATAAATTGAAAATATCATATGGTAAATTGAAAATATCATATGGTAAATTGAAAATATCATATGGTAAATTGAAAATATCATATGGTAAATTGAAAATATCATATGGTAAATTGAAAATATCATACGATAAGCTGAATAATTTTCAGTGGAATTAGCGAATCATTTTTTATTGATCAATCTTGTATTTTGAACTTATATTTATTATCTATATCTATTCTTTCTGAGATTATTAATTATTATTGTTTATCAAAAAATCACTAAGCTTATGGCAAAAATAAGTTTGAATTTTTCTCAAAATGTGTATTCTGATGCTTCGTTGAAGGTAAAAGCTTCGACAGTGGCTACTTCTCTTGATGGAAATGTATATTTCCCTACACTCAAGGAGAATGTAGTTACTCTGAAGGTAAAGATTACAACTTTTGATGATTTTCTGTCCAGAATGGAAAGTGGTAACAAACAGTTGACAGCACAAAAAAAGGTTGCACGTACCGATTTGGTTGACACTTTATGCGAAACAGGACGTTTGGTTCAGAATATCAGTAAGGGTGACGAGGTAATGCTTCTGAGTTCGGGATTTGATCTTAACCGGCAACCAACTTACGTGGAAATACTCGATCAGGTGCATAATGTAACTGTAAAACCGGGTAAAATTCCGGGAACTCTGTTGGTAGAATGGGATGGAGTAGATCATGCCCATAGTTATGAGGTACGGTATGCTCGTTTACCAATAACCGAAGCTACGATTTATACCATTGTAACTACCTCCCGACAAAGTATTATCCTCGAAGGGCTTGTGCAGGGACAACAGTATGCTATTCAAGTAGCAGGTGTAAATTCCGATCCGCATCGGGCATGGAGTATCGAAGTGACAAGTTATGTGATGTAGCAGTTTTCAGCTATGCAGGGTTTCGGCAAACGTGCATGTCAGCTCTTATATTTGTAAATGGAAACACATAAAAAAACTAAAACCGTTCAGACATACGAGCTGAACGGTTTTTGTATTGTTAGATTCCTGCATTGGCATTTACAAAATAATAAGTAGTCGGTAAGATCTAACGCACTTTATTTTAAAATTTAAAACTTACTGTTTAGTTGATAATTTGAACTCAATACTGAAGCTTTTGCGATTTGTAGAGATACTATTACTTCCTCCGGCTTGCGTTTCACTGCCCATTTCTCCTTCAGGCATATCACCACCTCCTCCGGGCATTCCACCTCCGCCCATATCTCCTCCGGGGCCTCCGCCACCCATTTCACCGCCGCCCATTCCGCCGCCGCCCATTCCACCGGGGCCTCCACCAGATCGTCCTCCTCGTCCCATTGATCCTTTCGCTCCTTTTTTATTCTTTTGAGAAAGTTCATTGATGTTTACTTGTAGTTGAAGAGGGGTTGTACTTACACTTTCCAAAGCATAATCTTTGCCGTATATCTCGCGAAGGGGAATTCGGATTTCATAAGTCGTTTGTTCGTGATTTGCTCTGCTCTTAGCAAAACAAATACTCTCATTATCATCATTCTTTGACGTGATTTTTCCTTTTGAATATACAAAGCCGTCCAGTATGGCTGTGTCTTTGGGCATAAATTCAGGATTTGTTGCTGTTTTATCTTGCAGTTTATCTGTTTGACCCTCCAGTTTATCTGTTCTTCCCTGTTGATTGTTTGCCATAGGGGGCATTTCGCCCATTTTCATAGCTGAAAAAATGATGCTTACTTTTGTAGGAGGTGATGTTTTTACTTTCAGCTTCACATTAAATCCAGCCATCATTAGTTGCATTTGCGTAGCTCTGTCGGCTGATTTCAAAATGATGTAAAGATTTTGAGCATCATTTCTAAACTCGTATTTTACATTGGCTTCACTATTGAAAAAACGCGGCAGAGTTCCCCAGTCATCTCCATCTCCATCAATAGAAATAGGTGTTGATTGCCATTTTGATGTGCTGGTTTGTGCTGAAAGACTTGTAAGCAGGCTGAGTGATACTAAGCAGCTTATAAAAATTTTCTTTTTCATAAACAATGTTGTTTAATTGGTGTTTAATTGATGCGTTTCTTTTATCAAAGCTTGTATTTATGATGACTTTATAAAGCTATTTGATGTTATATTATTCTCTGAAATATGTTTTTTCGTAAGCTCTTCTCATTCATTTGACGGTTAGAGTAATATTAGCAAATTGCAAATCATACGGAAATAGACAAACCACGGATGTTTGATTTATTTTCGTCATACTTAGAACAATGCTAGATTATTATACGTAAATTTGCAACAAATGTAGTTGACTTTATATAAAGATCTAGCATTAGATAATTATTTTACAATAAATTATCCAAAACCTAATTACTTTTATTTTTCTATACAATAAAAATCGTACGCATCTATGAGACAATTACCTCCTCTTTCTGAGCCGTCCTTTGGTTTTGCACAAACTCCTTTCGGAGAATGCTGTATTGTTTTTTCTAACGATGGTATTTGTGCCCTTATTTTCCCTGAGAGTAAAGAAGGTGCCTATGCCGATTTGGATAACCGTTTCCCTGAGACTGATTTTCGTCAGAATGATGCAAAAGCCGCCCGGCTTGCCCGTCAAATCTTTGAAGAGGGACAAAGACCTCTATTAAACCCGATTGGAACAGAATTTCAGTTATCCATTTGGCGTGCTTTACAACGTATTCCGGCGGGGAAAACCGCTACTTATGCTCAAATTGCCGAAGCCATTGGGCGTCCCAAAGCCGTACGTGCTGTTGGAACAGCCATTGGTGCAAATCCTATTGCTTACCTCATTCCTTGTCACCGTGTTATTCGTACCGATGGTGGTTTGGGTGGTTTTCGTTGGGGTCTTGATTGTAAGAAAAAAATGTTGGATTACGAAAAAAAGAAGTAGTATTGGTACTTCCAATTGCTTAATAGACAGTTTGAATTTTTTGACTGGAAATCATTATTGTCCGGTAAAAAAAGTAGATTCTTCGCTTTGCTACCAATGACATTGATTGCCATTTCAAACGAAGTGAGAATTGAAAATCGGTGTTAGCCAAATCTCTCAAAAAAACAACCCTATAGTAAAACAATGAAACGCATCCTTTATTTATTTATTCCGGCTCTAATTATGAGCAATGCTTTAAAAGCTCAACAAGAAATAAAACTTTATCCAAATGGCCCGGCCGAAAGCAATGGAATTACCGTGCCTGAGAGTTACCGCGATCCTGAATTTATAGTGAATACGTCTGATCCACGTATGTATGTCTATCCGGCCGCTAAGGAGTTGGCCAATGGTACAGCGGTAGTCATTTGTCCCGGAGGAGGATATGTGGGTGTTTCGCAGATTAAAGAAGGTTCCGAAATTGCCAAATGGTTTAATGATCTGGGAGTAACAGCTTTTGTATTATATTATCGTATGCCTAACGGACACCCCGCTATTCCATTGACTGATGCTCAAGCTGCGTTGGCAATAGTGCATCAACGTGCCAAAGAATGGAATATCGACCGGAATAAAATAGGCATTATGGGATTTTCGGCTGGTGGTCATCTGGCCTCAACGGTGGGAACTCATTTTAAAACGAAAACGGACCGTCCGGCTTTTATGATTCTGGCCT
>Ga0302163_10000238_pt1 | contig 11651 bp, 8 predicted proteins | sample I_Fen_E2_3_FD_193497 | JGI IMG/M metagenome (GOLD analysis project Ga0302163, IMG submission 193497) | Peat permafrost microbial communities from Stordalen Mire near Abisko, Sweden - I_Fen_E2_3 | ecosystem: Environmental > Terrestrial > Soil > Wetlands > Permafrost | place: Sweden: Abisko...
ATGCACAAAACACGCAGGTATTAAACTTTGATTTACAAGATCTTTCGTATATATATCACACCGACATTCATGTATACGACAATCACGGCGTACTTATTGGCAGTTCGCAACCATTGATTTTCAACAAAAACCTGATCAGCAATCGGATCTCTTCAAAGCCCTATTTTACACCCAATGCCAATATAAATCAGTACGAACATATCGGAAAGCTAAACTACCTGACCGGTTATATCGATTTTTACAACGGTGATTATTTACAGATAGGCTATATTGCAGTGCCTCAGTTTTTCAGTCAGGACGAAATACGAAGCGAAATTGAAAGTTTTCTGGCGGTAATCATTCATATTTATCTTATCATTATTATACTGGCTATATTCTTAAGTCTTATTATAGGAAAACAATTATCGCTACCACTCAATGTATTGGAAGATAAACTTAGGGAAATGCGCCTGGGCCGCCGAAACGAAAAAATTGATTATACACTAAATGATGAAGTAGGTCAATTGGTAATTCAGTATAACCGCACGGTGGACGAACTGGAAAAGAGTGCACGACTACTAGCTAAGTCGGAACGTGAATCGGCATGGAAATCGATGGCGCGGCAGGTGGCTCATGAAATAAACAACCCACTGACTCCCATGAAGCTTACCATCCAACAACTTCAGCGCACGAAAAAGATGAACGACAGTCGGTTCGACGACTATTTCGATAAATCGGCAGTGATGCTGATTGAACAAATAGATAACTTATCGCGCATTGCCGGCACGTTTTCCAACTTTGCACGCATGCCCGAAGCCAACTTCGAACGAGTAGACATTGCATCCAAACTCTATTCGGTGGTTCAGCTCTTTGCCAACAATAATGAACAGATAGAAATGAAATATGAGGGGCCCGAAAGTGAAGTATTTGTATATGCCGACCCCGAGCAACTGGTGCAGGTATTCAACAACCTGATAAAAAATGCCATTCAGGCTATACCTTCAGATCGGACGGGAGAAGTGTTAGTCACACTTCAGGCCGACCAACAAATTGCCATAAGCGTAACCGACAATGGAGCAGGGATAGAACCCGACATTCAAAGCAAACTGTTCATCCCTAACTTCACAACTAAAAACACCGGTATGGGACTGGGACTGGCTATTGCCAAGAATATTATAGAGCTATCGGGAGGAACTATTTCGTTTAGCACCGAACTAAACCGGGGAACGACATTTACCGTAGTATTACCCAAAGCGGAACAATAAACGGATGATAATTCATAATTTGTAATTCACAATTCATAATTCGTAGTTTATAATTCATAGTTTGTAATTCACAATTCGTAATTCGTAATTCGTAATTCATAGTTCATAATTCGTAGTTTGTAATTCATAGTTCATAACTCATAATTTATAGCTCATAATTATTTTAAATACTCAACTTTACAACCGCGAAGACAACTTTACGCTCGTATAACCCAACTTTACAACCGCGCAGACAACTTTACGCTCGTATTACGCAACTTTACAACCGCGCAGATAACTTTACGCTCGTATAGCCCAACTTTACGACCGCGCAGACAACTTTACGCTAGTATAACGCAACTTTACGACCGCGCAGACAACTTTACGCTAGTATTACTCAACTTTACGACCGCGAAGACAACTTTACGCTAGTATAACGCAACTTTACAACCGCGAAAACAACTTTACGCTCGTATAACGCAACTTTACGACCGCGAAAGCAACTTTACGCTAGTATAGCCCAACTTTACAACCGCGCAGACAACTTTACGCTAGTATTACTCAACTTTACAACCGCGCAGCAAACTCTACAGATGTATAAGCTAACTTTACATCCGGTTTCATAGAGCAAACATCGGAGGTCAGGCATTGATTTCTTCGCCTGATCCTAACAACTGCTTTGCTAAACCTCGCTACAAAAGGTCTGACAACCAAACGAATTAAAATTGTATCTTTTTCTTACAATTATACACAATTTGAGTTGTTTGTTTAAATTATTATTTCTACATTTACAGCGTTTTTTACAGAAACACATTGTCAAACTTCTATTTCTAATTTAAAATGAATAATTATCAAAAATCAAGACTCAGCTCCAACAAGCAGATTGTGATTGAAGCTGAAAACAATGAAGCCGCAGTGGCTATTATCCCAACCTTTGTAAAAGGCATTAAACAATTGAAAGTGATTAACAGTAAGATTGAAGATCTATCCGCACTTCAAAGTCAGAATCTGACCGGAATTGTCGACGACAAGGACGATCTGCAGGAAGAAGTCACTGATTATGTACTTGAATTCTCCGGAGCTATACACTCCTACGCCGGACAACAGGGCAACAAAAGCCTGCAAGCACTGATCAACTTTACTCCGACAAAGGTAGAACACTTCGATCAGCACGAAATTATTGACGCAGGCACTACCGTACTCAGCGAAGCACGCAAAATTCCTCCAATCGAACTTACCAACGAAGGAATAGGCCCCGACGAGATTAACCGCTTCGACAGTGCGCTTACCCAGCTGAAAAGCTACAGCAACACACGCAAAACAGCAGGGATAGACCAAAAAGATGTCACCCGCCGCATTTCCGAACTTTTTGCCCAGGCTGCCGACATAAAGAAAAACACCCTCGACCGACTGGTTATACAATTCCAACGCAAAGCACCGGAGTTTTACCACAAATACAAAACCGCAGCTACCGTAATATACAAACGCGGTGGCAGGAAAACAGATACAACGGACCCAGAAACAAAAGCATAAAACACCGAAACTTTCCCAATCCGGTCGACTGACCGATTGGGAAAGTTTTTATATAGACACTGTTCCGAAAGGGGAAATATGTGTAACTCTATTGCACATACAGAACTAAATTGGGAGAGTATGTGTAACTCGATTGCCCATATATGGGTGTTATGTGTAAGCGTAAAAAAATAAAAAAAAATATTATATGGATTTTTCAATTGAATATTTAGTAACAATTGAGTCAAAAGGAGGATTCTGTGACTCCATTGACACATTTAATAATTTACTGAAATCTTATTCTGAAATCAAAATTAAAAATGGGAAGATTTTATTTAAAGGTACAGAAATAATATATGTAATCAAAACAGATGAAATTAAAAGTCAAAAACAGAGATATTTTCATGTAAACCTAACTATTTCAGATTTAAAAGATGAATTAGTATTTCTTGATTTGTTGAGAATGTTTAGGGATATTGTGTATAAAGCAAAAGGGAAAATAAGTGTTTTATGGGATGATTTTTCCGCATATTATAGTCTACAATCCTACCCATTAATTCATAGGACAGAAAACTTACTAAGAAAATTAATTTCTAAATTTATGCTTAGTAACCTAGGTTTAGACTGGAGTTCACAAACAGTACCAACCGAAGTTGAAAAATCAATTAAAAATAAACGTTCTCAGTTAGGAATTACAGATATTCTACACGATGTGGATTTCATTCAACTTTCTGATTTTCTTTTTAAGCCTTATCAAACAAAAGGACTTGCCTCACTTTATGGTCTCATTGAGAAAATTGGTATTGAAACTGATTTTGACCCAAATGTTTTAACTGAATACATACCGAAGTCTAATTGGCAAAGATATTTTTCTGTAATTGTAGATTGTAACGATGGTTATTTAGTAAAACGTTGGGAAAAACTATATGAATTAAGGTGTCTGATTGCTCATAATACTGTTATTTCTAAAAATGAATTCCTTGAAATTCAATTATTGTGTAAAGAACTAGACGAAAAGTTTATAGAAGCCTTAAATGATTTGGAGAAGGTAGTTATTCCAGAGAGTGATATTGAAATATTACATGAGAATGTTGCGAGTAATCGAAGTGAATTCAATGGAGAGTTTTTGGAAGCATGGAAAACACTGAATACTCAATTGTCAGAAAAATTTATATTATCACAAGAGTTGACAAAAGAAGAACTTAAAATGAAGTTGACAATTAGTTCTTTAATGAAATTGATAGAAAAATACAACTTCCTTGAACCTAAAACAATTCACAAAATAAATGAACTTAGAAATATTAGACACCAAGTTGTTCATGATACTTCAAATAATCTTACTGAAAAGCAACTTGAATTAAAAACTAAAGAACTAAAACAACTCTGTAATGAAATTATGACTATGACAATCACTGAAACAACCGACCAAACGCCTAACACATAACACACGCCTATGCTCACCTGCTGGTTGACATGCACTTAGATGTATTTGCTCCCGCTTTCACTTTTTCGCAGTGAGAAAGTGAAGCTCCCGCAAATCGCAGGTGCGCATAGCCTCGGTCGTTAGCGGTCATAATAAAAAAAATGGAAACAGACGTGGAAATACTAATTTGTTCAGATTGCTTTCGTGACGAAGGTTTAAAATTGAATGCAAAACACCTTGGAATTGAAGACGAAAGGAAATGTCCAAATTGTAATTCAGAAAAAGGAAGTAAGCTAAACTTTGATTTAACAAGAGAATTGTGTTATCTGTTTTTTAATAGAGGAACTATCTATAAAACAAAATATGGAGGTTTCCCACTTATAACCTATAATGACAAAATGGAGACCACTAATATTGATGTGTCTCCTTGGTTAGTTGACGATGTAAAACTTCTAGCCGAGACAGCTAAAGTCAACTTTTTTTATTATGGACCTAGGTTCTGGATGTTTGGCGAAATTGAGCCATTAAAAGACTTACAAGAAGACAAAAAGAAAAAGATAATTATAGAAAAAATACTAACAACCTAGCCTACAAGGAATTTAACGACAAATGAAAGTTTTTATAGAGTTCGAGTAAATCCTGACGTACCTCATGAAATTGCAGAATATGACTCTGCACCCGATGAATTTTTAAAAAGAGGTCGATTTGATGATCTTGGTTTTCCTGTTTTATATGGGTCTCAGGATTTCGAAATTTGCATACATGAGTGTAGAGTTTCAGTTGAAGATGACATTTTCATTGGCAAACTTGTACCTCAAAAAGATTTAAAATTACTTGACTTGACAGAAATACTAAACGAACCCGATATAACTGAATTTGAGAGCTTAGATATAACAATCCAATTTTTGTTTTTAGCAGAAAAACACTCTTATAACATATGTAGAGAAATTGCAAAATCAGCACTTGAGAAAGGATTTGATGGAATAATTTACCCGTCATATTTTAGTCATTTACGAACTGGAACTATACCTTTTGACAATTATTATGGTATTTCATTAAGACGGATTGAAAATTTGAGAGCATATGTGAAATCTGGAATAATTCCCAATTTAATTCTATTTGGAAGACCAATAAAAGACAACAAAGTTCGAGTTGATTGTATCAACAAAGTTTTATTAAATAGAGTACAATATGACGCTTCATTTGGTCCCGCATATCATAAAGCACTTGGAGACGAAAACAGTGACGCTGAAGATTAAATAAAAATTACGAACCGCTAACACACGCTCTATGTTCATTGGCTGGCTGACGTGCATTCCGGCAGTTTTGCTCCCGCAAACCGCCAAATGCCCATAGCCTAGGTCGTTAGGTGCAAGTGTGAAAAACAAAAAGAAAAAAAGAAAAATGGATACTGATATCAGAATTAAAACTTTTGTTGACGACTTGAATTCTCATATAGCTAACAATTATGAGATAGTAAAAGACATATTTAATACGCAGTATGGTTATCCCGCATTAGACCCAGTTCGTGATGAAATTTGTAAATGTTTTATCTGCGGATTATATCAATCGACGATTACCTTGACAAATCATTTTTTAGAGAAATCTCTGAAATTTTGCTTAGGGATAAAATATTCTATCGAAAATAAAAAAGATGGAATGGAAATTAAGGATGTATTTATTGACGGGATTAACAAATATAATGATTTACAATTAGAGCAATCTATAAATGCCGCCTGTTCACAAGGTCTAATAACTAAGAAGCAGAAACAAGAATTAAAAGGTTTTAAAGATAAATTCAGAAACCCATATTCACACGCGAACAAAGCTATCTTTAATGGTAAATCAATAAAAGGGAAACAAGTTTCAACAATAGATTTAGAAAATGGTCTTGAAAATTTTCTGGAACTATGTTTTAATAGCAGTTTAGACAACGAAATTCCTATAGAAAATTTACCTTTTGCTCAAGGAATCTTTCAAGTTGAGATTGCAAAGCAAGATTGTTATCCATATTTTGAGAGTGTAGATAAAATAGTTAGAAGTATGTTGCAAAAAATTAAAAGTAAAGATAATGTTAGTTGAAGAATCAGAAATCAGAGAAGTTCACGGTATTACCGGTGAACAAAGACAGAGTATTTTAGACTTTTTACAAGGAGCTGTTTATTGTTGGTGCAAAAACAGAAAAGACGAATGGTTTGCTGCACGAGATTTATTAGGTGGCGATAATTTCTATTGGGAAGGCACACCAATGTATGCCTTATATGAAAAGTCAGAAGATGTTGAACAAGCAGGAAAAGATGCTGGTTGGTTGCTAAAAAGAATGCTAAATGACGACAAAAGAACTTTTGAGAGTTCAGCAGGTGGGCGAGCTAAACAATATCGTTGGAACGGACAAGAAAATAACGGATAATACATTCTCCCGCGCGATTGTATCGCGTGGGAGAATAACGTGAGGTCGGCATTAGAACAAAGAAGGTGTAATTACCACGCGATGCAATTCGTAAAGCAGCGGGAAATTGTCTGAACCTGGATTCAGCTGATTAATCAGATAGAAACAGATACTCTGAAAACCACATTAATGAAAGAAAAAAAGCTTAGAATTCAAAAGGCTAATCAATACAAAATACAAACAAATCTGAATTACCAGACTATCTGCTAAATCATTTTAATCAGATATAATCGTGGTTCAGACAGTGACGGTGAATGCTCCTACAAATCGCCAAATGCCCTCCGCTCCCGCGCGATTATATCGCGCAAGAGAATAATGTGAGGTAGGCATTAAAACAAAGAAGGTAAAAATGACACACGATGCATTCGTGCCGCAGCGGGTATCACTAAATGCAAATAACAAACCCTAGCTTATAAATATGATCTCAACCTCCCAATCTGCCTATTACCAAAACAGAATAATCGCCTTAGAAGAAGAGCAAAAGAGCCTGAAGAAAAAAAGCAGACAGTATTCTTTGATACGCTTGTGTTTATTTCTTTGTTTTGTAGGGTCGTTATTCTTGCTTTTCAAAACGAATTATATTGTTCTGTCGTTTATCATTTTAATTATATCACTGGGGCTTTTTATTCTGTTCGTCGTTAAGCACAACAAGCTAGAAGATACAATCACGTTACTGTCTGCCAAGATTCAAATCAACAAGGATGAGTTGCTTTATCTCGACCATAAATATACCGACCGAAATGCCGGCGAAAAGTATGCAACGATCAATGCCTCTCTTTCCAATGATTTTGATCTGTTTGGAAAAGGGTCCTTATTCCAGTATATCAATCGCTGTAATACACAAAAAGGAAGAGATACATTGGCTCAGAGCCTTTGTTTCCCGGATAAAAGCCCGGAATTAATCCGACAGAAGCAGGGTGCCATAAATGAATTGTGTGATAACAATGATTTCAGTCAGGATTTTCAGTCAATCACCAAATTTATTCGGGGTAACGGAACAGAATCTGTGTTGCAGAACTGGATGAATGAAGCCCAAAAAGATTTCAGCTCAATCAGAATCATAGCCATCGCATTAGGACTGATAAATATTGTTTGTGCACTTTTGTCGGCATTTAGCTTATTGCCTTGGCAGGTACTGACTTCGACGCTCACTATTTCACTCATTTTTGTCAACATCCACAATCGGAAAATTTTAAAAACACATTCGCAATTAATAAGTATTGCTACTGATTTGGAAAATTATATTGTGGCTTTTCGACTGATTGAAGAAACTCCGTTTCAATCAGATCATCTGTTGGCTCTTAAAAAATCACTAGCACTAAATGATACCGCAACAAGCAAAATCTTAGGTTCCTTACATAAGATTCTTTCTGTTTTTGAGATTCGAGAAAATAGACTTCTATCTTTTTTGCTCAACGCATTCATTTTACTGGACATCCATATTTTCTATTCTTTTTCACGTTGGAAGCTTAAATACAACAGTAATACATCAGTGTGGTTTAGGGCATTTAATGAAATGGAAACCCTCATTAGCTTTGCTACGTTTGCCTTTAATAATTCTCAAAATGTTGTTTATCCTACTGTTTCCGATGAAGGTTTTAGCGTACAGGCACAAGAAATGGGTCACCCATTAATAAACCCCACTGTACGAGTCAATAACAGTTTCAGCATTTCGGGTATGCCATCAGTGCTTATCATTACCGGAGCTAATATGGCTGGCAAAAGTACTTTCTTACGAACCGTGGGAGTCAATTTATTATTGGCCATGAATGGAGCTCCAGTTATTGCCAGGTCATTTACTTTTACACCCTGCGATATATTTCCTTGCATCAAAATCCAGGATTCGCTGATCAACAATGAGTCTTATTTTTACGCGGAGCTTTTGCGTTTAAAAGAGATTATTGAACAAGCTAAAAAACAACCAAAAACATTCGTGATTTTAGATGAGATATTACGCGGTACCAATACAAAAGACAAGCAAACCGGCTCATTAGGGTTTATCGAAAAATTAATCCAGCTTAAAGTTCCGGTAATTGTTGCCACACACGACTTGATTATTGGGGAGCTAGAGCAGAAACACGCAGGAGTTGCAATTAACCAGTGCTTTGAAGTAGAACTAATAGACGATCAATTATATTTTGATTATAAACTAAAAAAAGGGATCAGTCAAAAGCTGAATGCATCGTTTCTATTGAGAAAAATGGAGATTATTGATTAACTAACACTGGGGCACATCTGAATTTTCCTAGCTGATGTTGAAAACTATTTTCTCACCTTCAGCATCTCAGGATTCTCGGCAATAAATTTTGTGGCTGCACTATATCCATGCTGGTAGATGGTTTGGTAAGCGTCAAAGCTAAACTCATGAAACTCTTCCACCGCATTAGGCTCTATGACAAACCGACAAAGCTTGCGTCCTTCCTGAGAGTTTTGATGTTGCATGGCCCTGACAGCACAAACAAGAGTATCCATAGGCTTCTTTAGTTGCGTGGAAACTTTATTCGGCAAAACATCCACACCAATGATGGTGGAACAAAACGGCACAAGGCTTTGAGACGGCAGGTTATTCAGCAAACCTCCATCTACATAATAAACATCATTGTCTTTTACCGCCTCAAAAACACCCGGAATGCTCGACGAAGCAGCCACCCATTTATCCAGTTCAGCTCCCGAGTCCACAATTTCCCATTCGGCATCATTCAGATTAGCAACGCAGATATACAGTTTCTTTTTCAGTTGTTCAAAACTGTTATGCGGAATAAGCTCAAGAATAAGCGAACGCAAAATGGCATGAGTCGACAAGCCCGATCTCAGTAAAGGAGAACGGAAAGTCATCAGTTTTGTAATTTTATACAATTTATCCTCTTTGATCATTTGAAGCATTTCAGCAGGCGAATATCCGGCAGCATACATTGTTCCGACAATGGCCCCCATGCTGGAGCCGGCAATATGAGTTGGATAAATACCATGATCTTCGAGCGATTGCAACACACCAATATGAGCAAATCCTAAGGCACCTCCCCCACTCAGGCAAAGTCCAAGCCCACTCTTTGCCGGAGGCGAACAGAATAAATCTTTAATTATTTTCATTTTGGATAGATTATTTAATGTGTAATTAATGAACGAAAGCGACAATTATTAGTTAACGGAACAAAAAACTTATCGGATTAAAAGCCCTAAAAGGATTTATTGCGCTATTTTTGTAGGGAATAATCGATAAAAGTTTTCTTTCTACATTTAAAGTTCAAAGATAACATTGTCGAATCAGCTAACAAGCATAAATTACTATATAATGAAACGTATTTCTTTAATTTTTATTTTAACGTTGTGTATAAACGTTCTATTTGCCAACCTGCTTTACGATATAACCGATGGTAAGTACCGGGTTAAATCGATAGAGATGCCCCGTTCGATGAATGACGGTGAACATTACACGATGATGGTCAACGGCAAAGCCATCGTAAAATACAGCTATAAAACAGGTGCAACAGTCGACACATTGTTCAGTATAGCCAAACTGCAAAAGTCACCCATAAAAGAGATTTCGGGTTATGAGTTTAGTCCGAATGAAAACAAACTGCTGGTTTATACCAATGTAAAATACCGTTATCGCCGTACGTTTACAGCCGACTACTATGTTTACGACCTTAAGCGCAACGAAATTGCCCCTCTTTCAGAAGGTGGACCGGAGGAAGTTCCTCTTTTCTCTCCAGATAGCCGTTACATTGCCTTTGCACGTGAAAATAATCTCTATCTTAAGAAACTCGATTTCAATACCGAAAGTGCCATCACCACCGATGGGCAGTTTGGCAGTATTATAAACGGAACACCGGACTGGGTTTACGAAGAAGAATTTGAGAAAACACGGTATTTCGAATTTAGTCCCGACAGCAAAATGGTAGCTTTCGTCAAATTCGACGAGACCAAAGTTCCGGAGTTCTCATTCCCCGTTTATATCGACCCCGCCAAAGCGAAAGATGAACTAACTACCTATCCGGGCTCTTATAAATTTAAGTACCCGAAAGCCGGCGAAAACAATTCAAGAGTCAGTGTTTGTGTTTACGACGACTACTACAAAGCCATTAAAACCATGAAGCTGCCCGATGCCGATCAGGACTTTTATATTCCCCGCATCAAATGGACCAATTCGGTGGATCAGTTAGCTATTTTCAGACTGAACCGCAACCAGAATAAGTTGGACATGTTTCTGACCAATCCAAAATCGACTTTATCAAAACTGATTCTGCGACAGGAAGACAAATACTATGTGGAATACGAAAACATCGATTTCCTTCGCTTTGCTTCCGACAATAAAACCTTTATCGGAGTTAGCGAAAAATCAGGTTATCGTCATGTATATGAATATGGCATAAACGGTACAGTTATCCGGCAACTTACAAAAGGCAACTGGGACGTGACCGATGTATATGGCTTTGACGAAAAGAAACAAGTGCTGTATTATCAATCGGCCGAAGTTTCGCCTATGCAACGTGACGTTTATTCTGTAGATTTAAAAGGTAAGAAAACACGCCTGACCGACGGCAAAGGTACTCACAATGCATTTTTCAACTCTACGATGACTCTCTTTGTTGATAATGCTTCAAGCCTTGAAATGCCTAATGTGGTAAGTCTGCGAACCAGTTCGGGAAATTTAGCCAGAACCATCAGAGAGAATGCAGCTCTGGCTGCCGAATTCAAAGCATTGAATTTGCCTAAAAAAGAATTCTTTACTTTTACTACATCCGAAAATGTAAAGCTAAATGGTTGGATGTTGAAACCCGTTAACTTCGATCCTAATAAAAAATATCCGGTTCTTCAGGTTCAGTATAGCGGTCCTAATTCACAACAAGTGCTTGACACATGGAGAATAGACTGGGAATATTATCTGGCAACACTGAACTACGTGGTAGTTTGTGTAGATGGTCGTGGTACAGGTGCCCGCGGATCTGAATTCAGAAAATGCACGTACCAACAATTAAACATTCTGGAAACCAAAGATCAGGTTGAAACAGCTAAATACCTGGCACAACAAAGCTATATAGAT
>Ga0302163_10000279_pt1 | contig 10747 bp, 7 predicted proteins | sample I_Fen_E2_3_FD_193497 | JGI IMG/M metagenome (GOLD analysis project Ga0302163, IMG submission 193497) | Peat permafrost microbial communities from Stordalen Mire near Abisko, Sweden - I_Fen_E2_3 | ecosystem: Environmental > Terrestrial > Soil > Wetlands > Permafrost | place: Sweden: Abisko...
TTCAGAAAGGGACATGTCACTTTGAATTTTGATCCTCAAATCATTTGGCATATTATTAGGTATTTCAGCTAAATCAATCTGAGTAATATTAAAATCGGCCTTACACAAAGAGCTTATGATAAAATTTTTTCTTTCTGAATCATTAGCAATTTTCTTTGTAATCTCAAGCAAACGATTTTTAAAAGACACTTCATGGACAGAATCTTTTATCCATTCATAAACAATTTTAAATGGCTCTGCATCGACAGAAATTTTAGTAAATGTAGATAGTAAAGTATGATTATTTAGCGTATTATCAATTAAAGTGTTTTTTGACTTAGCAGAAAGATTCAGTTTTCCGCCAAAGTATATTGTCGGAATTTTATCTTCACCTACAAATTTTCGACTATAGAATAATGAATTGATACCATTAGGCGCATATTTCAGCTCTTCAGAAAGAATATGGTCATTATTGTAAGAAACATTGTATTCATATTTAATCTCATTAATATAAAAGATAATAGTAAACTTAGTCGGTTCTCCTTGAGTTAAAGCAAAGGGTTGAAAGAATATCTTTTCGTCTTTATTGCTTTTGGGATGGAATAACAATTCCCACATTCGTTGAATAGCCAATAACAAATTCGATTTTCCCGATGCATTGGCCCCATAGATGATAGCCATTTTCAGTAAACGGACATTAGGCTTAACTTCATAGGTTAAATATTCCAATGATGTTGTGTCTTTCGTTGCTTCAAATGACAAGACTTGCTCATCTTTGAATGACATAAAATTCTTTACTTTAAATTCCTGTATCATGGTTTCAATGCTATATTTCGTAAAAACTCTACAAATATACTACTTCAAACCAAAACAAGACCTGTTTTGTTCAATAAAAATAAAAAAAATGATATTCCTTCCCGGTTTGGGCAGACACAAAAAAAATTCGGCCTTGCCCATCATGGGCAGACAAGAAGTGAAACTGATTTGCCTTTGCCCAGTTTGGGGAAGCAAGAAGTAAAATGGATTCGACCTTGCCCATCTTGGGGAAACAAGAAGTAAAACAGATTTGCCATTGCCCATCGTGGGTTTGCAAGAAGTAAAACGGATTCGCCCTTCCCCATTTTGGGCAGGCTCGCCGCCAATTCATTTGGTCTTTGCCCACCGTGGGCAGAGGCCTTTTTTGTTTTCGACAGCTTATAATCACATTTATTTGAACATAAAAATACTTTATCCATGAAAAAAATTGCACATTCTCTTGATTAATACAAAAAATGTTTTTATTTTTGCTGTCGATAATCACAATCAAAACAACTTTAAATTACATTATTATGAAATTTACCCTCATCAGATTACCTCTAAAGCAACTTTGGAACATCGAGTATTGCGTATTTGTAAGTCGTAGCGTGGCTATTATGCTAAAGTATAAACCCGAAACATTACATCTGAAAAAAGCTTTTGACCGTGTGAATGCATTAACGCCCGAACTGGACAAAATAAAGGCACAGGAATTGGGCAATGCCATCAGCAATCAGATGGCTGATTTGAACAACGAACGTCGCACAGTGATTAAAGCGGTGATGGATCAGACTAAGAAACTGGGCAAACTGAGTATTGCCGAACTAGCTCCACATGTAAGCGTTATGAATCGTTTTCTGGATAAACACGGACGAGACATTGGCGACACCAACTACACAGACAATACAGGACGATTCAATAACTTACTGACCGATTACAATGGCAATGCAGCTATTAAAGCCGCAGCCGTAGCACTGCAACTCAGCTTTATGTTCGATCATTTATCGGCTATTAATACGCAGTTTATCAGTCTGGATGCACAACGCACCAGCGAAGAATCGGCAGTAGAAAAAGTAGATTCACGTGCCATTCGCGTGGAAACAGATAAGGCTTTGACCGATTTTTACCATGCATTTGAGTTTTGCAGCACTGAATATGAAACACTCGACTACAAGACTCCGGGCAACGAACTGAACGAACTAAATTCGAATTTCAAAGCCCAACTGAAAGCCCGCGACACCCGCAGGCAAGAAGGTAAAGAGGTACACAAAGAAGACCCGATAACTCCGGAAACCAAATAACAGAAAAGAACAAGAGCCATCTCCTACTACGGAAATGGCTCTTGTTTTATTTGGTAGTGCAACTTTTATTCTACCACTTTTTTCATAGCAGTCATAGCTGCACGAAGTTGAGCTCCACAAACTTCGATGGAGTGATTGCGGATAGCCGCATTGACTCTTACCAATTCAAAGTTATCAACGTGTGCATCTATCCCTTCGTTGAAGTTTTTACCGATCACGTTGGTATTGATTTTAGCCATAAAGCCGGCCAAAAGCGGTTTACAAGCATGGTCGAACAGGTAACAACCGTATTCAGCCGTATCAGAAATCACACGATTCATTTCGAACAATTTCTTGCGCGCAATAGTGTTGGCAATCAGCGGTGTTTCGTGCAACGATTCGTAATAAGCCGATTCGTTTTTGATACCTGAACATGTCATGGTTTCGTAGGCAAGTTCCACGCCCGATTTTACAAAAGCGACCATCAAAGTGGCATTATCAAAATATTCTTGTTCTGAAATTTCATTGTTTCCGGCAGGCGTTTTTTCGAATGCTGTTTCGCCCGTTTCAGCACGCCAGGTCAACAGCTTTTTGTCGCCGGCTGCCCAGTCTTCCATCATGGTTTTTGAGAATTCGCCCGACAGAATATCGTCCATATGTTTGATAAACAACGGACGCATAATGTCTTTCAGTTCTTCCGACAGTTTGAAAGCTTCGATCTTAGCCGGATTCGACAACCGATCCATCATATTGGTAATACCACCAATTTTCAGGGCTTCGGTAATAGTTTCCCAACCGTATTGAACCAATTTTGATGCATAAGCAGGCTCAATGCCTTTTTCCACCATTTTGTTGAACGAAAGAATAGAACCGGTTTGCAACAGTCCGCAAAGAATGGTTTGTTCGCCCATCAAATCCGATTTTACTTCGGCCACAAACGACGAAAGCAATACACCGGCTTTGTGACCGCCTGTACCAACGCAATAAGCCTTGGCTATTTCCAGTCCGTCGCCATTCGGATTATTGTCAGAGTGAACGGCAATAAGCGTAGGGACACCGAAACCACGCAGGTATTCGGCACGCACTTCCGATGCAGGCGATTTTGGAGCAATCATTACCACGGTAATGTCCTTACGAATCTGAGTACCTTCTTCTACAATATTAAATCCATGAGAATAAGACAGACAAGCGCCTTTTTTCATCAACGGAATAATTTTTTTAATTACCGGTGTGTGTTGTTTGTCGGGAGCCAGATTCGAAACCAAATCGGCCGTAGGAACCAGTTCTTCGAACGTACCTACTTCGAAACCATTTTCAGTAGCATTTACATACGATGCACGTTTACTGTCGATAGCTTCCTGACGCAATGCGTAAGCCACATTCAGACCGCTATCGCGCAGATTTTGACCCTGAGCCAGACCCTGTGCACCGCAACCGATGATTACGATTTTTTTTCCAATAAGTTTTTTGACACCATCAGCGAATTCGCTGCTTTGCATAAAATCACATTTTCCAAGCTCCTGCCCTTTCAGGCGGTATGGAAGTGAGCTAAAATAATTTGCCATTTTTTTTGAATTTTGGCTCCCTCAATCCCCGGGGGATGTCGAAGAGCGTTATATAAGTTATTTTTTGTTCCTAGTTTAGTATTTCCTCTCCCGTAGCAGACGATGGTAGGGCTTTAAAATACGACCCTTGCCTTGCAAGTCACCTTATCACCCCGACGAATCTCAAAACGGAAATCGTCCGGCGCTTTTTCATGACCGATAATCTCTACAGCATCACCAAAAAGCATTTCGTTCACATAGTTTATTTCAAAACGTTTCACCTGCGATGCGCGATACTGATCCAACGAAAAACAATCGCTTATCCACTGAATGTAACGTATGCTATTCACATGCCCGTTAATATCAATATCGCCATATTTCACTTTAAAAGCATCGTACCTTTCACCTTCTACCGCACCCAGTTTAATGGGTCTTTCAATCTCACTCGCTTCGCCATTGGCAAAATCATGAATTCCATCCAGCGTTTGCAAGTCTTTTGCACGACGGGTTTCCATATCAAAAAACACCCACTGCGAACAAGCATTTCCTATTATTTCATTTTTCTCGTCGCGTATGCAAAAGTTACGGGTAGTATTGGCCCGTGCTACTTCTTCTACCCAGGTTTCCACCTGAATGTTCTCGTACTGTTCCGGAAAGCGTTTCATCTCAATAGCTAGCCGGGTAAGCACCCACGAACAATTCATTTCGTTCAGTCGGCGTAACCCAAAACCATTATCATCCGCATTAAACTGTGCTGTAGTAAGTAAAATATCACCCAATGTCGCCATCGTTACGCGAAACTGAAAGTCGACAAATTGTGGTGGAATCTGAAAAGGATAACTCTTTTTTAATTTTCTGGCCCCCGAAAGGGAAACGTTTTCCATAATTAATATTTAGTTTATTTGAGACCCATCCTTCCAACTCCAACAAGGAGCTTCGGTAGGCACATTATTTTCCGAATTTCTGCTGAATAGTTTCCAGCATATCGCTGAGTCGTTCCACCTTCGAGCGGGTTATTGCCACCCGTCCCGAACGAATAAACTGCAACACCCCTACCGACTGACTCAGTTCCTCAAACAATTGTTGAGTTTCATCGTAATGCCCCGTTTTTTCAAACACAACAAAATTTTCATTCATCTCCAGTATATGAACATGATGATGACGAATAAGCTTTTCAATAGTACCTAATTCCAATAATTTGTCGGTAGCCACTTTGTATAAAGCAATTTCCTGCGACACCAGCCCTTCGTCGGTATTGTAATAAGCCTTCAGAATATCAATGCGTTTATCAATTTGCTGCACTACCTTCCGCACCGAGTCTTCGGTAGTGAAAAGTGTAATGGTAAATTTATGAATTCCTTTTATAGCCGACGGAGACACCGAAAGCGTTTCAATATTCAGATTCCGGCGGGTAAAGATAATGGTTATCTGTCCCAATAAGCCGACGGTGTTTTCCGAAAAAACGGTGATTGTATATAATGTATTTTCCATGATTTAATCTCCCAATAAAATATTAGTAACACAGGTACCGGCCGGAACCATTGGAAACACCATCCCCTTTTTCTCTACATTGACAACAAGCAGATAAGGCTTATCGTCTTTCAACATATCGGCAATGGCACCATCCAGTTCTTCACGTTTATGCACTTCAGTTCCATCAATGCGATAAGCTTTGGCAATAGCCACAAAATCGGGATTTTGCATTTCGGTGAACGAATAGCGTTCATCAAAAAACATTTCCTGCCATTGACGTACCATTCCCAGAAAATGATTATTCAGAATAATCATTTTTACACCAATTTGCTCCTGCATAATGGTTCCCAGTTCCTGAATAGTCATTTGGAAACCACCGTCGCCGCAAAACGTACAAACAGTCCGTTCGGGTGCACCCATTTTGGCACCTATGGCAGCCGGAAGTCCAAATCCCATAGTTCCCAGTCCACCCGAAGTAACCACACTGCGCGTTTGAGTATAATTAAAGTAACGGGCAGCCAACATCTGATTTTGACCTACATCAGTTACCAAAACAGCTTTATTATCGGTAGCCTCTGATATTTTATGAATTACTTCGCCCATGGTCATTTCTCCCGATTCGGGATAAACTTCACGCTTAATTACTTTTTCGTATTCCAGCTTTTCACATTCTTCGAATGAATGTATCCATTCGGTATGCTTAGCCGGATTTACTTTGGCAGTAAGCGCCGGTAAGGTATCCTTGGCCGAACCCAATACCGGAGCATCCGGTTTTACGTTTTTACCTATTTCTGAAATATCAATATCCAGATGAATGATTTTAGCCTGCTTGGCATAGGTATTCAAATCGCCGGTTACACGGTCGTCAAACCGCATCCCAATAGCTATCAACACATCGCATTCATTCGTTTTCATATTGGGACCCACATTCCCGTGCATTCCCAGAAACCCTTTATTCAACGGAAAGTCATACGACATAGCAGAAGCTCCAAGCAAAGTCCAGGCAGCAGGAATATCCGCTTTTTCCAGAAACGCTTTCAATTCGGCTTCGGCATTCGACAGAATAACTCCTTGTCCGACCAATGCGAATGGTTTTTTTGCCCCGTTAATCAGCGCAGCCGCAGCTTCTATTTGCAAAGGCTGAACTTCAGGAACCGGTAAATAACTGCGAATAAATGTACAGGGTTTATAATCAAATTCTACTTGCTGCGTCTGAGCATTCTTTGCAAAGTCAAGAACTACCGGTCCGGGACGTCCGCTGCGGGCAATGTAAAAGGCACGCGCAACCGCCCAGGCAATATCTTCGGCTCTGCGAATCTGGTATGCCCATTTGGTAATAGGCTGTGTAATACCGACCACGTCTATTTCCTGAAAAGCATCAGTACCCAACAGTACAGCGCTTACCTGTCCGGTAATAACTACCAACGGCGTACTATCGAGCATGGCATCACTAATACCGGTTATGGCATTGGTAGCAGCAGGTCCCGAAGTAACCAGACATACACCCACTTTGCCCGAAACACGTGCATAACCCTGAGCAGCATGTGTTGCACCTTGCTCGTGGCGGGTAAGAATATGATTTAAATGTTTATCGTAATCGAATAATGCGTCAAAAACGGGCATAATAGCACCGCCCGGATAACCGAAAATCGTGTCTACACCTTCGTGTACCAACGAACGCATAAATGCTTCGGCTCCTGTTATTTTTTTGTTTTCCATAATATAATAACCCCTAAATCCCCTAAAGGGGACTTAAAGAATGAAACTTAATAAGTTAGTCACTAATCATAAAATTCTCAAAATGCAAACCCTTCAAAAGAGTCCCCTTTAGGGGATTTAGGGGTTGTCTTTAATCTATCATCCTCACAGCTCCCTTATCGGCCGAGCTTACCAAACTGGCGTAAGCGCGAAGAGCTTTTGAAACGACACGATTTCTATCTTTAGGCTTGAATGCTTCTTTGCCACGAGCCAGTTCAGCCTCACGACGTTTTTGCAATTCTGCCTCACTTACTTTCACATTAATTGAACGACTCGGAATATCAATTTCAATAATATCTCCATCCTGAATCAATCCGATATTTCCTCCGGCTGCCGCTTCGGGCGATACATGTCCGATAGATAAACCGGAAGTCCCTCCCGAAAAACGTCCATCGGTAATCAAAGCACACTCTTTACCGAGATGTTTCGACTTGATATACGAAGTAGGGTAAAGCATTTCCTGCATGCCGGGACCACCTTTCGGTCCTTCGTGTGTGATCACCACCACATCACCCGAAACAACTTTTCCGCTCAGGATTCCGACACAGGCCGTATCTTGCGAAGTGAAAACTTTAGCCGGTCCGCTGAACTTCCAAATGCTTTCATCGACACCGGCGGTTTTAATAACACATCCATCCTGTGCAATGTTTCCTTTCAGAATTCCAAGACCACCGTCTTTCGTATAAGCATGTTCCACATCACGAATACAGCCACTGACTCGATCACCATCCAGTTCGGGATATTGGGTATGCTGTGAACCCATCACCAGATTAAATTTATGTGCGGGAGCACTTTTATATTTTTCAACCGCTTCAGCCGAAACTTTCGGATTGGTAATATCAAATTTTTCTACAGCTTCGCCCAAAGTCATGCCGTCAACACGCAAAACCGAAGTATTCAACAAACCGCCTTTGCTAAGTTCAGCCAGAATACCCATAATACCACCTGCACGATTTACATCCTGAATATGGTACTTCTGCGAGTTGGGAGCCACTTTACACAGGCAAGGAGTTTTGCGCGAAAGAGCATCAATATCATCCATCGTAAATTCCACTTCTGCTTCGTGAGCAACAGCCAGAATATGAAGTACCGTATTGGTAGATCCACCCATAGCAATATCGAGTGTCATGGCATTCATAAAAGCTTCACGCGTAGCAATAGAGCGGGGCAACACAGAAGCGTCGCCTTCAAAGTAATATTTCTGTGCATTTTCAACAATCAGTTTAGCTGCATCAACAAATAGTTGAGTCCGGTTAGCATGTGTTGCTACGATAGTTCCATTACCCGGTAAAGCCAGTCCAATGGCTTCGTTTAAACAGTTCATGGAATTAGCCGTAAACATACCTGAACATGACCCACAAGTAGGACAAGCAGCATTTTCGATGCGTTTCACCTGCGCATCCGAAACATTTTCGTCGGCCGACTGAACCATAGCATCAATCAAGTCCAACTGCTTTCCGTCCAGCTCACCGGCTTCCATAGGTCCACCCGACACAAAAATCGTGGGAATATTCAATCGCATGGCAGCCATAAGCATACCCGGTGTAATTTTATCGCAATTGCTGATACAAACCATTGCATCAGCTTTATGGGCATTCACCATATATTCCACGCTATCGGCAATAATATCGCGCGATGGCAATGAATAAAGCATACCGTCATGTCCCATAGCAATTCCATCGTCGATGGCAATGGTGTTAAACTCGGCGGCGAAACATCCCTGTTTTTCTATTTCAGCTTTTACTTTCTGACCAATTTCATGTAAATGAACATGCCCGGGAACAAATTGTGTAAATGAATTGACGATGGCAATAATAGGTTTTCCCATCTGATTATCCTTCATTCCATTTGCACGCCACAATGAGCGCGCTCCGGCCATTCTACGACCACCTGTGCTGGTAGCACTACGTAATTCCTGTTTCATGATTATTTGTTCTATTGTTCTTCCTTTTTTTTCGAAAATCTCATTATCCAAATAGTGGATCTTTTTCCAAATAAAAAACCTTTCTCCGTTATGGTGAGAAAGGTTTTCTGTATTTCACATACATTTATACAACGTAACCATCTCACCTCTGATTGTAGACCAATAGAAGCACGACGAGTACGAGAATAGTATAAATGCGTTGAGAAGTCATATTTTCTGTATATTTCGGCTGCAAAGATACGGCAAGAATTCGAAATGTCAAATAATTCAGAAGAAAAAAATGTTATTTTTATTCAAACTGTAAGAATACGGGCTATTTTTCTGCGAAAAAATCATAATTCTCGATTAAATGAGCAATTTCAATGAAAATGTGTTATATAAAAAATACATGTAGCGCAAAGATAAGCAGTACAAAAAGAATAATGACCATAAATTTATATTATTTTTGCAAGCTATTTCGACTAATATCATGGATAAAAAAAACTATCAATATATCAACCACATTAACTCACCAATTGATTTAAAAGGAATTAATAGAAATGAGCTCCCCGCGGTTTGCGATGAACTTCGACAATTTATCATTGATGAAGTATCAAAGAATCCCGGTCATTTAGGGTCTAATTTAGGTGTTGTTGAACTAACAGTGGCGCTTCACTATGTATTTAGTACCCCATACGACCGTATTGTATGGGATGTGGGACATCAGGCTTACGGGCACAAAATTCTGACAGGTCGTCGCGACCGTTTTTATACCAATCGGCAATTCAAAGGTTTGTGTGGGTTTCCATCCCCAAAAGAAAGCGAATACGATGCTTTCGGCACGGGACATTCTTCAACATCTATTTCGGCTGCTTTGGGCATGTCGGTTGCCTCCCTGCTAAAGGACGAGAGAAACCGGCAAGTTGTGGCAGTTATTGGCGACGGTGCCATGACAGGCGGCCTGGCATTCGAAGGACTGAACAATACTTCGGTGGATAAAAATAACCTACTGATTGTTTTAAACGACAACCAAATGGCCATCGATCCGGTACAGGGAGGGTTTACACAATACCTGGTAGATATAACTACTTCGCGTACCTACAACAAGATCCGTTTTAATGCGTACCGGATACTTAAGAAGTTGAATATACTCAACGACGATAAAAAAAACAGGATAATCCGCATCAACAACAGCGTTAAGGCTACGCTTACCAGGCAGCATAATATTTTCGAAGGACTTAACATTCGTTATTTTGGTCCGGTTGATGGGCATGATGTGGATGGCTTGGTGCGAATCATGTCCGAAATAAAGAAGTTCAACGGTCCGAAAGTACTCCACGTCATTACAAAAAAGGGAAAAGGCTACGAACCTGCAGAAAAATCGGCTACCGTATGGCATGCTCCTGGAAAATTCAATGTTGAAACCGGCGAACGTAAAGTAGCTGATCCAAATGCTGCAACTCCACCACTATTTCAGGAGGTTTTTGGTGAAACGTTATTGGAACTTGCTCAAAAGAACAAACAGATCGTTGCCATAACTCCGGCTATGCCTTCGGGTTGTTCCATGACGATCATGCAAAAAGAATTACCCAGTCGTGTTTTTGACGTGGGCATTGCCGAAGGGCATGCAGTAACTTTTTCGGCCGGAATGGCCAAAGAAGGTCTGATTCCGTTCTGTAATATTTACTCTTCGTTTATGCAACGAGCATACGATAATCTGATTCACGACGTGGCTTTACAAGAATTAAATGTAGTCATGTGTCTGGATCGTGCAGGCATAGTGGGTGCGGACGGAGCTACACACCACGGAATATTTGATTTAGCTTACATGCGCTGCATACCTCATTTGACTATTGCTGCACCACGAAACGAAATAGAACTCCGCAACCTAATGTTCACGGCCCAACAACCCGACATGGGTCCATTTGTGATTCGATACCCACGCGGAAAAGGAACGCTCATAGACTGGAGACATCCGATGAAAGCAGTAGCCATAGGTAAAGGCGAATGTTTAA
>Ga0302163_10000282_pt1 | contig 10694 bp, 10 predicted proteins | sample I_Fen_E2_3_FD_193497 | JGI IMG/M metagenome (GOLD analysis project Ga0302163, IMG submission 193497) | Peat permafrost microbial communities from Stordalen Mire near Abisko, Sweden - I_Fen_E2_3 | ecosystem: Environmental > Terrestrial > Soil > Wetlands > Permafrost | place: Sweden: Abisko...
AATAGATAATCTCTCTTTATTGAAAACGGATGTATTTAAATACATCGCGAGTTGCCATACTCAATTTGATATGATCTTTGCCGATCCTCCCTACGAATTGGAAAAGCTGGCTGGAATTCCGGACCTGATTTTCGCCCACAACTTGTTGAAAAGTGACGGTCTGTTTGTTTTGGAGCATTCATCTAAAGATAGCTTTGAGAACCACCCCAACTTTGCTGACCACAGAAACTATGGAAATGTCAATTTCAGTTTTTTTGAAGTAAAGCAATAAGCTTATATAGCAAAATAGAAACAGGGAGAATATCAATTTGATATTCTCCCTGTTTCTGTTTCATCAGTTATTATTGTTTTTTCAGTACAAAAGCTGTTCGGGCCGGAATGTAAAGCTTAAGCCATTCCTTACCACTTGGATCTTTCGGTTCTGATAAAGTAACATGAGTAACTGTTTCGTCAATCAGATTAAATCCTCCAAAAAGAGATTCATCCGTATTTAAAATAATTTTATAATTTCCCTTCTCGGCCAGAATTCCATAATCGGTAAAGGATTTTGTTCCATTAAAATTAAATACAAATACCAAATTACCTCTTTCGTAGGCCAGTACCTGATCACCTTCATTATCCCAAAGTTGAACAATTGGTTTTTCATTAAACTTAGATACTGAGTTAATCAAACTAATCATAGAACGATCAAATTCACCCAAAGCATTATAAAGATACTTCTTATTGTCAACCAAATCCCATTGACGACGTGCATACTTATACGACCAGCTATTGCCTTCGCGAGGAAAATCAATCCATTCGGGGTGTCCGAATTCGTTACCCATAAAGTTCAGGTATCCACCATTGATTGTAGTAGATGTAATCAACCTGATCATTTTATGTAATGCCACGCCACGATCAACCACTAAGGTGCTATCCCCTCGTTGCATGTGCCAGTACATTTCAGAATCTATGAGACGGAAGATAATTGTTTTATCTCCGACAAGAGCCTGATCATGACTTTCAGCATAACTTATTGTTTTCTCTTGTGCGCGACGATTAGTCAACTCCCATAAAATATGGCCTACTTTCCAGTCTTCATCCTTCACTTCCTTGATCATCTTAATCCAGAAATCAGGAATTCCCATAGCCATACGGTAATCGAACCCGATCCCGCCATCTTCTACTTTGGTTGCCAAACCCGGTATTCCACTCATCTCTTCAGCTACCGTGATGGCATTCGGATTTACCTGATGAATTAATTTATTGGCCAACGTAAGATAACAAATAGCATCACCATCCTGATTCAAATTGTAGTACGATTCATATCCAGTAAAATCCTCACCAAGACCATGACTACGGTATAACATAGACGTTACACCATCAAACCGATAGCCATCAAACTTATATTCTTCCAGCCAGAATTTGCAATTAGAAAGTAAAAAGTGAAGGACAGATGGTTTTGCATAATCAAAACAAAGTGAGTCCCATGCCGGATGCTCGCGACGCGAACCTCCGTGAAAATACTGATAAGGCGTTCCGTCGAACCGGCCCAGTCCTTCTACTTCGTTACGTACAGCATGAGAATGAATCAGATCCATAATGACTGAGATTCCCATTCCATGCGCATCATCAATCAAATGTTTCAGCTCTTCAGGAGTCCCAAAGCGGGAAGAAGCCGCAAAAAAGCTTGACACATGATACCCAAAAGATCCATAATAGGGATGTTCCTGAATTGCCATTATCTGAATACAATTGTATCCGTCGTGAGCTATTCTTGGTAAAACCAAAGTGCGAAACTCCTCATAGGTAGAAACCTTTTCATCCGAGCCTGCCATACCAATATGACATTCATAAATCAGAAGCGGGTCAGTTGTCGGTTTAAACTTCTTATTTTTGAATACATATGGTTTAAACGGAAACCAAACCTGAGCACTAAAGATTTTAGTCTGGTCATCCTGAACAACCCGACGTGCCCAGGCTGGAATGCGTTCCCCGCCTCCGCCGTCCCACTCCACCAGAAGTTTATATAGCTGAGAGTGTGCTATGGCATATTCCGGCAAGCGAATCTCCCAGATCCCATTCTGTATTCTTTTTAACTGGTAGTCGGGATGCCGCTGCCAATTATTAAAATCGCCAATCAGGAATATAGCTGTAGCGTTGGGTGCCCATTCGCGGAAAACCCATCCATCGGTACCTCGATGCAATCCGAAATATAAATAACCGGTTGCAAAATTAGACAGATTCTGTCCTTCAGGCACCAGCTTTTTCTCTATAGCTTCGAAATACTCATAACGTCCATTTATTGCACCTGCATATGGTGCAAGAAAAGGATCTGATTTAAGAATAGCAAGATTTTTCATACATTCAAGTTTAAGCCGACGAGCTTCTACTGTTGAGCTCAACGGCATGTTTTCAGAAAAAGAGATGAACAGTATTAATAATTTAAGGTGTATGCGAGAAATTCTCTGCTATAAGAGTCTGCTAATACGGTTCGTTTGAAAGAATCTTATGGTTGAAAAAACTATGCCAATACTTTTACAATGATTTTTTTATGTTTACCTTCTGCAATGCCCGGTTGATGTCCATCTTCGGGAAAGAAAACCGCAAATTCAAAAGGTTGAACAAATAACAGATTTGATGCCTTATCAGCAAAAAAAGTTATATCTTTCTCTGCATTGTAAGGGTCGGTCACTTCTTTGAGTTTGTTCCCTGCAATCCATCCCATAGTTTCGGGTGCGCCAACGGGTATTTGTATATCAATAAAACGATTGTGCGTTTCCATGCGTGCTGCGTCAACAGTTTTCCCGGTTATTTCAACTACGTTTACAATTAAATTTGAACCATCTAATTCTATTTTCCCGATGGGAAGAGCCAGTAAATCAGTATTACGTAAAAAATCAAAAGCCTGTTTAAAGCGTGGATGCAGCGATTCATACAATCTTGCATTTTCAAGTGAGTCTAAAATCATATTTTAAAATTATCAACGAATATTTATCTCTTTAGTTATTAGCGACCTCATCAACAGTGTAGTTCAGAAATTGATTTAATGGATAAGCGTATCGCAATATGGCACCAACCCGGGCTGCAAAATCATCAGATCCGAGAATGCCTTCATCCAGCTTATAATTCACCATATAATGTTTCAATTTCAAGAGTTCTGCATCGGCAAAATCTTTCGGGAAACCACGTGGAACTGTTTTAAGCTTATCGTCCTCATAAAAGGAACTGAAGTATTTTGCAAAATCAGGATTAAACCGGATTTCGTTCATTTCTTCAATATTATCGTAAACACTTTGTCGTAAAGCCTTAAGCAGATTGGCATCAGGACACCACACACCAGCAGCTACAAATGAGCCGGCCGGATCGAGATGCAGATAATAACCTCCACGCTGACTTTTACGACCACCTGCCGTGGCAATAAATATGCCCATATGCGTTTTATAAGGTGTTTTGTCGTGCGAAAAACGGGTGTCACGATAAATCCGAAAAACGCAATCTTTCACTTCAACATGTTTTATTTCATCATCAAACTTGGATATTTCCAAAATTAAATCGCGACCTAACTGTTCGAATTCCAGACGCAATCGATCATATCTGACTTTGTTTTCGGCAAACCACTCCCGGTTGTTATTTATTGTCAATTCGCTCAGGAATTGAAGCACATCATCAATCTTCATAAGGTATTTATTTTGCGTTTGACAAATATAAGGCAAAAATCAGACAAAAAGCACATTGAAATCCATTTTTTTTAAACGCACTCCATTTTTGCTGCACAGAGCTATTATTTCGACAAAAAATGATTACTTTTGTAGCCTTATTGACAAATGGAACTAGCTGTCTGTGAATATACAAAACACTGACAAACAAACTCTACAGAGTTCTGTAAACAGAATAAAGAAAAAGGATGAAAAATCGGATTAATCAATTGTTGGAAGAAGTAAACCAACTGGCGGCTGCTAACCAGGACGAACTGGAAGCACTTCGTATTAAGTATTTGAGTAAAAAAGGACAAATTTCCGAGCTCTTTAACGACTTTAGAGATGTGGCCAACGAAGAAAAGCGTGAAGTTGGTCAATTGCTGAACGATTTAAAAAATAAAGCGCAGGATAAAATAAATGAAATAAAAGATGGCTTTAGCAATGTGGCCAGCGACGAAAATAAAACCGATCTGACCCGAAGTGCCGACCCTATTAAACTGGGAACCCGTCACCCCCTTTCGTTGGTTAAGCACGAAATTGTTGATATTTTCTCTCGCATCGGGTTTACCGTTGCCGAAGGCCCTGAAATTGAAGATGACTGGCATGTGTTTGGTGCATTGAACTTTCCACCGGAGCATCCGGCACGCGACATGCAGGATACTTTCTTTATCGAACAAAACCCCGATATTTTACTACGGACTCATACTTCCTCGGTGCAGTCGCGCGTAATGGCCAATCAAAAGCCACCTATCCGCATGCTGTTTCCCGGCCGTGTGTTTCGCAACGAAGCCATATCCTACCGTGCCCACTGCTTTTTTCACCAGGTGGAAGGGTTGTATATCGATAAAGATGTGTCATTTGCCGATCTGAAACAAGCATTGATATATTTTGCCAAAGAAATGTTTGGCGAACACACCGACATCCGCTTACGTCCTTCGTATTTTCCGTTTACCGAGCCTAGTGCCGAAATGGATATTTCCTGTAATATCTGTGGTGGAAAAGGTTGTCCGTTTTGCAAACATACCGGTTGGGTAGAAATTCTGGGTTGTGGAATGGTTGATCCGAATGTATTGGAAAACTGTGGTATCGATTCGAAAGTTTACTCGGGTTATGCTTTCGGGATGGGCGTAGAACGTATCACCAATCTGAAATATCAGGTAAAAGATCTCCGGTTGTTTTCCGAAAACGACGTACGGTTCCTGAATCAGTTTGAATCAGCTTATTGATTTTTTACTATTTTTTCAAAGTCTAAGGCTTTGGAATAATCCCCCAATAAAAAAAGAGTAGAAACTAAGTTTATAACTTTATTTCTACTCTTTTGTTGATAACAAAGGTAATCACTTTTTCTTTTTCAAGTCTTCAGAATCCACTTTTACAGATGATTCGTTTTCTAATTGATACGACGGAACATGTTTTCCGTGTTTACTCGACTTGTCTTTTTTTGGCTTTTTGTTTCCTGCTGCTCCCATGTTAAGAACCTCCCATTTAAATTAAACATTATAAATTAATTGTGAGTCGCGTTCGGTTATGAATCATAGCTGGACTGCTCTGTTATTTTTTCCCGCAAAAAGCGAGCCACACTGCACATCAGGCAAAATAAACCAATATCCGGCGACAGAATGACACCTGCTGACACACAGTCGGCATGGGTGACAGAAGGACAGTATCAGAGGAAATGCGAACAAATCACTTTCAATAACCTTGATTTATTTCCAGAAAGCGATTACTTTAATCGTATTCTCCCTAACCTCTATGCATATCTTTAATTTGTCAAAGATAAATCAATGACTTGTTTGTCTACATCAGGTCTCAATTTTTAGCTTTTACACCGCGATGTATTATTACTGCGACGGCTTTTTCTATAAATGCGGAGACATTTCTTGGAAGCAATTGCCGTTTTCTTCTTTTTTCACCGCGGTGTTTTATCAATACACCGCGGTGCATTATTACTGCGACGGCTTTTTCTATAAATGCGGAGATATTTCTTGGAAGCAATTGCCGTTTTCTTCTTTTTTCACCGCGGTGTTTTATCAATACACCGCGGTGTATTATTGCTACGACGGCTCTTTCTATAAATATGGAGGCATTTCTTGAAAACAATTGCCGTCTTCTTCTTTTTCACCGCGGTGTTTTATCAATACACCGCGGTGTATTATTACTACGACGGCTCTTTCTATAAATATGGAGGCATTTCTTGAAAACAATTGCCGTTTTCTTCTTTTTTCACCGCGGTGTTTTATCATTACACCGCGGTGTATTATTACTACGACGGCTCTTTCTATAAATATGGAGGCATTTCTTGAAAACAATTGCCGTCTTCTTCTTTTTTCACCGCGGTGTTTTATCAATACACCGCGGTGTATTATTGCTACGACGGATTTTTCTATAAATGCGGAGACATTTCTTGAGAACAATTGCCATCTTCAACTTTTTTCACCGCGGTGTTTTATAAAAGAATGGACAGCCATAGATAACTTTTGCCCAACCTATAGAACCTTTTGGTCTCGTTTAGATCCTGCATGGGCACAGTTTTTTATTGGTTGCCTGCTTCGATTTCTTCTTTGTCCTACAATTTCCAAAAGAAAAAGAGCCATTTTCATAAAGTGCTTATATTTAAACTAGAAATCGCCTTTACTGCGAGACATTAACCCAAACCAGTATGACAAGAGAAATACTTCAGACTATTATTCCGCTTTTGAATAAGTAAATCATTAATCACCTACAACTTCTTTCATAAAGACCCGAAGCTTGCCACAAAATGTGACAAGCTTCGGGTGTTTGGTCGAAATTATGAAGTTTACTCCATCATTGCCAATTTGTATTTTTCAAAAAGCTGATAGGCCAGTTGCACGGCATCTCCTTTTTCGGTGTCCGAAAATACGGGTGAAGGACTATCTACCCAACCCTGTTCGAAGCTTGTGCACCAGGCGCTAAAGGCTTTTCCGTCGAAGGATGCTCCGGTGTTTAGGGAGCTGTTTAGGCGATGAACAAATTCTACCCAGCGTGGCATATAATAGGTGCGCAACAGCCCGTTCCACTGGCGATTGGAATAATCGGTAAGTCCGCCACCGGCTTTGTGCCAGGTTGTGATAATTTCGCGGGCATTACGCTCATAATATTCTTTTTCGGCAGGAGTAGCACCCCAGTTGCGGGCATCGGTTAGCCATTTGCCCAACAAAAATTCGTGACGGGTGCTTAGCAGGCTATCCATTTCCATACCCAACCGCATAAAACGGTCGGAGTACTGACCGAATGCATCCCGATCTTTGGCCTGATAAGCCGCCATCATCTTCGTGTATAATACCGTTCCGTAGTTTCCCAATGCCTGACGAGTAAGATTCACCACATCAAAGCGATAAGCATCCGTCTTTTTTGCATCTGCACCGGCCTGAAACATGCGGTTGAGCGCCAACACCAACTGCGCATTGCGGTAAGGAATGCGGGGATTGGTACTCCAAAAGCTTTTGGACAAATCCGTCACGGGCGAAACCTGAAATACAACGCAATGATTCCAGATACCCACGGCCGTATCTACCAATACGTTTTGCCGGAGCATCAGCCAGGCATCTTTCACAGCCTTGTCTTTAGCACCCGCTCTTCGTTCGGCATACTTTGCTATCAGCGTATCAGCATTCACCGTTTCGTCGCTTCGCCAGGGCATTTCCAGTACAGTCTCATATATTTCCGGGTTCACATTTATTCCTTCGAGTGTAGAGCCTACTCCCACACACGCACTACCGAAAGGTACTTTTTGCAGGCGGTTCACCACCTTGTTCAGAGGTGCCACCAGGTGGGTATTACCCCCAAAGTTTCCCAGGTAACACCAGATAAAAGGCGCCCCGTAGAAGTTGGCAGATTTCCGAAAATATTCCTGTTCCTCGCAGTTGTAATCCAGAAAAACCAGTTTCCCTTTGGGCACGGCGTGAACCATGGCTTCGAGGCGCTGACGTGTCCAGTGGGCGGAGTCGTTATAAAAAGTCCAGGACATCTGATACCACACGGCATCTTTGTCCACAGCTGCCAGGGTGTTATAAATGGTTTTTCCCACGCCGGCCAGATAATCGGGTTCCCAGCTGGGTGGTGTAATCTCATTAAACGGATCGGCTGAATAGAGATGATCGGTTCCATAGAGTTTCTGCTGCACAGTCAGAAAACGTTTTTGGATCTCGGCAAACAGACTGTCGGTCGGATCGAGGAAGCAGGTGGTATAGTCGGCACTCATGCCGCCCCATCCGGGTTCAATGCGGGTGATATGCGCCGCCGGACGAATGGTTTTCAGTTCGGCGGGTACATGACCGGCAAAGGCCGAAAGTATCGGTTTCATGCCCAGTGCCCGCGACCGTTGCAGTATTTGTTGTTGTAGCTTTTGCTGTCCGTTAATATAACTCATCGGCAACGGACCGCCCCATTTATCCATATTGGCCATGCGGTGCCAGGGCAGATGGGCAGGTCCCGGGAAATAAGACCGCACCTGATCGTCGCTCATACCGAATGATTTCCACACGCGCAGCCACACGGCTTCCTGACCTGCCTGCATCAGGGGACGATTCACCCCATTCATTGCCATCCAGTCGATAAACCGTTGCCATTGTTGCCAATTCCAGAAAGCAAAGGTATAACCAAAGGTGCAGGTATTATTGAAAAAGCGCTGACCCGCCGCACAGGTTCTACGGATTGCGGAGCCCGGCAAAGGTAAAGTACCGTGAATAGTAAGCGGGCGGATGGCTTGCCAGTCGTAACTGATGTGGGCGGTTTCTTTCAGATACCAGTTGAAAGCTGTAGCAATGGAAACGGCATTGTTCCCCCGCAGGATTATTTTACCGGTGCCCGAAGCTTCCACTTCAAAAACATCCAACCCATTTTCGGACGGAATTTGTTTCAACACAAAATCGCCGGCATGCCCAGGCAATACACGTTGTATGAGCGCGCGCGACTCACGAACAGTTTCGGATTCCGAAGCAAGTGCCGAAATGGAGAAAACGAATAAAAGGAAGAGCAAGATTTTTGTTTTCATAAACATAGTGCTGAGCAGTTGAACAAATATAATGGAGTGCTAATTAAACAAGAAAGGTGAAAAATGGAACGTCAATGGAGCAGGGCAATCCCGGCATTGAAGAGAATGATCTGTTCTTTTTTTGAAAAATATGACATTCATATTGATTTCGTTACTTATATCAGCAAAAATAATATTTTTTTTCTAGCCAATGGATTTTCATCCTGAAATAACATGGAGATATATAAATGTTGTTATCGTGCTACTCGCGCCCCTTCTTTAATTACTGTTCTGAAAAATTATACTGTTTACACTACTTTTTATTTTTTAAAAGAAGCTTGAACGAAAGTTATTAAGCAAATTCAAGTAACTTTATAATTTCGTTTTTTTTACTTTAAACTGGATGGTTGTCAGTTTGGTATGCAATTGTTCGGCTTGGAATTATATGATTATAACGCTGTTTGAATTCTTTATACATGAGTTTGTCGGGCGGCATATCAGTTTATTTTTTTTATCTTTATGGCCTTAATGCATACAATGCATAAAATATACATAAGAAATACATATTTATGAATTTGACGAAATCACGGAATTCGGAAGCGGTTTTTGATGCCATTTCGAAAGACAGACATAGAACCAATATACTACGAAAATATGAACAAAAAGCACTGGTCTTTTTAGTTCAACGTATACCTTCCTTTATTAGCTCGGATATGCTTACTGGTATTGGTTTTATTGGAAGTTTAATAACCGTATTTAGCTTTATTCTGGCTACCTATCTGGATCGGAACTTTCTTTTACTTGGAATTTTGGGCTTCTTTGTTAACTGGTTTGGCGATTCTATGGATGGCAGAGTAGCATATTATCGGAATACGCCCCGAAAATGGTATGGCTTTTCGTTGGATATTACAGTGGATTGGTTGACTACTATTCTGATAGGTTACGGATACATGGTTTATACGGACGGTATTTGGGAAATGCTCGGATTTGTATTTGTAGTTATGTACGGATGGGCCATGATTACTACCTTGCTTAGGTATAAAGTTACGGGTAAATATACTATCGATAGTGGTTTGTTCGGGCCAACGGAAGCCCGGGTGATTATTTCAGGTATTTTGGTAACCGAAGTGCTTTTTGAAGGTTCTATTGTGTATAGTGCGTTGGCAGCCTGTGTTATTTTATTTATTATCAACATTGTCGATACCCGAAAATTGGTTAGTTTAGCTAACGATAGGGATCTGGCCGAGAAGCAAAAATAATAAAGGCAACCATGTTTGAAAAACTGCTTGTATTTTCAAAAGCTCAGGTTTCTTCAGGTGTGGGTGGGGTGGTTGACTACCTCACAATGATTTTATTTACCGAAGTTTTTCATCTGCATTATACCATTTCCATTGCTATTGGTGGGGTAGTGGGAGCTATTGTCAACTTTTCTATAAATAAATCCTGGGCTTTCCGTTCGAAAGTACATCCTTATGAGCATTCTTTCCGTAAACAGTTGATCCGGTTTATACTTGTTGCAGTAAACAGTATCTTGCTGAAAATGTCAGGAACTTATTTGCTAACCACATTTCTGAAAATTGATTATAAAATCAGTCGAATCATTGCAGACCTTATCGTTTCGGTTGTTTTTAATTATATGCTTCAACGATATTGGGTGTTTAAGAGAGGAAAACCGGACGTAAATGAAATGTATGATTAGTGAACTTAGCATTTGTATTAGTTTCTTCTTGTTTTTGGATACTCTTATTGTATATAAAAGCAGGAAGAATTTTTTTTGTCTATTCTTCACTAAAAATGAAGTAAAAAGGAACAGATATTTTGAAAACTAAAGTAGTTGAAGAAAAAGACCTGGAAAAGGTATCTCCCGTTTTTAAGGGAAAAAGAGGGCGTTGGTTGGCTCGGTTTCTTATGCATCTTTTTGCCATTGATAAAGTAAATGGAGTGTATGAACATTCCTGCAATTATACCGGTGCCGATTTTGCAGAAAGATTATTGAAAGATTTGGGAGTCGATTATTTAAT
>Ga0302163_10000284_pt1 | contig 10677 bp, 9 predicted proteins | sample I_Fen_E2_3_FD_193497 | JGI IMG/M metagenome (GOLD analysis project Ga0302163, IMG submission 193497) | Peat permafrost microbial communities from Stordalen Mire near Abisko, Sweden - I_Fen_E2_3 | ecosystem: Environmental > Terrestrial > Soil > Wetlands > Permafrost | place: Sweden: Abisko...
ACTTCTGGGTGAGGCTATAGTTGGCGATGAGCAGCTGGGGCAGCGTCTTGGGCCCGCCGACGCCGCGCATGTAAGACATCGTCCGGCGCGTTCGGATCTTCCGGACCTGGAAGCCGGAGGTGTCGAGCTTGCCGCGGGTCCCGTAGGTGATGAGGAACTTGCCCTTGATGCTGTCGAGCACCTTGCGGAACTCGACCTCATCGAACCGGTCCTCGCCGACTTGGACGTTGTGGCCGGGATACGGCGGGTCGAGGAAGAAGAACGTGTCCTTGCCGTCGAACTCCTTCACGACGGCCGCGTAGTGCCCCGATCGAACCTTGACGCCGCGCAGCCGATCCCGGTGCTTCTCGATGCGGGCGATCGTGTGGGACACGATTCCCTCGTCATGCGCGTTGTAGCTCTTGCCGCGGAGCGCGCCGTAGGCGAAGTGCGACAGGTACAAGAAGCGATAGAGCTTCTCGACCTTGCCGGTCGGCTTGGCGTTCTTCAATGCGGCGAACGTCGTCTTGCGGCCGGTCCAGTCCTTCTTCTTGAGGCTCGCGAGCTCGCCGTCGGTCAGCGTCGTGAGCGCCTTGAACGCCGCGGCGATCTCCGGATCGGCGTCGCTCAGGACCTCGGTGTCGGCCGGCTCCTTGGCGAAGAACACCGCTCCGCTGCCGGCGAACGGCTCGACGTAGGTCTTGTGGGTCGGGATGAGCTTCACGAGGCGAGGCGCCAAGATCTTCTTCCCCGCCGGTGAGCCCCAGATGGTCTTCTCGATCACCGTCGCCGGCGTCGCCCGCGGCTTCGCCATCGGGACGTGCGGGAGCTGGAGCTGCAGGAACTTCCGCGCGCGCCGGAGAACGGCGGCGGGATTCGATCTCGGGTCCATGTGCATCGCCGGGCTCATCGCGGCTTCGCCGACGCGACCTCGTCCGGATCCGCGCCCCAGGTCAGCTCGGTCTCGTCGCCCGCCTTGCCCTGGAGGAACGCGTCGGTGTTGAGGTCGAGCGGCCAGCCTTCGCCGGCCGGCTCGCGATAGCCATCTCCGGCGTCGCGGGTTACCGGGTTGCCGTCGGACTTCTTGGCGGGGGTGCGCGTCTTGGGCTTGGCAGGCTCCTCGAGGTCGGCCTTGAGCGCCTGCAGCGTCTTGGCCACGGCCTTGAGGTTTTCGGCGAACGCGGTATCGCCGGTCGCGGCCGAGATGCCGGTGAGGGACACGTCGCTCGAGCTCTGGTCGCCCGCCGTCGTCAGGTCGGCCATAGGCCTGTCGCCCTCGGCTTTCGTCGGGGCGAACGCGGTCTCGACGTCGACCTTGATGGTCTCGCTGTCGGTGTCCTCGGCGATCATCTTGCCGACCTTGGTGATGACGTCATCGACGCTACGCTTGAGCGCGGCAAGCCGGCGCTGTGCCACGTCGGGTTCGTCCTGGGCGGCCTTGCCGAGCTGCGCGAGTGCGTGGTTCACGAAGTCGGCGAGCGGCATTCGCTTCTTGCTCGATGGCGCGGCGCGCAGGTTCTTCACGACGCGCTCGATGGCGGTCGACAGCTGATCCAGCGTGGTGGTCTTCATGGGGAGTTCTCCTCGTGGTTCGTGGGGGTGGTGCGCTACGTGCCGTCCTCGGGCATCCAGCAGGTCCGGCGGTCGGGTTCCCAGGGCACGCCGTCGAGCTCGCAGCGCAGGTACTGCGGCAGGTGGTCGAGCACGCGCTGGACGCCCCAGTCGAGATCGCCGCGAAGCTGGCGGTAGAGCTTCTCGCAGATGCCGAACCGCCTCCGGACCTCGTCGCCGGTCATCCGCGCGCCGTCGTCCTCGAAACTCTTGGCGACCGCGTGTTCGATACCGAGGACCACGCGTGCGAGGTGGTTCTGGGCGAGGGCTTCGAGCATAGTGTTCGACATGGCAGATCAGCCCTCCTCGACGACGGTGATGGTGCTGCGGCATCTGCCATGAAGCGGAGGCACGGATACCCCCGCGGCCTCGAGCTGGTCCGTCCCCATCGCGCGCGAAAACCGGCCGACCTTGTCGGCGTGACCGACCGCCGACTCGTCGACCTGGGCGACGACGTGGCGCCGGCCCGCGCGCTTGTAGAACAGCACCTGGTTGCCGGCGTCGTCGGCGCCGACCTGGACCCAAGGCTGAAGGTCAGTGATGGCTTCTGGGTCAGCGGCCTGTTCGATGTCCTCGAAGCGCTGCCTCGCGCGCGCGACGCTGAACTCGCGACCGTGCAAAAAACGGCAAACCAATGAAGTGGCCTGGTCGAGCACGCTATCGAAGCGAAACCGCTCGATACCGGCTTCGTCGAACGCCGCGAGCTGGGTATACGTCCGGCCGCGGTTGGCGAAGCTCGTTGCGACGACCTCCCAGTACGACGCGGGCCGCCCGGCGACCGCGGCTAGCTGCGAGGACAGCTCCTCGGTGATCTGCGCGCGGCCGAGCCCGCGCTCGACGCCCGAGGCGACGATGTCGCGGGCGCGCTGGCTGAACGCCTCGTGCCGGCGGCCGTACGCATCGCGAACGAAGTTGCTCTCGCTCGTGCGGATGAACCGGGCGATCCGCTCATCCGTGCGGGTGGTGTCCGCGGCGACGCGGAGCCCGAACCGGCGCACCGCCGCCCGCCGCGAGTCCGCGACCACGTGCTTGCTCTCGACCTCGAAGATCTGCTCGAGTCGGGGCAGCACGTGGTCCTGCGCGCCTTCCAGCACGTGCCTCGCGGCATGAAGGATGCGATCCCGCGACCGCTCGGTGAGGTTCGGCCAGTCGACGTCGAGCGTCGCGAGCGCGCGGCGCATCGCCTGCGCCTCGGCGTCACGCGCGACCCCGGAGAGCGCGCGACCGAGCCGCTGCACGATGACCAGAAAGTCGCGGGTGTCGAGTGGATCCAGCGCCTTGGCGACGTCGAGCCGGTAGACGTCGCGGAGGAGGTCTTCGGCGGCGCGGATCCCCTCAGAGAACAGGCCGCTTGCGGCGCGCGCCAAGTTCATGGTGCGTCCATCGCGGCTTGTGACGCGGCGGCCGCGTAGCGGATCTGCGACAACTGCGGGCAGAGGAAGCGCCACCACGCGACGACGCCACGGCCGACGTAGGCCTCGAGCGCGTCGCGGCCGTGACGCGGGGCTTGTGGATCCCGGAGCAGGCGCTGGGCGACCCGCGCGACGTCGAGCGGCTCGTCGGCCCTCGCCTGCCACCACCGGGGCACCCAGTCGATGGCGTCGCTCGCGACGACCGGCACGCCCTCGGCGATCGCATCGGCGGTCACGACGTTGAACGTCTCGGTGTAGCTGACCTGGAGCACCAGGTCGACGGACCGGAGCAGCCGGCGAAACGCGGGCCACGGCAGCCAGCCGGTGTAGGTGACCCGCAGGTTGGCGATGTTCTCGGTCATCTCGTCGAGGGCGCGGAAGTTGCCACCCTCATTGCGACCGCTCGAGAGGAGCAGCTCGACGGGGACGTGCAGCTGCCGGGCGAGCTCGACGGCGCCCGCGGCGCCGGACAGGAAGTTCTTGAGCGGCCGGTTGGCGCCGAACATGCCGAGGCGCAGCGCGCCGCCGTGCCAGCGCCGGTCGTGGTGCGGAAAGCTCTCCGCCAGGCTGTAGAGGTTCGGCAGGTACACGGCGCGGATGCCCCACGCCTCGGTCGCCCAGTCGGTGAACTTCGACGAGTTGCCGCCGACGAACACGTTGTGGCTCGCGAGCTGGAGGTCCGCGGTCTCGCGCAGCAGCCGGATGGCGTGGGGGTCGGCCGCGAGGAAGCCGACGCTCGAGTGGCTCACCACGACGAACACCACCTCGGGGAACTCCGCGGCCATCACTGCGACGTCCTGGGTGCAGATCCACGGCGCGGCCAAGATGACGTGCGTGGGGCGGACCTCCCCGCGTAGATCTGCGGTCGCCTGGGTGCGGCGGAGCCGCTCGAGCAAGGCCCGGGGGCTCTGCGTCGGCCAGACCTCGGCCCACAGGCCGTGCTGCCGCAAGGTCTTCGCGGTGTACGCGGCGCTGACGCCGAGGCCGACGTGAGACACCCCGACGCCGGTGACGTCGCGATAGACCAGCGCGACGCGCACGGTGTCGAGGGAGGGATGCAGGTGATGGGGGCGCTGTCTCATGGGGCTCATGGGGGGGACGGTGTGCTTTCGGGTTCGAACCAGCTGGCCAGCTCGTCGGCTGGCACCTTGATGACCTCGCGCTCGAGCTCGAGCTCGGCGCGCTTGTCGCTCTCGAATGCGCGCTGGGCCTCGCGGCCCTCGGCGTCGCGCAACGCGTTGCGGATCGCGATCAGTCGTGCCGCCTCGTCGACGAGGTCCGGCGTGCCGCGGCGCCGACGTCCGCCTGGGCCCTGGCCCTGGGCGGGTGCGCGGATGCCGCCCGCAGCGGCCAGGTCGCCCGTCGTCGTGTCGCCCTTCTGGACGTCGGGCCCGGCCAGCGTGCTCTCGGGCTCGGGCGCGGCGGCGATGCCGGCCAAGGTCAGCGCGACGGGCTGCTTGACCCACGCGGCGGAGATCTTCTTGAACTCGCGATTGAACACGTCGCTCGCGAGTAGCCGGCCTTCCTCGGGCGTGAGGATGTTTGCGTTGGTGAGGCTGCGGACGATCTCCGCCATCGCGGCCGGGTCGCGCGTGACGGGGGAGTTCGATCGAAATCGCCAGAACCGAATGCCCATGTCGGCGAGAATCTTGCGGTTGATGACAAAATCGAATTCCTCGCGCTCGGGCTGAAACACTTGCATCTCGGCGAACATGAGCGCCGCGTCGCCGGTGTTGCCCTGGATGGCAACCTTGCCGTTGCGGCGGGTGACAAAGAACCCGGCGCCGGGGCAGAAGTAGCAGTAGACCTCGCCCTCGTACGGAACGACCTCAACGTGTCGAGCGCTCGTCATGATCGTGCTCCAACGCTCGACGTGCTGAACTCGAAATACACCGGTTTGCGCTACCCACCGGTAATGAGCGCGGTACCCGAGCCGCAAACACATGGCTTGCACTTGACCGGCCAGTACGGAGGACGCGGTGTAGTAGCTGCCACCTCGCAGGTTCGCGGTGCGTGTTCCGTCACCGTCCATCATCGCGCGAAACAAAATCCGGAGCTGGCGAACCGGAAGCCCGGTGACGTAGGACCACGGCAGATGCCGTCCCGCGCTCCGCCCACCACAGTGGGTCACGAGCCAATCGCGCAGGCAGCGGTTCGAGATGCAGAACACGTGCGTGCCGTCCTCTTTGATCTGGGTGGAGAACTTCCAGCCAATGAGCTCGAGGCAGGTCTGCATACGAGTCCGGTACGGCCGCTTCTTCTGGCGAACGAACACGAGGTAGGGCGCTGTCGGGTGGTCGGTCTCGAGCAGCCCTCCGTCGGACATGAAGTAGCCGAGGAACTCGATCCAGAGATCGCCTCGGATCGGCTCATGCCGGTGCCCGCGTTCGATCTTGCAGACCTTGGGAAGGGTGAGGTCGATCAGCTCCTCTCCGGCAGCATCGGTCCCCGGCACGCAGATGAACTCGAACACGCGTCGACGGGCGGTCTCTTCGGCGGGCTCTATCGTCCAGGACCGATCCGGGCATCGGACAAGCATCTTGTGATCACGTGTGACGAGCACGTCCGTATGCTTGCCAACGAAACGAATCAGGTCCTCGCGAACGAACGACACGTGCTTGCTCACCGGAACTTCGAACCGGAGCTCGTCGCGCTCGGGATCGTACACCGCGATACGCTCGTCCTCTGCGATCTCCTGATGAAGTTTCCAGCCGTTCTCGGTCAGCGTCTCGGTGTCTGCCGAGTAACACGACCGATTAAAATCTCGAATGTCTCCGCGGAGTAAGCGTGGCAGTCGAAACGACTGACCGACCTTGTCGTGGTTACGCTCGTCGTAGGCAAGGTGCGTTGCATCCGACTGCTGCGCGTTGGTGAGCGGCTTCAGCTCAATCCGCATCCGCCCGGTGTGCTCGTGATTACTGCCGCCGCTCGACGACTCGGCTTCGATCACGAGCACGCGATGAAAGTTCCGCTTCCCCTTGATGTTGTTCTCGATGTAGCTCTCGATGCGCGGGATCGACTGGGCAGATAGCCGACCACCAGAGACGAGCAATGCAAGTGGTGGTACACTTTTGTTTTCGAAGTACAGGTAGTTCACCTCCTCAGCCTGCCGCGAGCCGAGCACCGCGAGCAGGTTGCCAATCCACCGCGGGATGCCGTACGCCGACCGCGCGTTGTGGATCTTGAAGTGGAGGACCTCCGTCGCCGGCCCGTCGTCGAGGTCGGCAGCGACGAGCTCGTCGATCGACGCGTACGCCCGCCCCGACTTGCGCGAGATGCACCGCGGGTCGCCGAACTCCTTGAAGAACACGACCTGCTGCTCGAACACCTGGACGTAGCGCCGGAACCGTCGGCGCACCTTCATCGTGTCGAACGACAGCTCGGAGACTTTGATGTTCAGGTCGTCCTCGACGAGCTCGGCGTCGAGCGGCAGGAGCCGCATCGTGAAGCCGGGCAGGTACACGAACTGCGCGAGCTCGCCGCCGCCGTCGCGCAAGACCTCCCAGTAGCCGTTGCCCATCACCTCGAGGTCCTGCCGCGTGCGCCGCCGCAGCGTTACGAACGACAGGTCGATGCACGCGAACTCGAAGAAGGTCTCGAGCCGGGACTTCTCGAGCCGCATGTGCTCGGTGACCTCGGCCTTTTTCGCCGCGACCTCGTCGGGTGTCGGCGTGTTCGCGAGCGCCTGGACCTTCGGGTCATCGCGGAACCGGGGGGCGGACTTCTTGCGCTGGCGCTCCACGAACAGCGCGTTGGCGATCCGGTGGTCCGCATCGCTCGCGTCGAGGTCAATGACCGGCTCGAAGCGGTGGCCGAACGCGTCGATGTTGGTGACGTAGGCGTCGACGTTCTGGCGGAGCGACGACGAGTTCTCGAACAGGATGGCCAGCGTCTCGGGGTCGTACGGCGGCGTGACCACGCCCATGCCGGCGAACACCTGCTCGCGCTGCTCGGCGTCCGCCCAGGGCATCGCGTTCGAGTCGGCGACGCGGCCCGCGTCGCCGCCCAGGACGTGCGCCTTGAAGAGGGCGATCCGGTCGCCCAGCATGCGCACGGCCTCGTCGACGTCGAGGGTCGAACCCGAGGGGGACGTATCGGCGGTGTGGCCGGTCTCGTCGGTCATCACAGCGCTCGGAAGTCGAAGCCGGCGGCGATCGCCCGCGGCGCGCCGGAGGTGAGCTGGTTCGTCCGCACGCGCACGAACTCGACGGTCAGCGGGAGGAGGACGAAGCCGGGCGCGGTCAGCGGCGCGCCGATGGCCTCGAAGTTCTCACCGTCGATGCTGCCCTCCAGCTGGAGCGAGCCGACGAACGGCCCCGAGACCTGGACGGTCTTGTCGCGCAGCCGAAACACATTCGCGGGGGACCCCACGCCGGCGGCCGCCGGCACCTCGAGCGGCATCTGCTCGGGCCGAGCCATCACCGGCCTCCCGGCGCGCGCGCGGCCGCGGGTGAGCTCGGAGCAGGCAGCAGCGGGGGCGGATCCACAACCGCCGCGAGATCGCCGCCAGCCATCGGCGACAGCGCGCGCACGACCCGGCCGAAGGTCAGGAGCCGCACGTTCGCCGCCGCTCGAGCGGCCGCTTCGGTGTCGGCGGTGACCTGGAAGGCGCCCACCGACCGCAGGCGATTCGCTGGCTGGGTGTGCAAGTCGGTCTGGAAGATGTGGACTCGATAGTTCACGTGCGCCCCGAAAAGGAAAAAGCCCCGGAGAGCAAGCAGGGAACTTGCCTTCCGGGGCTCGAGTGATTCGACAGCCCGTCGTTCGCGTGGTGGTTGGGTCGGTGGGTCGGTTGGGTCTATAGCTCGTCGAGCTTCTTGCTCTGCTTCACCTGAATGTTGCAGACCTTGCCGTGCTGGAAGCTCACGGTCACTTTGCCGAAGAAGCCGCTCGCTGATTGCCGCTCCAGGAACCGGAGCAGCCGGCCCATCGGATGCGGCGTGGCGATCGGCCGCTGTGACTCGTCATCTCGGTCTTTCACTATACTCATCTTGATAGCCCTTATCCAATGATTCGAACGTTGATTTCGGTCACGGCGCCTGGCAGCGGGCCGCGTTCCTTCTGACAGGCCAGGGCCACCGACCAGTAGCGATCCCCATGCCCGCGGCCACCCGCGTCGCGCTCGACCTCGAACGACGGCTTCCCCGTCGGCGTCAGCCCGCGCTTCACGCCGTGGATCTGCGCCACGAGCTCGCGATCCTTGGGCAAGACGACGTCCTTGCGCTGCAGGAGGATCTTGAAGTCCGTCGCCCAGATCTCCTTCGACTCGTTCGTGAACGTCTCCGGCACCACGCAGCCGAAGTCGCGGCCGAGGTTCTCGGCCAGGTGCATGCCGATGCCGTTCTGGTCGATCGACAGCCGGCCGATCGGCAGCGTCGTCAGCATGCGGCGGAGGTCGGCCTCCTGGTCGGCGAACGGGACCTTGTCGTAGCTCTTCAGCATCCGGCACACGTGCTTGCCGCCCGTCTGCTCGAAGATTGACAGCTCCGACAGGTCGCGCTTGCGACCGACGTCGAACCCGGCGACCAGGCGGCCTGAGACGTCGCCGAACGTGGCGAAGTCGTCGGCCATCACGAGGTCGTCCGTCGTGCACGGGAGGATCAATTCATAGCTGTAAAACGAATAGGATTCATCGCAGTAGGCGTTCTCAAACTCCTGCTGGAAATCGTCCAGAGCCAAGGCGTCGAACTGGTCGTTGATGTCCTTCGTTCCGAACGTCCGGACGCGCTCCTCGGTCGTCATGAGCGGCGCGTCTTTCGCCGCGCGCGCCACGTCGATGCAGAGGAAGCTGCACAGCCACCACGGGACCTGCTGCCGCCAGTAGGCGCGATACTTCCGGAGTTCTTCCCTTGCGATCTGCCAAAACACGCCGCGCCGACCGAGCGGCGACGAGCAGCCGGTCAGCTGGCCGCGCGAGCGCAGGATGAGCGCGGTCGATCCCTTGTAGACCTCGCGGTCGTTCGCGTAGTGCGCGAGCTCGTCGAGGTAGACCTCGCCCTTCTTACCGCGTGGCGCCTTCGAGGGATTCGAGATAATGCGCGAGACCCGCTTCGACGCACCATTGGAGAGGAAGCCCAGTTCCGTGCGGGAGTCGATCACCAACTTTTTCCGATAAGCCAGGGGAAGCTCCTCGGCGAGCTGATGAGCGTAATTCACTTTTTCTTTGGCATCCTCGAGGTTGTACGAGACCATCACTGCGGTATGCGCCTCGCGCAGGTGGCAGCGCGCGACGGCCTCGCAGGCAAACAGAAACGAATACCCCACCTGTCGGGCCTTCTCGACCCAGCGATATCGGGACTTGGATTCGAGAAAAGCCAGCTGGTACTTCTCGAACACCAGCGGCTCCTCATTGTAGCGCCCAAGGGCGCTCAAGAAACCCGCCTCAGTTCCGAGCCAATCGAGCAGATCTTGCTCGTTGCGTTTGCCGACGAGCAAGGGACCCTGCGCCGTCGACGAACCTGGCAATCCCGGCTTGCCTTCGTTCCCAGGAAGAGCGTGAGTGTTGGAAGGAGGTTGTTCATGCCCGCGTACGCTTCCAGCATCCGCCGCCCGCCCCGCACCCTCACCGAGCTCGAGCAGGCCCGCGTCCTCAAGGTCACCGGCGAGCACCGCGCCGGGTTTCGCGACCACGTCATCCTGTCGATCGCGCTCGGCACCGCGCTGCGCCAGCACGAGATCGCCGCGCTCGACATTGGAGACGTCCTGAACCGGGACGGCCGCGTTCGACGGCGCATCACCCTGCGCGTGTTCAAGCGGTCCACCGACGAGCCGGCGATCCAGGAGATCTTCCTGCCCGACCGCGTCTGGCACAAGCTCACGAAGTTCATCGCCTGGAAGCGGTCGCACGACCAGAGCCTTGCGCCCGACGCTCCGCTGTTCATCTCGAGTCGCCGGCAGCGGATCGCCCTGCGCACGATCCGTCATCTGTTCCGCACCTGGCAGCAACGCGCCGGGCTCGACCAGCTGTTCCCGTTCCACGCGCTGCGCCATTCCGCGCTGACCGCCGTTCAGCGACGCACGCGCGACATCTTGCTCGTCCAGCGCATCGCCCGGCACAAAAGCGTCGAGACCACCATGAGGTACGCCGCGCCCAGCGACCAGGACATCATGGACGCGGTCCGCGATCAGCTCTGCTGAGTTGGAAGGGTGGGCTCGACCGCTTGCGCCATCGAGCCCACCCGTCCCCGTGCCTTGGCGTGCCGGGCCGGGCCGAGCCGAGCCTTGCCATGGCGCACCTTGCCGGGCCGAGCCTTGCAGTGGCTGGCCTGACAACTGATTGGCAGTAATGGACTGCCCATATGTGGAAGCTACTGACTCTGGATCCCCGGCCGTGTTCACGGACAAAACGAGCCCATCCATTTTTTCCGGCGACCCATTTCCCCAAATGGGCATTTCCGGATTTCGGAACACGCGATTCTCGGCACTTGCGAGATCGTCTATTTCCCGATTTCCAGCTCCATGGAAGGCGCCAGTAGGCACGCCCGGGGCGTCGTTCGAAAACGGGGAAACGGGGGCCGGGGGTGGCACACCCTTTGCTGACGTGCGCAGTCGGGTCGCGCGCGCGGCGTCCACGTGCGGTGCCGGTCGCTTCGGATCGGCCACGGTTCGCGCCACGTTCGCGCACGGCGCGTCGATGATGGGTCCGGGCAGGTAGACCGCGGCCCCGCCTGCGAGC
>Ga0302163_10000290_pt1 | contig 10565 bp, 7 predicted proteins | sample I_Fen_E2_3_FD_193497 | JGI IMG/M metagenome (GOLD analysis project Ga0302163, IMG submission 193497) | Peat permafrost microbial communities from Stordalen Mire near Abisko, Sweden - I_Fen_E2_3 | ecosystem: Environmental > Terrestrial > Soil > Wetlands > Permafrost | place: Sweden: Abisko...
GGCCGTCCAGGCGTACGAGCGGTTGATTGCCTTTCCCGATGCCACACCTAACCTGATCTGCCAGACAGCGAGCGCATACGGTACGCTGGGCGATGAATTAGGCCAGTCCGGCACGGCCAGCTTAGCCGACACAGCCGAAGCGCTGAATGCATTTCGCGCATCCATTGCGTTGGACAATCGCGCCCTCGCCATCGATCCTGATTTCGCTCGCGCGAGGCGCGGTCTGTCAATCAACCAGATGAAGATTGGCGGCGTGGAGATGGCGACGGATCCGGCTCAGGCGCTCAAAGACTTCCAGATGGCCTTGAAGCAGGCGGACTCCCTGCCTCAGGCTCAACAGAGCAGTCTCTCGAATTTGAGAATGCGCAACATGCTGCTTCGCAAAGAGGCCAACGCACTGGTTGAGTTGGGGGAGTTCTCGAAGGCAACCGAGATCTTTTCCGATGCCGTCAACGAACATCGGAAGCTTTCCTCGGCGGACCCGCAGGATCTGCGCGCCCTCGCAGATCTTCAGGTTGTTCTGAACGACGAGGCATTATGCTTTGAGGCGGCGGCCAATCCGCTCTTGGCTGTCTCACCCAACGACCGGCGCAAGAATCTCTCCGCCGCGGAGAAGCTGCTGAGTGAGGCTCTCACCTTAATAGGGAAAATGCTGAGCCAAGATCCAGCAAATGAGACCTGGAAATCGGTTCAAGCGGACGCGCAAGTGCGGCTCGGCTCCATCGAGTTCGAGCTGCACAACACTGGAGACTCCGCCGCTCTTGCCCAAAAAGGCCTCTCCACAATGAAGGAACTGGTCAGCAAGGATCAAGTCTCCCCGATGATTCTGGATCAGGCCGCGAACGCCTTTGCGACGGTGAAACCTGTTTCTCTCAGAGACCCGGAACTTGCCGTCTCGTGCGCCGAGCGCGAGGTCGCTTTGAACCATCGAAAGGCACCATTCAAGTTGCTGAGCCTGGCCCAGGCTTATCGCGCCACGGGCCAGTTGGAGAAGAGCCGCGCTACAGCCGCAGAGGGACTGGCGCTTTTACCTGCCTTGCCGCCCGGAGGCGTGAAGCCCAGCATTCGAAAACTGCTTGAGATTCAGGCGCAGTTCGTCAAATAAGCAATCGGATGACAGCCTCAGTGAGTGGCCTGGCGGAAGAGCCAGAAGAGCGAACCGGAGAGCAGCGCCGCGGCCGGGAGCGTCAGAACCCAGGCCATCGCGATGTTGCGAATGGTCGCGAGTTGCAGGCCGCTGCCATTCGCGGCCATGGTTCCGGCCACGCCCGAGCTGAGCACGTGGGTGGTTGAGACCGGAAGTCCAAAGTTGTCGGCGGCCGAGATGGTGCACATCGCGACCAACTCGGCGCATGCTCCCTGCGCGTAGGTCAGGTGCTCCTTGCCGATCTTCTCGCCGACTGTAACGACGATGCGCTTCCAGCCGACCATGGTGCCCATGCCGAGTGCGAGTGCGACCGCCACCTTGACCCAAGCGGGGATGAATTTGGTTGCCTTGTCCACGCTGGCTTTATAGGTAGCGAGTGTCTTGGCCTCGGCGGCGGTGAACTTCGGATTGCCGTTCTTCTGCATCAGGCGGATGGCCTCGCTGGCAACATACATATCGTTGCGGACGTTGGCCTGCTTGCTGGCTGGAACTGCCTTGTACTCCTTGTAAACGGTCACGTCGCCTTCGAGATCCTTCACCAGTTCCCTGAGCGCCAGCACCGTGTCTGGCCTCACCTGCTTGGTGCGGATGTAGTCGGTAACCTCGGCGCGCGCATCCTCGCCGAGGACGCCGCTCTTGTCGACGTGCTGATTGAGAACGCTTCCCGCCTGCTCAGATGCAGCAATGAAGGCCTGCGTCTCGCGCCCAGTGACAGCATGGTTAAGTGCATATGCAGTCGGTACCGTTCCGATGAGGATGAGCATGATCAGTCCCATGCCCTTTTGCCCGTCGTTCGAGCCGTGCGCAAAGCTGACGCCGGAGCAAGTAAAGACCAGCAGCGCGCGGATGGGCCACGGCGGAGGCGTGTTGCCCTTGGGCGCCGTGAAGAGCACGTCGGCATTCTCAATTACGATTCGAGCGCACAACGATAAGACGAAGAGCCCAATAATTCCAACCAGAAGCATGACGGAGATCAATCCAACGGGGTATTGCAAAGCCTCAACAGATAAGACTGCCGGCCAAATAGGAGCGCCCAGCGGCCCGAAGAGCCCGAGAACCAGCGGCGCAACGAAGTTCATTGCATACGTTCCGGCAACGCCGGTGACCACGATGGTGGGAATCGCCAACAGCGGCTTCTTGTGATTCGCATCGTAGTGAACGGCAAGCGCCCTGGCCCACTTCGTCAGGATGAATAGCTTGGAGAGCAACAGCAACAGAGCAGCCGCGCCGAAGCCGATCAGCGGCGAAATAAGCAGCACCTTGAAGACCTTGGTGGCCTGTTCCCAGTCAACGCCCGAGGTGCCAGTGTGAACGCTCATCAGTTGGTTGGCGATGCCGACGCCGATGATCGATCCGACCATGGTGTGCGAACTCGATGCAGGCAGTCCAAACCACCATGTGCTGAGATTCCAGATAATGGCGGCGATCAACAGCGCGAAGACCATGGCAAAGCCCGCGCCAGAGCTGACTTGAAGAATCAGCTCGACCGGCAGCAGGGTGATGATCGAGAAAGCCACCGCTCCGGACGAAAGCAGAACGCCGGTCAGGTTGCAGAGTCCGGACCAGACGACGGCGATATTCGGGTCGAGCGAGTGAGTATAGATGACCGTTGCGACGGCGTTGGCCGTGTCATGAAATCCGTTGACGAACTCGAAGCCCAGAGCGATCAGCAGCGCAACAATCAGCAGAAGATAAGGCCAGACGCTGCCGATGGCCACGCCGCTGAAGTCCTGTGCGATGTTGACGCCGATGAAGCCAAGGCCGATAACCAGCGCTGCGAAAACAATGCCGCCGCTTACCATGGCGTGGGACTTCTTCATCTTTTTATCGAGGATAGCCGCGGCGGCGGGCCGGGCTGGGAGAACTGACGCCAAATCGGACATGCAGAGGCTCCAGAGTATGGGATTGGATTCGAGTCCAGTCGTGCGGGGAAGCAAAACTCAGAAATTCAGACAAACCATGGATAAACGAAACAGATAAATGGGAGATGAATTTTGCCCGGAAGGCCTGTGGTTTGGTGTAAAGTGACCGCATGAATTCACACAGGCTTCGCATTGATTTCGCCTCCGGTTTGGCACGTGTGGGTGTTTGCCTTCTCTTGTGCTCACTGGCTGGTTCACTCGCAGCACAGCGGCCTGCCGCCCCCCAGAAGGCCGACTCGATCCTGATTCTGAAGAAGGATCATGTGATGGAGTTGCTGGCCGCAGGCAAGGTGATTCGCACCTACAAGGTGGCGCTGGGGCAAGGCGGCCTTGCGCCCAAGCAACGCGAAGGCGACGCACGCACGCCGGAAGGCCACTACACCATCGACGCCAAGTACACCGTGAGCCACTATCACAAGGCTATGCATGTTTCCTATCCCGATGCCGCGGATCGCAAGCGGGCGGCGAAGCTGGGCGTCCGGCCCGGTGGGGCGATTATGATTCACGGACTGCCTAACGGCAAGGGATGGGTGGGCGCGAAGCACCGGCTCTACGACTGGACGCTGGGCTGCATCGCTGTCACCGATCAGGAAATCGACGAGATCTTTGAGTTGGTGCCAGTGGGAACACCGGTCGAGATTCGACCATAGTGCTGCCTCCAGCAAACCAACCTGCGAAAATAGTAAGGAATGCTCTCTCTGCAAAATGCCGGCAAGCGGTTTGGACCGCGAATTCTCTTCCTTGAGGCCAATTGGCTGATTCGGGCGCGCGAGAAGACCGCGCTGGTCGGGGCCAACGGCACCGGCAAATCGACGTTGATGAAAGTGCTGGCCGGCATCGAGACTCTCGACTACGGCCAGGTGCAGCAGACTCGCGGCATGAGCATCGGCTATCTGCCGCAGGAGGGGCTTGCGCTCACTGGCCGCACGGTCTTCGAGGAGTGTCTAACGGTCTTCGACGAGTTGCGCGATATGGAGCGCGAGGTCGAGCGGCTCGGGGGGCAGCTGGCCGTGCTCGATCATGAAGGTCCGGAGTACGAGGCCACTGCCGAACGCTACTCGATGCTGCAAGAGCGCTTTCACTCGCTCGACGGCTACGCGCTGGATGCTCAGGTCGGTGGAGTGCTCACCGGGCTCGGCTTCAGCAAAGAAGACTGGTCGCGACAGACCGATGAGTTCTCGGGCGGCTGGCAGATGCGCATCGCTCTCGCGAAACTGCTGCTGGCCAAGCCGAATCTGCTGCTGCTCGACGAGCCAACCAATCACCTAGACCTTGAAACGCGCAACTGGCTCGAGGACTATCTCAAGAGTTATCCCTTCGGTTACATTCTTATCTCGCACGACCGCTATTTTCTCGACGTGACCATTGATCGCACGGTCGAGATCTGGAATAAGAGGCTGAGTATCTATCAGGGGAATTTCACAAAATATCTCAGCCAAAAGGACGAACGTCGGACGCAGTTGCAGTCGGCCTATCGCAATCAGCGGATACAGATCGAGCATCTTGAGGCGTTTATCAATCGCTTTCGCGCGCAGGCCACCAAGGCCAAGCAAGTGCAGAGCCGCATCAAGGAACTCGAGAAGATCGAACGGATTGAAGTGCCTGAAGAGGAGTCGACGATTCACTTCAAGTTTCCGCAGCCGCCGCCCTCAGGGCGCATGGTTGTGGAGGCTGAAGGGCTCTCGAAGAGCTATGGCGAGAAGCAAGTGCTCGACGGTGTGCGCTTTGGCATCGAACGCGGCGACCGCGTGGCGCTGGTTGGCGTCAACGGCGCGGGCAAGTCAACGCTGATCAAGCTGCTCATCGGCGACGAGGCTCCCACGGCTGGCGAGATCAAGCTCGGCCACAACGTCATCAGCGAATACTTTGCGCAGGACCAGTACAAGGTGCTCGACGGCGATGCGCGCATGCTCGACGACATGAGCGGCGCAGCGCTCAAGGTGCCTGAGGGCGAGCTACGGTCGTTGCTCGGCTGCTTTCTCTTTCGCGGCGACGATGTTTTCAAGCCGCTCGGCGTTCTCTCGGGCGGCGAGCGCAACCGCTACGCGCTGGCGCGGATTCTGGTTTCGCCGTCGAATTTTCTACTGCTCGACGAGCCGACCAATCACCTCGACATGCGCGCGAAGGACGTATTGCTAGACGCGCTCGCGGCTTTCAGTGGCACTGTGGTTTTTGTCTCGCACGACCGTTACTTTATCGATCGACTGGCGACTCGCGTGCTTGAAGTGGAGAACGGAACGGTCACCAGCCACGAGGGGAATTACGAAGATTATTTGCGCTGGAAGACTGCGCAGGGGATTGCATCCAGCGGCCTTTCGGTTGAGATCCCCGCGAAGGGGAAGCAGGCAGAAACTGTCTCGCCCTCGAACGGCAGCGCGACAAATGATGCGGAACCTGAGGCTGCAAGGGAACGGACGCGGCGGCTGAATCCGATCAAGCAGAAGCAGATGGAAGAGCGATGCGCGTTTTTGGAGGAAGAGGTTCCGCGGATTGAGGCTTCGATTGCGCACACCGAGGAACAGTTGGGCGTTTACGTTTCGGCCGACGAGACGCAGCGGTTGAGCGACCTTGCGGCTGAGTTGCGCGCGCAGCTTGCCGACTTCACCGCAGAATGGGAAGAGCTGATGATGCAGCTGGAAGGCGCTTGATTCTTGCATGGCGTCGCAGGTCCGAAAACCCGGATCTGGAGCACCCATACCGAAGCCGTCTAGGCCAACACTTCCATCATCAGAAACTCGCGAGCCGCGTACTTTCCATTGGGCCAGTCCATGCCGTCAATGACTGCTCGGCCCTCCGGAAAATCCAGGTTATCGACTAGGGCCTCGGACACGTTGATTTCATGACCCTCCATGATAAAGAAGTACCTGATCCAATGGAGTCCGGGGCTCAACTTGGGAAGCAGCGCCTCTTTTAGCCGATCAAGCAATCCGCCACAGACGAGATTGTTCGGGGGCTCTCCCTGCAAGGTCACTGGTCCTAAACAAATCTGCCATTGGTTGCCCTCGGAACTCCAGGATTCCCATTCAACTTGATCGGCACCATGTTCTCGGTCGACGAGCACCGCCAAAAGAACGTGCAGCGAGGCGTGAAGGAATTTGCGGAAAGCGTTCATTGTGGCATCAGACTCGTCGGTTCCCCGCCCCGCAAATGACTCAATCAGCTGCTTGCCACCGAGGCGCGGAGACGTAGCGCGAACATCGAGCTGAAGGAGCGTAGAGTCGAGATGGTTTCGAACTCGGACGACACCAATAGAAACATCCAAGCCAGATTCGGGATCGAAGACGCTTTGATCACGCCGATTGGTAGGGATTCCATGTGCATTGAGAATCTCTTGCAGTGCCGCGATTGGGTCGAAGGTCATTCCGCCGAGTATACCGAAGATCCCACGGGGGAAATCAACACCGAATGGGTCTTTCACGAATTCCCCTACCTTAAAGTCCAAAACTAAGATCCGACGACGGAAGTCTGATTCGGGGGGTCGTTCCGCCCCTACGGGGCTTCGGTTGTTTTGTGATTCTGGTCCCAGGGTTACGCTGCGCTTCACCCTGGGCTATTCTCCTTCTCTCCCTACGGGAGAGAGTGCATGAGACGTGGGAACGGATCAAATTGGAGAGAACAGATATAGCGGGAGAGGGTGCGCGGAAGAGAGCGCTGGGGGAGTGAGTGGGTTTGAGATTGCGCGGACGGGGACGTCCGCGCGACAGCCGGCCGGGAGGCCGGCGCTACAAGATGATTCGCTCGTGAACAAAGAAGCCTTGATGGGGTTTCGTGCATCATCTAAAGCACGATGAGTTTATTGTGGAATCCCGAGAGTTGGGCGTTGCGGCTGAAGGAGCTGGAGGCGCAGTCTGGCGAACTGAAGGAGGCTCCGCTGCGGCGCGATGTGCGTTCGCTGGGCACGCTGCTGGGCGAGGTGCTGCGCGAGCAGGCGGGCGAGGATCTTTTCGCTCACGTCGAAGCGCTACGGCAGGGCACGATCCGGCGTCGCGACGAAGAGGCGCATGGGCACGATGAAGAGGCTGCGCGGGACGCGGTGGCGGCGCTCGATCTGGTGCATTCGCTGCCGGTGGAGCGGGCGATTCTGCTGACGCGGGCTTTTGCGTTTTATTTCGAGCTGATCAATCTGGCGGAGACGAACCATCGCAAGCGGCGGCGTACGGCTCTGCATATGAGCGGCGACGCTGGGCGTCAACGCGGTTCGCTGGCGGGGACGCTGTGCGAGATGCGGCGGGTGGGCATCAGCGCTGAGGAGGCTCTGGAGTGGCTGGGGCGCGTGCTGATTGTGCCGGTGTTTACGGCGCATCCGACGGAAGTGGCGCGGCGGTCGGTGATGTTCAAGCGGCGGCGAATTGGGGAGTTTCTCGCGGGACTCGATCGGATTCCGGTGCCGGAGCCTGAGATGGCGCGGCTGGAAGAGGCGATTCGCGCGGAGATTACAAGCCTGTGGCAGACCGACGAGGTGAGATCGCGACGACCGACGGTTTATGACGAAGTGAAGATGGGGCTGGACTATTATGACGTCTCGATTTTTGCGACGCTGCCGAGCCTCTATCGCGAGATTGCCGAGGCGCTGAGAGCGGCGTATGGACTGGAGATCGAGACGCTGGCGCTGCCGCAGGTGTTGATGTTTGGCTCGTGGATCGGCGGCGATCGCGATGGGAATCCGTTTGTGACGCCGGCGGTGACGCGGGATGCGATCCGGCTGGCGCGGGGGCATCTGCTGCTCTACTATCAGCGGCGGCTCGATGAGATTATCGACCTGCTGACGACGAGCGCACAGCAGGTGGGCGTGAGCGAGGCGCTGCTGGCGCGGCTTGAGGCGTATGTTGCGCTGGTGCATACGCCCGAGGCGCAGGCCTTTGAGACGCAGTATCAGTTTGAGTATTACAGGCGATTTGCGATCTGCTTGAAGGCGCGGCTGCGAAGGACGCTGGACAAGGCGACGGAGCAAACGAGTGCGAGCGCGCTGCCGGTGATGCCGTATACGCTGGCGCGAGTGGACGACACGCTGGGCAAGCTGGCGAATGCGCTGCCGGCGTATTGTTCGGTGCTGGATTTCATCGATGACCTGGAAGTGATGCGCGAGTCGCTCGAGGCTAATCGCGGGGCGCGAATTGCGCGAACGCTGGTCGATCCGCTGATCTTGCAGGTGAAGACTTTTGGGCTGCATCTGCATACACTGGACATCCGGCAACATGCGCGGGTTCATGCGAAGGCGTTGCAGGAGGCGATTGCGGACACGGCTGCGGAGTCGCTGCCGGGCGAGTTGTCAGAAGAGACGGCGAGCGTGCTGGAGACTTTTCGCGTGGTGGCGGAGATCAAGGATGGCTGCTCGCCAGAGGCGATTCGACAGTATGTGATCAGCGGGGCTTCTTCAGTGGATGACGTGCTGGCGGTGGTGCGGCTGGCGCGGCTGGGCGGCGTGCGAGTGGAAGGGGCGGGGCGAGATCCCGGCTTGATGCCGGTGCCGTTGTTTGAGTCAATCGAGGATTTGCGGCGGGCTCCGGAGGTATGCCGCGAGCTATGGAGCCGACCGGATTATCGCAAGCTGATGGCGACGTGGGACAACTGGCAGGAGGTCATGCTGGGGTATTCGGATTCGAATAAAGATGGCGGCATGTTGACCTCAACGTGGGAGATCTTTCGCGCGCATCGCGATCTGCATGTGGTGGCGCGGAAAGCTGGCGTGAAGCTGCGACTCTTTCATGGGCGTGGCGGAACGGTGGGGCGCGGTGGAGGGCCGACGCATCGCGCGATCTTTGCGCAGCCGATGGATTCGTTTGACGGACAGTTGAGGATTACAGAACAGGGCGAGGTGTTGAACTTCAAGTATGCAGACGAAGTGCTGGCGGAGCGGAATCTGGAGCTGATGATTGCTGCTTCTCTCGATGCGCTGGCACGGCCGAATGCGCGTGATCCTGAAGGGCATTTTAGTGGCGTGATGAAGCCGGAGTGGGAGGCTGCGCTCGATGAGCTATCGGGGATTGCGTATGAGTACTACCGCAAACACATTCTCGACGATGCGGATGTGGTGACATATTTTGAGCAATCGACGCCGGTGGGCGAGCTAGAGCAAGCGAAGATTGGATCGCGGCCTTCGCGGCGGAATGCGAGTACGAAGCTCGCGGACTTGCGGGCGATTCCTTGGGTCTTTGGATGGACGCAGTCTCGGCTGCTGGTGCCGGCGTGGTTTGGCGTGGGATTTGCGCTGGAGGAGTTTTTGGCGCGGCCGGGGGCGCTGGAACTGTTGCAGACTATGAGGCATGAGCTGCCGCTGTTTATCGACCTGCTGCGTAATGTGGAGCTGGCGCTGGGCAAGGTGGATCTGGCGACGGCGCGGCTTTATTCAGAATTGGTAGAGGACCGGAAGCTGCGGGAACGCATTTATGACTTGTTTGAGGGCGAGTTTCATCGGACGGTGCGAGGGCTGCTGGCGGTGACCGGGCAGAAGGAACTGCTGGAATCGAATCCAGTGCTGGGAAGGTCGATCAAGCTGCGCAATCCGTACGTCGATCCGATGCATTTGATTCAGATTGACATGCTGCGGAGGAAGCGGGCGGGCGAGGATACGCCGGAGGTGAATCGCGCGATTGCGGCGACGATCAGCGGAATCTCAGCGGGGTTGAGGAATACGGGGTGAGGGTTTGTGCGCGGGCTTCAGAGGTCTCCCAGGTCCGAAGATCCGGACCTGGGGCACCTCATTGAGAAGAGTCATTTGGCGAGGGGGCGCCGATACTCTCTTACTTGGCAAGACTGCGGAAGTAGAAGATGGAGTCCTTGATCTGGGTGTCATTGAGTGAAGGCATCGGCCTCATCTTGCCTTTGCCGTTTCTGATGGAGAGGAACATTTGGTTGTCGGTGAGGTTTTTGATGTACGGATCGGCGACAGGTTTGACTTCGAGCATTCTGGCTGTCGGTGTGTCGGCTGTACCGGTGGCGCCATGGCACATTTTGCAGGTTGTGTTATAGACCGCTTCGCCTCTGGTTTGCGCGAAGCCCACAGTGCCGGCCAGAGCAACGATGATGGCCAACACTACCTGGGATCGATTTGTCTTTCTCAATGCAACGGTCCTTCATTTTCTGTTGGCCAGTTTCTGTCTGCCAGGTCGAGCAAGACGAACTCCTGACGAACTTGTTGATTCTGCGTTTGATACATCTATCGACCCATCGCCCGGCTCTTTTCAGGTTTTTGGATTCGAATTATCCAAAGCTCTCTTCGTGAGCTTTTCGGCGGATACCGCTTTTTCGAGTTTGAGTATCGAATCCTGGCGAATCGAACGAACGAGAGGGTGTTTTGAATCAAAGGCGGCGATTCGCGCTCGCTGCGCGGGGGGCAATCCATATGTAGATCCGATGCATTTGATTCAGATTGACATGCTGCGGCGGAAGCGGGCTGGCGAGGATACACCGGAGGTGAATCGCGCGATTGCGGCGACAATCAGCGGGGTTGAGGAATACTGGATGAACGGACACCAGGTTAGTCTTCCAGCATAGCT
>Ga0302163_10000312_pt1 | contig 10215 bp, 6 predicted proteins | sample I_Fen_E2_3_FD_193497 | JGI IMG/M metagenome (GOLD analysis project Ga0302163, IMG submission 193497) | Peat permafrost microbial communities from Stordalen Mire near Abisko, Sweden - I_Fen_E2_3 | ecosystem: Environmental > Terrestrial > Soil > Wetlands > Permafrost | place: Sweden: Abisko...
GAGATGTAAAACATCCACAGATAAATTTTAGCATAGATGAAGTAATCCTCAAACAAATTTGTAAAATAAAAAGTTCAAATAGGATTGTAAAATATATCAATTATCAAGACGATATATTGTCTAGATTAGACAGTAATAAGCAATTTAGTGAGCAAGAATTACAGTTGATTTTATTGGCATTACAGGATACATATTATTTACCTGATTGTTATCCAAACTTATTTGAGACATTAGACAAACAGATTTTATCTGAAGAGCAGAAAATGCTTATGGTTCAGCTTAAGGAACGAAGCATTACGTTAAGTAATCCAATTCTTATTTCTAATGCAAGCAAGGAAGATCGTTTTATCTATGAGCAAGTATTACGTATTGCATTCAGACTTGATTTTACCCATTTAAAGCAAATTCTATCAGAATGGAATCCTATAGGCACGTATGTTCCTAAAAAAGCTCTATTTTTATCTTTGTTTGATTGTGAAAAAGCCAAAAATATTTTATTGGAATATATTGATACAGAATTTGAAGTAAACGAAAGATATTTTGCTACTCAATTATTAAATCTTATAGATTGGCATTATCCACTTAAATATTCTACAGCAAAATATGAGAATCAAAATATTGATGGATTATATGAGTTGAAAAATAAATTCATTGACAGAGCCACCAAAGCTACAAATGAAAAAGAGGACTTAAAACCTTATGGATATAACGGAAAAACTTATAAGTTTGGGAAAGCGAATACAGATTATAGAAATTCATTGAGAGTATTGCAGTTTTTGATAGAATTTCCAATTTTCTTAAATATTAAAAATCATTTTGAAGTAATAAATCCAAAAGATTGGTATAAAGTTTTTAGACATATATTTCAGGAAAATCCTTTTCCTGCGTTATTTTACAGCATACAATGTACCTCGGAAGATGTCCTTACACGTATTGGACAAGAATATGCCTATTCTGATAGGCTATTAAAAAAAGAAGTTCCCCAAATATTGGACTGTATGCTAGGTGCGCTTGTAGATAAAGAGACTCCAACCTTTTTGGAATCAAATTTATTTGAAATATCAAAAGAGCTTTTTGTTTCAGTTAAACCGTCTAAATGGGAAGATAGTTTTTTAGTAATTTGGGAAAATAAAGTATGTCCAATTTATGATAAAATAGATAGTCGTTTTCCCCTCTATAAATTTGTATGCGCTGCCTTACAATATGTAAGTTCCAAGGATTGTATAACAAGGATTCTTGTTGATTGTCTTAAAATGGAAAAACAAAACAAGAATAATACGATTGATTTTTTATATTACTTAAAAGTTCAAAAAAAGAATGTTTTAAGTAATGTATCTTTGCAGAAAGAAATTAATCGATTTGTCTCTAATATAGATAGTGATAAGGAATTTGCAATAGCAGGTAATTTATACCCTATTTTATCTTCGAGAAATATAAATGCTATTGCAACGAAAATGAATAAGATTATAAAGGGAGACTCTGTTTCAGAAATAGCTTTTAGTGCAGCAAGTCATTTTGCAAAAATCAGTAAGAAGAACACTAAACAAGTAAAACAAGCGTTAATAAGCAATAGGAAATTATGGGACAATGGTATATTAGAAAAAGGAGTGTCCTGTCCTGATTTTATACGATTGTCGTCATTAAAAAAGAATATAAAGTGGAAAAATGATGAATTGTGCATCATATATGGAAAGTTAAAAGTAAGTTTTAATCAAGTTATAAATAGTCATTGGTACAACGGTGAAAATTCGGCGGGATTCTTACCTTTAAATTCTGATGCTCTATTTGATGAAATGCTCAGATTTATCACAGATTATCAAAAAGGGCTCTCTTCAGAAAGTGATTTTTCTGAAATACGTACAAAGCTAACAACTGAGTTAGGGAAATTAAGAGGTTATATTAACATAAATGAAGCTTTGATATCAGATGATAGCGATAAAATTATTCATGGATTAAATCAACTATATAACAATATAGTTACTTCTAAAATAGAAGACCACGAAGCCTCAATAGACTTATTACTTGATAGGATTCTATTTAAAAGAAAAGAAAGACTTGAAAGTTGTATTAATTATATATCTTATTATTTATCAAAATATTATACGACAAAGAATCTATCCATGGCTATGATTGAAAAATTGCAGCTCATATTAAAGACATATACAAAGGAAACTTTTCAAGAATTGGACATGGAAGTACCATCAAATGTAAAACATTTAATCCAAATATCAGATTCTTTGAGAAAAATGGGATATGGATCTGAATGTATTGAATATTGGCTTTCTATAAAGAAATCTAAACGATTTAATAATTTCTAGAAAAGAAAGAATGACAAACGACTCTCAAAATATAGAATTTAAAGAATGCTTACGCTAATGTATTATGTCGATTTCATGTTTTTTCTTGAAAAACCGAAAAAGATTGGGAATATATTTTTCAAAAAGTCAATTATGAACCTCCGTAAACATTCGGCGAATCCCGTATTCCAAAATCCTTGAAGAATATCAAAAGTCTACAGATATTCTTCAAGGATTTGTATTATTTTTCAAAGATATATTCAAAAACTCCTAAAACATTCGGAGACATTTAGGAGACTTTCAGAGACATTCCTAATTTATATATTTTCTTCTATTTGGGTTTTTGGTTGTGTGGCTGTATATTCCGGAATATGCAATTAATGTTTCTGAAAGAATTACTTATCCAAATTTATAAATGCTTGCATTCTTATCTAGTCTTTCAATCAATCTCATTGCTTTCTCATGTGTCATTTTGCATCGACACGTTGCATTGCAATATATATTGGCGTATTCGTTGTAAATATTAGTAGCAAAAATACCGGTATCATCTGTACCCACTACAATCGGAGGAATTGGATGACCTTGTTCTTCCCATTCTACCCAGTTCCATAAATGATATGTATTGAAATTGTGATGCTGCCCAATGCGGACATTACTTGTTGGCAATGTTTCTATCACAATTTCTTTCTTGTGCATGTATTTTAAGATAGCCAATTGCAGCTCTTTTATTGCATCAACGTCAAACAAAGCTAAAGCATCAATTTCAATTATCTCATCATAACGTTTTCGATATACATTATTATGATACTTTTCTAAGACCTTTACTAATATGTTTTCTTTTCTATTTGGGAGCTTTTTTTCTATCTCGCACCATTCTTCTTCACAATATACAGAATAAGGTTCTGCAAATTCTCTCTTATTTGAGAATAGAAGCATGGGACAATATTTGCGCAATAACCAGGCTTTTAATAGTATTTCAACTGGATAGAACTCTTGATAAATCTTATAACAGAGTTCTGAGATTTTATGTGCTATATGTGGTAAGTAGGATTTTAATGAATCTATTTTTTCTGTTACAATCAGATGATAAGTAAAGAGCAAATTGTCCAATTGCTCACCTTGACGAATAAGGATATTTTGACCTACATTATTAATCCAAACTTGGGCATCAATGCCACTTGCTACTGCATGCCCAATCCTATCTCCATGTTGCATTTCAAAAAAGTCAATCGATTCATAAATGGCTCTTAATCCACTAATAATATGGAAAAAATCTTCTCCGGCATGAAATGTGAAATGCTCGAAACCTCTTCTTCTCAATAATCTAAATGCAGGAGCAAAGACTTCAGGTGGTGTATCAAATTCGCTTGCTGCAGCATCTATTCCAATAACATCTTGTATATATTTGCTATTTCTCTCTTTCATGTAGGCCAGTACACACGCTTTTTGCCAAATACTTTTCCTTAAATCCTTATGTCTAATTTGCCAATCAGGATGTTTGTCTTTTGCTTTGATAAAATGAGCTATTAATTTTAATTGAGGTTCTTCTTTCAAAGGAAATATAACTTTTTGAATACTAAGAAGTTCTTCCCAACCGTTTCTTATATTTTGTAACAACAAGAGTGTTTTATTCTCATTCTCTTTTGGGGAAAATCGCCCTTCAAGAAAGTGCATGTTGCGTAAATCATTGCCACATAACTGCAAAAAACGATTTCTATATGCTTTTTCACTCTGAGACCTTAATTCATTTACTGTATGTTTTTGAAATTGTTCAAATCCATATTGATGCGTTTGCTGTACTAACAATCTATTTGCTAAGCCGAGTATTAATAAATAGAAATGGAATAGCGATGCCACAGACTCTTTCGGTTTATCAGATAGGTATCGAAAAATATCTATATACATCAAACACTCTATCGACATCGGAAAATTATCGGTTACACGTTTGTCTCCAACTAAATCCGAAAAAGGATTATCTATGCCATCACAGAAAGGAGTATCAACATCTAATATCTTGGATAGTAATTGCTTTGGTGATTTTACATTAATTGGTTCAATTGAAGTTAAGCAACTTGGATAAAGCACCCCAAAGATATAGTTTCTAATCCGTCTCGCTATCAGCAGTAAATGCCTAAACTTAAGCGGATCTGTCAGGTGAGATTCCTGTTCAAATTGTTCTTTTACCAAACTACATTTAAATCCTTTTCTAAGCTCTTTATATATTATATCCGGAGCTTTTAGAAAATCCTGCCAAGTTATATCTGTTTCTGTTGAACCGTTTAAATGTAGATGTAAATCATGCAATCCATTTTTATCTTCAATATAATTTTCTAACTGTGGAATATATGGATGCGGTAAAGCTGTATATTTAGCATTAGGCAAAATAACATCTTTGAAATAGTCCTGTATTGCATTTGTCTTTTTATCAGTAAGTGGTTTATGCTTATGCAAAAAGGCAGCTTGTAAAACCAATGGAGGCATTCGTGTAATCAATTCTTGCCAATCATTTTGTTTCTCTTGTTTTACATAAATTCTATTTTTTCGCAGCTCCAGATGTTCTTCTGATATCTGCAATAATCCGTTATTTAATATTTCAGAAATAGAATCAATTCCATTAAAACTTTTCTCTTGGCTTAAACGATAATAATGATCTGCAATAAAACGATTGCCTTTTCTTTCTAGCAAAAACATTCTACGCTTTATGCCATCAAAAGAAACAAGTTCTCCTTTAAAATAGGATGATAATGAGTCATCATCACAAAGGAGGTATTTTATGATTGAGGCTATTTCCATTCTAATTCACCTTTCTCTACTTTCTCTTTTGCTCTAACTTTGAATTCTGTTAAGCTATTGGTATTCACTTTGTTATTAAATAAATAAGAATAATTCTTATTGAAATCTTTCAAGATTATTCCCTCAAAGGTTTTATAATCTAATCCGTTTTTTTTGAGAACCTCTGCAATAGATTCAATATTATTGCGATCAATAGAAAAACTTATTTTTTCTATTGATGCCTGATTTGACATAGTCGTTGTTTCTTTCGTATAAACGTGTTCCAATTTATCATATATTGTATTATCTATAAAGGGCTGTATATGTTCTTTTTTGCCAGGAAAAATAAAATTAATCAAGGATTCTTCGTTTAATATCTGTTTATCCAAATAGAGTAAAAATAGCGGGCATCTTAACATCCATTTTGAAAAACTAAGATTTAAATCTTTCTTTAGGCTATTTGCAAATTTAAGATTACTAATGAATATTTTATTTGAAGTAACTGCGTTATTGATATTTAAACCTTGACTACTTTCGCTGTTTTCTCGCACATCTTCAATTAATATTGCATTCATTAATGCGATGAGTCTTCGATGCATTGCTATTCCCAAATTTTGATCATTCTTTATTGCATCAAAAGCCGAATATATTCTTGTTGATATCTTACCAATTAAATGAGGTGAATACATTTTTTTCATTCTACTAAAATCCAAACGCCAATCCTTTATCAAATTAATCAACACTGAATTTGTACTATCATCCTTAAATTCAATCTCATCGTAATTATTTTCATCTTTTAAATTTGCAATACCTTTTTCAAATGAAACCATTGGATATGTTCTCCATTGTGATAGTTCAAGAAGCCCATTCCCTAAATCATTTAATTCGGTTTTTCTAATTAATTCTCCTACTGTTCCAAGTAAAGTATAAATAGAGTATGTAGATATGGATTGATTTTTTTCTATAAATTCAGAAGTGGAAAGAGGTATAAAAGCTAAGGTCTGTTGTAACGTTGTCGTCTGTTTATCTCCTACTCGAAATTCATAATCAATTCTACCTCTTGATTCTTCATTACTTCCTTTTTCTTTCTTTGCTGTAGCAAATAAATGAATAATTCCATTTTTATTCTCGCTGCCATTAGGCAGAGATTCAATATATGCTGTCATATTCCCGACGACATCCCTTAACACTTTATCTTGAAATATTCCTGAATGGTTACATAATCCTTCAATTGATGGTTTTAGTAAGGCCTTTCCTCTTCTATCATCTTTTTCAGCATATCCAATGCTTTTCAACAAATTCTGTACATACCCAATCTTTATCAAATAGTCAAATATTAGATATGGATTACTTTTAATTTTCTTACTAAATAGAAAACTTAAGGCTATTAAGCTGCTATTTAAACTCGGATCTGTTGTTGTTGGTTGTAGTTGATAAGCATTTGAGAGTACTTGTTCTTTTATCAAAAGTTTCAGTATAACGACATCTAGCATTTTAGGCAAATTTCGAGCTAGATCAATATCAACATCCTTTTCATATAAATCACTTAAGAATGCATCTATTACATTTGAAGTTTCTGGCATATTAGCATCCTCTGTGTCCTTAATTTCCGAAAGAAATTGGATCTGAGTTCGTATTGGTAAATTTAGTAAGAATGAAGTATATGCTTCTACTTGATATTTATTATGTATACCAAAAATTGCTAAAACTTTATCATTATAGAAAGATTTAATTTCTATATTCGAATTTTTTCTGTTTTTAATACATATCTCTTCGTTTAACTCTTTACTTAGTTCAATTTTTTCATATAGAGTTGTTAGTCGAATACGATTTTCTGGCTTAATAACTTTCAATAGATATTGATTTTCCAATTCGGTAACTAAATCATTGTATTCGTGCTCTTTTTGCAATTTATCGACTTCATTGACTAATAAAGCTTTTCCAAAATTTTTCCATTGTTGTTTTCTTACAGCTTTTGAGTACAACTTTAAATCACCACTAAGAAGAACTATAATTTGTGGAGAAGTAAGATATTTACGTATCGTTTCTAACACAGGCCACCCTTTGCGAAAATCCACATCGATGTCATCTAATGTGACTATGAAGGCCTCCTTGCCTAATATCTTCAGTGCATAAGCAACTAAATCATTGAAATTGGCCTCTAAGTCTTTCGCCGCTTTTACTGATTTAAGTCCTTTATCCATAATAAATTCAGAATCTTGCCAGTTAGTATCATCCATGCCTAAACCCACGCCATCCATAGAAGGTAATCCATCTGCTAGTTTACGCAGTTTATCTTTCCAATCTTTCTTCTGATAATATATTGCATCGTTAGTAGAGCAATCATTCAATTTCAGCTTTTTGCAAACCGATTCCTCGATCAACGAAATGATAGTTAAGAAAACATGTCCTTTTTCCTCTATTAGAGTTGGGTCTATAATATCCAAAACTTCTATATTGTCCTTATTTTTATCTTTTTCATTGTCATTATCATTATTAGGTTTGTAATGTTTAAGCAAGCTTAATAGAAAACTTGTTTTCCCACTTCCTCTGCTTCCTAAAATGGATATGGTGTCGTTATATCGAGGCTTTGAATTTTTGTCCTTATCAGAATCTTTGAAGAGGCTCTGTCTATACGAGAGTTGATTAGTTCTATTACGCGGTCATATTCTGTTTGATGAATGAGATTTCCCGAATCAAACTCTTTTGCATTAGAGCTTTCTTGCAAATTGATAACGATTTTATTTTTCATAATATAACAATAGTTGGAGAATTAATTTGTGACTAATTATTATAAAAAGTGCACAGATTCATGATTATTAGCGCGCTAATTTAGTTTGGTGTGTTAATAAATAATTATTCTATACACAATTTGTATGCAATATAAGTCAATTTTTTTGAGTTAAGCAAACAATTTTTAGTGAAACTTGTAAATAAAAGAGGTAGCTTCTCTTTTTAAGAAATGGTATAGTTGTATTTAAAAAAGGTTTTTATCGTATTGCAAAGGTATATCCTGCCCAAAGTATATATAAAAGTTTTCTCGCAGATTGATAAAGGAATGCATAAATTCTTATAATAATTTATTCAATCTTTTGGAGTTAAGCACTCAATTTGTATCTTTGTCTTACTTAATGGAGTCAATAGACTCTATTGTAACGATAACAAAAGAGCGTTTAAGATATTATCCTACCGTGAAATCTCGACAGTTTCATAATGCAAGGATAATGGACAAGAACGCTCACGTCTGTGCGATATAACTGCAAACGATATAAAATTGCAGCCAATATATCCTATTGGCGTGGGCTATTGTTTATTATTTGCATTGGGCAGTCGAGAGCCTCACGGTAGTAATAGCAGTAGTTCCCACGCTTCTTTTTATTACTGCTTTCCGCTGGGGACAGGTTGGCACAAACGTTATGTTATGAAAAGAATTGCTTTGTATTTATTCCTTGTGATTATCCTGGTAATTGTTTATCTTCAAGATTTTTCTATTATTGATTATGATGTTGAACACGTACCGTTTAATATTTTTCATATAACTCCATCCAAGCTTTTGTTTGGGAGGTAATTTTGAAAGGTTAATACGTTTTATCTATCCCGCAAGCGAATTCTCCTTTGAGCTTTAGTTCTCCTGGTATTCCATCTAATGGTAAATAGGGAAATGTAAATTCAACCTTACCTTCCGCCTTCTGAGAGACTAAATTAAATGCGGTAAATACCACCGTTCCTGTTCCACAATAACATGTATTTACACTATCATTGGAAGATGTAAGGCATACAAATTGATTGTTCCCTTCTAAATAGATGTCATTGTCTGAATCGTTTATGATTTCCTTGCCTTCTATGGGTTCAAAATGGTATGTTTGACCCAATGAAATGTTTTCTTTCATGGGGATTCTAAAAATAACATGGTATTCGCTATATCCTGTCTGTTTGTCCTCGGGTGTTATAGAAGAAGCAAATTGGATATAATTATTTTCGTTATATTTGACATATTCGATTGCTGGGGATCTTTGCGCACCCGGAGGAAGGAACAACGGCATCTGATCCTTGTATTTGACGTCATTTATTTCACATTTAAATTTATAGCTTGAAAGATATGGATTGGATTCCCATTCTTATCACATGAGAAAAACGATAACGATATAAGAATCATTATTAAGGTTCTATAGATACTAAAGGTTGACATAGGATTTTTATTTAATGAATGATAGATTGGGGTAGTTTTGTTTATAAGATCCCACTTTTTCTGTTCATCGTCCCATTTGGCGGGGACTTGTTTTTGCTCAAAGAGCTTTACGGCTTGTTGCTTGTTCATGTATTTGGTTATTAAAGGTAATCTTTATTTATGTGTAAAATTACAGAAATATTTTGTTTTGCAAATGTTTTTTGTAAGTTTTTAATCTTCTATTGAAGAGATCTGTTTTAGAGGAGGGCTAAAGATCAGCCCAAAGTCCGTAATCTTAGTTTCGCGAGACCACCCAAAAACTGCCCAAAGAACTAACAGATATTCAAAGTCAAATCTTGAATTGCCGGATATTCCTATGCAACGAGAGTTGAGTTGGTATATCATATAAAAGGTACGATAAGTGATGGTATCAAGTATCGCGATTGCAGAAGATCCGTCTAATAAAGTATATTGCAACGCATTTTCTTTAAACAAATGGGCTTTATTATGAATATAATTATTATATTCGCAATAAAATCATAAGGCTTTATGGAAACAATAGCAACAATGAACCCTTTTGTGGTGGGTAAATATGTGTCGGACAGATACTTTTGTGACCGTGATAACGAGACGAACTTCTTGATAAAGCAAATTGAGAATGGGCGTAATGTCGCTCTGATTTCTCCTCGTCGCTTGGGTAAGACAGGGTTGATTCAGCATTGTTTCAACCAGGAGCAGGTGAGCGAAAGATTTCACACATTTTTTGTAGATATTTATGCCACTACTTCATTGGCTGAGTTTGTCTATCTGTTTGGTAAAGCCATTTATGATGAGCTGAAGCCAAAGAAAACGGTTTGGACAGATAAGTTTTTTCAGATTATCAGCTCGTTGCGGGTAGGCTTCAAACTGGACGCAATGACTGGCGAACCGAGTTTTGATATAGGTTTGGGTGACATTCAAACACCTCAAACGACCCTT
>Ga0302163_10000322_pt1 | contig 10063 bp, 4 predicted proteins | sample I_Fen_E2_3_FD_193497 | JGI IMG/M metagenome (GOLD analysis project Ga0302163, IMG submission 193497) | Peat permafrost microbial communities from Stordalen Mire near Abisko, Sweden - I_Fen_E2_3 | ecosystem: Environmental > Terrestrial > Soil > Wetlands > Permafrost | place: Sweden: Abisko...
GATCTTGCCGGAGCACTCGTCGCCGAGAAGCAGGTCGCGATCACTATCCATGGGATAGATGCCGAGGGTCTTCATCACATCGCGGAAGTTCAACGCCGACGCGTGTATTTCGATCTCGACTTCGCCGGCGCCGGGCCTGCGTCTTGGAGTTTCAACCAAGTCTAGTTCGTCAATGACGTTGGAATCTGGGATTTTCAGCAAATAGCCGGATTTGCGAGAAGACGACGCACGAGGCGAGTGCGACTCGATCGAAGTGTGCACCAGCCGGTTTGCATACCGCGATCCACACCGATAGGCAACCTCCATCTCTCCGTCGCTTGATGTGATTTCCTGCGAGAGAAGGCGCGCCGAGCTTTCAGTATCTTCATCGCTCAAGTCGACGAGTCCGCACGAGAAGCGAGGGAATTCCGCCATGATTGTGCGGCCGAGGCCGATCACCGGCGATTGGGCGATGGCTACACGATCATTTTCGTTTACGCTTCGCGCGCCGCGCGTGACTACAACTAGCCGCGGAGCGGAATCGGAGAGATGCAGCAGTTGGACGAGATGCAACAGGCTGTGACAGCCGATCGATTCAGCCTGTGCCAGCGCAGGCGGATCGGACTCAACCGCATCGGGAGCATCCATGCCCCACAGATGAATCACGCCATCGAGGTTCGATGCGGCGGCCAGTACGTTTTCGATGCCACTTCGCAGGGCGGCATCCGCTTCGGGCGATGTTGAACCGGAAGATGGCGAAAAGAGCAATACCGTTTCCTTGCCGCGCGCACGCAGGGATTCGGCTAACTTCGTGCCAACCTCCGAACGGTCGGACAGAATGAGCCATGCACCGGGATCGGATGACTTGGCGTTCACGCTCGATTCATCCGGATGGGAGTGTTCGAGCGCCTTGCTCACCCACCGCGATTCATAGAGCCAGCGATCCGGATCGTTGGCGTGAGAACTGTGCGCGGCGCGTACGGCCTGAGAGCGGTAGCCTTGCCCATCGAGCAGCAAACGGCCGGTTTCATCGCACACCTGAAAGTTGAAGGTGCAGGCGTACGAGCTGGATTGAAGGAGTTCTGCATGGCAATAAATACGCCTTCCGGGCCGCTCGATAAACGCAAGGCGATCGATGCGATTCGGCAGAAAGATGCTCCTGCTGTTTGAGTCGAAAGCGGAAAGCTGCACAACCTGGAAACAGGCGTCGAGCAACGCGGGATGCATCTGAAAACTGACTGCATCGCCAGCAAGCTGCGCGGGCAACTCGATCAATCCCAGCGATTCGCCGCAGCCTCTCCAGATGGCCTCGACGGCCTGAAACGCGGGGCCGTAGGTAAGCCCATGCTCTTCGCAGACTTTATAAACATTCTCTTTGCTCAGCCGAGACTTGAGTTTGTGCTTCAGAGTCTCCAGGTTCACGGCATGCGGCCGAGTGGCCGTGCGCTGCCTGAGCCTTGCCGTTGCATTTCGAGTCCACGGGCCATCGTCCTCCTGCCCTCGGCTGCTGAAGTTCACAGTCGCATCGACCGGCGAAAATGCCGATTGCATGCGCAGCGGCCGTTTTCCTTCCGGCAGAACGAGCGCTTTTTTGAACTCGATATTTTCGACATCGAGCGGAAGAGAGCCGAAGATGGAAGTGCCCATGCCAAGAGCGGCTTCAACGTAGCCTGCGCCGGGAAAAACAATGTGATCCTGCACGCGATGATCTTTGAGCCAGGGATACACGGATAAGTCGAGGCTCGCGCTCCAAGCCGGTTCAGCGGTGGGAAGCTTGACTGTCAAAAATGGATGCGCTGGTGCGGCGAGGCGCTCGGCGCGTGTCGCGCTTGGCTCGACCCAGTGCGGCTCGCGCTGCCATGAATAGGTGGGCAACTGCACATCGGCTCTGGCATCGGGAAAAATGCGACTCCACTCAACCGGCGAGCCTGCGGCATATAGAGCGCTCAAATTGGTGAACATCGTGGCCAGATCCGAGGCCTTGCGTCGCAACGAGAAGAGCGCCTTGCCCGCAACCGAGCAGTGGGCGAGCGTTTCAGAGATGGGCATAGTCAACGCCGGATGCGCACCCAACTCCAGAAAGAGCGTGTGCCCCTGCGCGCATAACTCCGCGATGGCGCCGGTGAAACGTACCGGCTCGCGGACATTGCTCCACCAGTACGCGGCGTCGAGCGAGTCGCCGTTGACGATTGCCCCGGTCACGGTCGAGAGCATGGGCCTCTTCGCGGGTTGCGTCTCCACGGCACCCAATGCGCGGAGCAGATCATGCTTCGCCGCATCCATATGATGGCTGTGAAATGCGTACTTGACCTGCAGGAAGCGGTTGAAGATGCCGCGGGCTTCCAATGCGCGCGCGATCTCTTCGAGAGGCTCCGCGTTGCCGGATAGGGTGACGGAGTTTGGGCTGTTGAATGCGGCGACGGCAACCTGGCCGGGATAACCAGCTACAAGCTCTTCGGCTTCAGTTGCATTCAGCCCGGCGGCGAGCATCCGGCCTGTGTCCGGCGCTTGATTCATGCAGCGGCCGCGATGAAAGACGACGCGCGCGGCTTCTCGCAGTGTCAGCACTCCGGCGATGTGCGCCGCCGCAATTTCACCGACGCTGTGACCGACAACGGCCGCGGGCTTGACGCCCCACGACTGCCACAGGCTTGCCAGGGCCACTTGCAGAGAAAAAATGGCGGGCTGGGCGATGGCCGTCTGCTGCATTCGAGAGGAGGCTTCGTCGCGCAACAGCTCCTCAAGCAGCGACCACTCGCCGAAGCCGCTGAACAGCTCATCGCACTCTTCGATCTTTTCACGAAAGATTTTTTCTTCTTGTAATAACTCACGGCCCATGCCCCACCATTGAGGACCCTGGCCGGAGAAGACAAAGACGGGAGCTTCGCCGGTTGAAACTGTTTCGGAGATCGGGGCTTGGGCGGAATCGGCGCGGGCATGGCGATCCAACTGTTCCAGGATGCTGTCTTGCGAAGCGCCGACGAGACAGAGGCGATGGGAGAGGTGAGAGCGGCGCGTGGCGGCCGCAGCACAGACGGCGCGCACGCCGGTTCCGGATTGCGAGAGCAGTTCCCGGTACTTTTCCGCGGCGGACTGAAGGGCCGCCGGGCTGTTGGCCGAGATCGGCAAGATGCAGAGCCGGTGAGTGTCCTGGGGCAGTGGTACTGTATCCGCCGCAGACGTTGGCGCGGCCTCAAGGATGACATGAACGTTGGCGCCGCCGAAGCCGAAAGAGTTGATGCCGGCAAGTTGTGCTCCGAAGTGCTCTGGAAAGCCTTCGACCTTTTGCACAACACGCAATCTAAGCTGATCGAAATCGATCTTCGGGTTTGGAGTTCTGAAATGCAGGCTGGGCGGGATGGTTCGATGTTTGAGGATCAGCGCCACCTTGATGAGGCTGGCGATTCCCGAGGCTGCCTCAAGATGGCCGATGTTGGTTTTGACCGAGCCGATCAGGCATGGATGGCTTCGTCCCCGGCTCAAGGCCGACCCCAGGGCAGCGGCTTCAATGGGGTCGCCGACGGCGGTCCCGGTGCCGTGGGCCTCGACATAGCCGATCTTCGCGGGCGAGACGCCGGCAGTGTCGCAGGCCTGGCGAATAAGTTCTTCCTGCGCATGCCGGTTGGGAACGGTGATGCCGTTGGTGTGGCCATCCTGGTTGGCCGCCGTGCCGCGAATGACGGCGTAGATCTTGTCGCCCGCTGCCTGCGCGGCCGACAGCCTCTTCAGGACGACCGCGCCGACTCCCTCGGCACGGACGAAGCCGTTGGCGCTGGCATCGAATGCTTTGCAGCGGCCGTCTGGCGAGAGCATCGACATGCGGCTGAATGCGACGAAGTTCCCCTCGTGGACGAGTGCGTTCACCCCGGCAACGACTGCCATCGAGCTGTCGCCGCTCCAGAGACTCTGGCAGGCAAGATGGCAGGCCGAGAGCGCGGAGGAACATGCGGTATCGACCGCAATGCTTGGCCCGCGCAGATCAAAGCAGTAGGAGATGCGATTGGCGGCGATGCTGAAGGCCGATCCAGTGGCGGAGTAGATATCCGGCACGGCGCGTCCGATGGTCTCGGTTTTCAGCCCTGCGTAGTCGGTGGTTGAGATGCCGACGAAGACTCCAGTGCGGGAACCGCGGATCTTTTCAAGGGTCTGGCCGCCGTCTTCCAGAGCCTCCCAGGCAGCCTCAAGCAAGAGACGCTGCTGCGGGTCAATCGAGTCGGCTTCGCGGGCAGAGATTCCAAAGAACGAGGAATCGAAGCGGTCGATGTCGTCGATGAACCCGCCCCACTTGGAGATGGACTTTCCGGGGCGATTGGGAGTGGGGTCGTAAAAGGTGGCGATGCTCCAGCGATCAGAGGGGATTTCGCGAATGGCATCCGTACCCGCGCAGAGCATTCTCCAGAATGCCTCAGGCGAGTCCGCGCCGCCGGGAAAACGGCAGCCGATGCCAACAAGGGCAAGCGATTCGTTCATAGTTGAGTTTTCACCTTGTTCCTTGAATCATGAGGCAACCTGTTGCGTTCTGGCAAGATGTAGCTATTTACCTAGTCGGCGTAAAGCGTAGGCAGAGTGGGTCAGGTTTCCTGGCGAAGGCAGATTGCCCGCAAAAGCTTAATGGAGAAGAGAAGGCGTGAGGGGTGGTAAGCTGTCGGAGTTGGGGGAGACGGGCGCGCCGCGCGCACGGAGGCGGTTTTGCAGCCAGCACGGGGAGAGATCACCCTACTTTTAGCCAAGTGGAAGGACGGCGAGCCGTCGGCCTTCGAGGAGTTGATGCCGCTGGTCTATCCTCACCTGCGGCAGGTGGCTGCGTCGTATGTGCGCCGGGAGCGGAACCCCGATGTATTACAGGCCACGGTGCTGGTTCACGAGCTCTATCTCAGGCTGCTGAATCAGAAAAAGGCCGACTGGGAAGACCGCCGGCACTTCTACACTTTTGCCGCCAAGGTGATGCGCATGATCCTGATCGATCACGCGCGTGAGACGCAGGCGCAGTCGCGCGGCGGCGATCGGGAGCGCATTCCGCTCAGCGACGATCTGGCATGGATCGACATCGACAGCCCGGAGCTGCTGGACCTGAACCGTGCCCTGGACGAGCTGGCCGCGCTTGATGCAGTCAAGGTGCAACTGGTCGAGCTGCGCTACTTTCTGGGCTGCACGGCCGAAGAGACCGCGGCGCTGATGCAGATTTCGAAATCCACCGTGGATCGCGAACTGAAGTTCATCAAGAGCTGGCTGTACCGGCGCGTTCACGCGGGCGACGCCGAGAATACAGCCGGGTTGTGATGCACTTTGGCTCGGGTTTCCGCACTCTGAAAGTAAGGTGTGCAAGCCACAGACGGGATTGTTGCGCAGATGAACGAAACAACGGAAAGCTTCCTGCGGATTGAAGCGATCTTCCACGAGGCGCAAGCTGCTCAGGCGGAGGCGCGAAGGGATTTGATCGAGAGCCGCTGCGCCGGCGACCAGGAGATGGCGTCCGAGGTCTGGTCGCTGCTCGAGGCCTGCGCGGCCGAAGAACGCGTGACCGCATCGCGCCATGCGGAACCGGAGACGGGCCGGGAGAATCAGCCTGCGCTGAAGCGCGTCGGGCCGTATGAAATTGAAAGATTGCTAGGACGCGGCGGCATGGGCGCGGTCTATCTAGCGCATCGCGCCGATGGACAGTTTGAGCAGACGGTGGCCATCAAGCTGATCGATCTGCCGCTGGCCACTGAGATCTTCCGCGAGCGATTTCGCCAGGAGCGGCAGATCCTTGCCGAGCTGCAACATCCCTTCATCGCGCGGCTGCTCGATGGCGGAGTGGCCGCTGGCGGCGACCCGTACTTAGTGATGGAGTATGTGGACGGCGCGCCGATTCAGCGCTTCTGCGAAGAGAAGCCGCTCGCCGAGTCGCAGAGAATCGCGCTTTTTCTGCGTGTCTGCGAGGCCGTGCAGTTTGCTCATCAGAACTTCGTCGTTCATCGCGATCTGAAGCCGGATAACATCCTGGTCACTGAAGACGGCACACCGCGGCTGCTCGATTTTGGAACGGCCAAGCTGCTGTCGCCCTCGCTGGCCGGGCCGGGCGTGGAGCTAACGCGCGAAGGCTATCAGTCTTTCACACCACAATATGCCAGCCCGGAACAGGTGCTGGGTAACGCGATCACGACGGCGACGGACACGTATTCGCTGGGCGTTTTGCTATATGTTCTGCTGACTGGAACGCAGCCCTACGAACTGAAGGAGCTGACGACCGGAGAGATGCTGCGCGTGATCTGCGAGGAGGCTCCGCGCAAGCCGACTCATGCGGCGGGCTCGGAAAAGCGGCTCGATCCGGACTTGCAGGCGATCCTGCTGAAGGCTCTGCGCAAGGAGCCGAAGGAGCGCTATCTGACCGCTGAGCAGTTGGCCTCTGATCTTCGTGCTTATCTAGAGGGGCTGCCGGTGGCCGCCAGACATGGCACGCTTCGCTATCGGGCCACGAAGTTCATTCGCCGCAACCGGCTTGCGCTGGCGGGCGCGGCTCTGCTGATTGCAACACTCGCGGCAGGCGTTGCAGGCGTGATCTGGCAGGCCAGAGTGGCCAATGAAGAACGGCGCAAGGCCGAGGCGCGCTCGGCCGATCTGCGCCAGTTGAGCAACAGCCTGCTCTCTGAACTGGATGAAGCCATCCAGCAGCTGCCCGGCTCGACCGGCGTGCAAAAACTGCTGGTGACTCGCGTGCTCGAACACCTCGACCGCATGGCCAAAGACGCACACGGCGACAGAGTCACGCAACTGGATCTGGTCGATGCCTATTCACGGCTGGGGAACCTTCAGGGCAATAGTTATGCGCAGAATCTGGGAGATGTTCCCGGAGCGCTTCAAAGTATCGGCAAGGCCATCGCTCTGGCTGAGCCGCTGGGAGTTGGTGGCTCAAAGGACGTTGAGGCGCTGCGTGCGCTGGCCCTGGCGCAGATGTATCGCAGTGAGATACTCTTCGGCACTCCTCGGATGCAGGAGACGATTGCGTCCATGCAGGCGTCCATTCAGACTTATGACCGCATCGTTGCCCTGCCCGGCGCTACGCCTGCCGAGATATGCGAGGCGGCGACCGCTTATGGCGTTCTCGGCGACGAGTTGGGCCAGGGAGGCAACCAGAGCCTGAACGACATGCCCGGCGCTCTCGCGGCCTACCGGAAGGACCTCGATCTGGTTGCCCGTGCGTTGAGCATCGATCCGAAGATGATGCGGGCCAGAAGGGCTTCGGTGATCGGCCAGTTGAAGATCGCCGAGACCGAGAGCGAAGCCGATCCAGCGCAGGCGCTCAAGGACTTCCAGATCGGCCTGGAACGCGTCAATGCCCTGCCCAAGGAGGAATTAGCGAGCCTGCGAATGGTCCGCGTGCGCAACTCACTTCTTGAAGGCCAGGCCGATGTGCTGGTTTCGCTTGGAGAATACTCCTCGGCAAATGCGCTCTACGCCGAAGTCACGCAGACGGTGCAACACCTGGCAGCGGCGGACCCGCAGGACTCCCGTGCGCTCTTTGACCTGCAAACGGCTCTGAACCAACAGGCCGCTAGTTATGAAGCCGCCGCCGATCCCGAACTGTCTGCCACGTCAATCGACCGGCGCGGCAATCTGGCCGCCGCACAGAAGCTCTTGATTCAGGAGATCGACGTTCTGGAAAGGATGCTCAAGCAGGACCCGTCCAACGATGAGTGCAAGCCGGTGCTGGCGGGCGCCGAGGTTCGCCTTGCCACCATTCAATCGAAGTTGCATACGGCTGCGGACTCCGGTGCGCTGGCAAGAAAAGGCCTGACCGCTTTGAAGGATCTGGCAAAAAGCGATCAAGCATCGCCGACGATTCTCGATCAGGCTGCGGGCGCCTTTCTCAAAGTGGAGCCGGCTTCTCTGCGTGATCCGCAATTTGCCGTTTCAAGCGCCGAGCGCGCAGTGGCCCTGAGTCATGGAAAGACGCCTTCCATCCTGCTGACGCTGGCGCAGGCCTATCGCGCCACGGGCCAGTTGGAGAAGAGCCGCGCAATAGCCGCAGAAGGACTGGCGCTTTTACCTGCCTTGCCGCCCGGAGGCGTGAAGCCCAGCATTCGCAAGCTGCTGAAAGTTCAGATGGCAACGCCGAAGTGACAGGGAAGTGTTGATGTGGGTAAAAAGCTGATGCTGACCTGAGCCTCAGTTTTTGCCCCAAGACTCGCACGATAGTCTTCATTTGAAGAATCGTTTTTGCGGCTAATTCGGAGAGCTTCGCGATGAAACCAGCATCTGCTTCAGCCCAGGCATTGCGCTGCCAAAATGCGGAAACAGTACCTCCGCGTCGATGGGAAGGCGCCTTTGGCGGCGAAGTGCTGGAATTTCCCTGGCATTCTCGGGAACAGGCAAGGCTTCGCCCTGCTGAATGCGGAACGGGTAGACACGAACCCTGGCCAGAAAGAACCATGGATACTGCGTCAATTCGATATGAACCACTTCCGCGGCGTTGAAGTATGCGCTGATGCGCCGCAGCGTGAGCTTGAGCGCACTGGCGACCGCTTCCTGCGAAGTTTCACCCACTCCGCTTCTGAGCGATCCATCCGCGATTCTGGTAATGCTCCACCCTCGCGCGGCAATCTTGTTTTCCAGACGGCGCGAATCGACTGACTGCGCGAAGTCCCAGCCTTCGCGGAACGCACTCGTGGCCAAATCGAGTCCGTCAGGCAACTCGGTGTCCGTGCGCAGAAGCATATCCAGTTCTGTGATCGCTTGCATGGCTTGCTCTTTCTGTTGGTGTTTTCAATCGTTGAAGTGAGGTGCGCTCTGCGGAAGCAGCATCTTCGCAAGAGATCCAATCGGCTCTGCACTGCGGAGAATCGCCGCCGGGAACTGGGGAAAGCTTTGCGGACACTCCGGAGAGGTGAATGGAGAATATCCATCCGGCGATGGATCGCTTGCATTACCGTGAACCCATTGGGGCACTTCGAGTCTTGATGACTGGGCCACGGGCCGATTGGTATGGGGCAGCGAAGTCATGATTCGCAGCAGGGCGACGATGCTGCTGCCTTTTTGGTAAAAGCCATCGGCGGCAACTCCGGAAGGAACCTCGTCGCCAGAGAACGACCCACTCATTGCGATCGTCTGAATGGAAGGAAAGCGGCGCCGAACGATCGAGAGCAACTCGAAGCCGGACATGTTAGGCATGTTGAGATCGGAGAGGAGAAGTTCGGGAATCTCATCTTGTATTTCGCGCAATGCTGAGACGCCGTCATCTGCGGAGCGAACGCGATAACCGATCTCAGTCAGTATGAGCGATAGCGATTCTCGAACGGAGGGTTCGTCGTCGACGATAAGCAGTGTGGCCGGCGCATTCTGCATCTCTTACCCCTCTCAAAAACTGCTTTCAAGGAATTGGAGCAAGTATGGCCTTCGTCAAATGGCCAGTCTGTTCAATTTCATACAGAGCTTCAGAAGAGGTTGCCGGACTGCATGGGACGGCCTCCGGGCAATGCCGTAATGAATGGCTTTTCAGCGTTGTCTTCCGGCAATTGATCGTGCAAGACCACATTGAGCAGGGATTTGTGCACGCAGATGCGGTCTTTGTATTCGATAAATCCAAGCTTGCGAAAGCGGTTCATGAAGAAGCTGACGCGGGAACGCGTGGTTCCGATCATCTCTGCAAGAGTCTCCTGCGAGATCTTTGGGATGAACCTTTGCGATTCCGCGATTTCGTCCGGCTGGCCGAACTGGGCCATGAGAAGAAGGATTCTCGCCAGCCGCTTTTCGCTCGAGTTGAAGAGTTGATCGACGAGATCGGCCTGTGTGCGCATGCTCCGCGCCAGCAGGAACTTCAGGAACAGGTCGGAGAATTCGTGCTCTTCGTGCATGACGCGGATCATCTGATCCCGCCCTATCTTGAGCGCGACACAGGAGGTGATGGCTGTAGCAGTAGACAGGCGCAGTCCAGGTACGGCCGCGAGCGCTCCTTCGCCGACAAACTCACCGGCGGAGATCAGTGTGATGGTGGCTTCCTTGCCCATCGCCGAAACAACAGTGACTTTAGCTCTGCCTCTCTGAAGATAGAAAACCGAGTCTGCATGATCACCTTGGGAATAGAAAGACTCCTTGGGCGCCAACT
>Ga0302163_10000324_pt1 | contig 10025 bp, 11 predicted proteins | sample I_Fen_E2_3_FD_193497 | JGI IMG/M metagenome (GOLD analysis project Ga0302163, IMG submission 193497) | Peat permafrost microbial communities from Stordalen Mire near Abisko, Sweden - I_Fen_E2_3 | ecosystem: Environmental > Terrestrial > Soil > Wetlands > Permafrost | place: Sweden: Abisko...
TCTGAACCGACTACATCAGTTTGACAAAGTCGAAATAGTGCAAATACAACACCCTGACAAATCATACGAGACACTTGATCAGATGGTGAATTACGTACAAACATTGGTCGACAAACTGGAATTACCCTGGCGCATTCTTCGCCTTTGTGGAGGTGATTTGAGTTTCACTTCGGCTTTGACATTCGACTTTGAAGTTTTCTCTGCAGCTCAGGAACGCTGGTTGGAAGTAAGTTCGGTTTCGAACTTTGAAAGCTATCAGGCCAACCGCTTGAAATGTCGCTTCAGAACAGCTGACAAGAAAACTCAGCTTTGTCATACGCTGAATGGAAGTGCCATGGCATTACCACGCATTGTAGCCGCATTGCTCGAAAACAATCAAACCCCTGAAGGAATTCGCATTCCAAAGGCTTTGATTCCATACACCGGATTTGATATTATAGATTAATTTCCCAATAAAATCTATCTAAACAGTAGGGGACAGGTTACAACCTGTCCCCTACTCTATTTTTGGAGACTTCGGCTTCTTGACCTTATCTTCATTTTTGGCAATGAAATCTTTCCATCCCGAATAAGCTTTTTCAGAAGTAGGTCTTCCCAGTTGAAGAAAATGACAATAAGCAGCTGCCAGCCCATCAGTAGCATCCAATTGCGGGAGCATACTTTCCAGAGGAATATTCAAATACCGGCGAAGCATATCCGCCACTTGTTCTTTCGAGGCACTCCCACTTCCGGTAATGGCCATTTTAATCTTTAGGGGTGCATATTCTGTAATCGGAATGTCGCGATACAAAGCCGCCGACATAGCCACTCCCTGAGCACGCCCTAGTTTCAACATAGACTGTACGTTTTTTCCGAAAAATGGAGCTTCAATGGCCAGATGATCGGGGTGAAACTCATCAATCAATGACAGCGTACGGGCAAAAATGCGCTGAAGCTTTAAATAATGATTGCTGTACTTTTTTAAATCGAGCACCCCCATAGCCAGCATTTCGGTTTTATTTCCGGTTACTTTAAGCAAGCCATAACCCATAATGGTGGTTCCGGGATCAATGCCTAGTATTATTTGTTCCTTGATCATTTCTTATTCAACCAGTTCCATAACGGTGGTAAAAAACACCACTTCACTGCTAAATTCGCGAGCACAGTTTTCCTTGAAAATTGCACTAAACTCTTGATTCCATTGTTTTAGTGTTCGCATATCATTGACGCGAAATTGCACAGAAAAAGAAGTTCCTTCCTGCTCTGCACTGGTAATAATTCTTGCCACCTGCGGAAAACTGAAATAAGTAGAATCGAGCATAAATGGAATATGTTGCTCCCGAATCCATTTGAGCCAAGGACCATGAGCCTTGTCAGATACGAGGTAAGTGGTATTAAAGATGAGCATAAATAGATTTTGTTGATAAATTAAGTAAGCAAAAGTAGTCATAATTTCCAAAACTTCCTTATCTTTGCGCAGCAATTTGAAATCAAGCCGGGGGTTTAGCTCATCTGGCTAGAGCGTGACACTGGCAGTGTCAAGGTGATCGGTTCGAGTCCGATAATCTCCACTTGGTTAATCAAAACGCCGACTACGTGAGTAGTTGGCGTTTTTTTTATTTATTCAACGATGGATAAAAATAACTTAGATAATTCTTTGTAAAAGTGACACAACAAGAAGCGATTCAGCGAAGTGATTTATTTTCCTAATGCATTAATATCTTTCACTTCCAGTATCTGCGTAGAAGAACCTTTTAGTATACTATTTATCATAGCCAGACCAACCTCACGCAAAGTGCTCACCTGATTAGGAAATAATATACGCAAAAGAGGATATAATGCACCAATATATTTATAGTAACTCTTTATGTTTTCTTGTCCCAATGTTGCTTTCATAAATCCGGGACGAAAATTATAGACTTTTTTAAATGGTAATTTCATCAGTGCATTTTCAGTTTTACCTTTTACCCGAGCCCACATCACTCTTCCGTTTTCGGAACTATCAGTGAGAACACCCGACACATAGTTAAAAGTCATATTGGGGTTAAGAGCAACCAGTTTCTGTGCAAAGTGCATAGTGGTATCGTATGTAATAAGGCTGTATTTCGCTTCACCCATTCCCACTGAACTTACACCTGCACAATAAAAGCAGGCATCATAACCACTTAGCTGATCATCAAAGCCATCTAATTGCATAAAATTGGGCACAATACATTCTTTCAGCTTCGGATGTTTAAAATCAAAAGAGTGACGGTTCACCATCAATACTTGTTTTACATCCGGATGCTTAAGACACTCGATCAGTACCCCCTCGCCCACCATGCCGGTAGCACCGGTAATAATTACTTTTATTTCCATAAATCTGAATTAGTTGTTTTATCTTAACAAACAAAGAGCATTTATGTTCTCAGAAAAGTCTTTTCTTAAACCAGAAAGCCACATTCACCAACGCAATCATAACAGGGACTTCCACCAATGGTCCGATAACAGCCGTGAATGCTTCACCCGAATTAATACCAAAAATAGCTATAGCCACTGCAATGGCCAATTCAAAATTGTTACTGGCCGCTGTAAACGATAAGGTAGTTGCCTGTTCGTAAGTAGCACCCATTTTTTTACTCATAAAGAATGACAACACAAACATGAGCACAAAGTAAATAACCAACGGAATGGCAATACGCAGTACATCCATGGGGATTTTTACAATATATTCTCCTTTAAGCGAAAACATCACAATGATAGTAAACAGCAAGGCAATAAGTGTCAAGGGTGATATTTTGGGGACAAAGTTGGTTTCATACCAGACTTTACTCTTCACCCGCACAAGAACAAAGCGGGTAAGAAAACCGGCAATCATAGGAATACCCAGATAGATAAATACGCTTTTGGCAATGGCACTCATGGTTATCTGCGACACAGAGTCGTTCACCGGAAGTCCAAACCAGCCAGGCAGCACAGCAATAAACACATACGCATATACTGAGAAGAGCAATACCTGAAACAACGAATTGAAAGCCACTAATCCGGCGGCATATTGCCGATCACCATGTGCAAGATCATTCCACACAACCACCATGGCAATGCAACGCGCCAGCCCGATCAGAATAAGCCCGTACATGTAATCGATATTGAATTGCAGGAAAACGATAGCCAGTAAAAACATCAAAACAGGTCCAACTATCCAGTTTTGTACCAACGATAAACCAAGAATCTTCGTATTTTTAAATACGTCGCCCAGTTCTTCATACTTCACCTTAGCCAATGGCGGATACATCATAACAATAAGCCCGATGGCAATGGGGATATTGGTAGTTCCCGACGACAAGCTGCTCCAAAACGTGGCTACGCCGGGATAATACCAACCGGAACAGACACCGATAAACATTGCCAGAAAAATCCACAAGGTGAGATAACGGTCAAGAAATTTGAGACGGGTTTTCATAGCTGTGGCTTGATTTGTTCAACATAAAATTTATAAAAGCCATCTTTGATTTCATCCCGAACACGAATAAATTCACCCCAGATAAACTCATCAGTTCCTACGGCATGGCTGGGATCGTCGAAACCAATATGCAGGCGATGATTCACTTTACCAAAAAAGGCAGGACATTCTTCGTTAGCACCTCCGCAAACGGTGATTACATAATCCCATTCGTCTTTTAAATATTTATCTACGGAATCGGAAGTATGATGACTAATATCAACACCCGCTTCCGCCATAACTTTTACTGCTTTTTCGTTCAGCTTGCCGCTGGCTTGCGTACCTGCCGAGCAAACGGTCAGGCTCTGATCGAATGACTGCAACCACCCGTGAGCCATTTGGCTACGACAACTATTACCTGTACATAGAATTAATACTTTCATTGCGTTTAATTTATTTTTACCGATTTATCATTTGTTTATTTCAACGTAACTTTCCCTTTTATAGACAAAATCACCATTGAGTTTTTGGCGGTAGAACTTACGGTTATTGTTTTCAAAAATGTACCCGGAATGCGGGTATTATACTTAACCTTTATGACTCCCGTTTTACCCGCCTGAACAGGCTCTTTCGACCATTGGGGAACCGTACAACCACATGACGCCTGCACATTAGTTAACACTAAGGGCAATTCCCCATTATTTCGGAATTTAAATTCGCACCTTCCCGGGCTGCCCACTAAAATTTCACCATAGTCATACCTTGTGTTCTCAAAAACTATCTCAGGTCCATGCTTTGTATTCGTTTTTTGAGCTGACAAGCCCAGACAGGTTAGCAAAAAAAAGAAAAGTACTATTTTAATTGATTTCATTTGCTTCTATTTTTTTAAAAGTTTCAATTACAGTTCAGGCAAACTTGACGACATGATATTTTTACATTTTTTATCATTCATAGTTTCATTACCCGTATATTTTAGGGATGCTGATCCTTCGTCGATCCTTCGTTCATCGTTCGTTGATCGTTCGTCCATCCATATACCTAACTTAGCAGGAAAAGCGTTAATATATTTAGCATTTTGAACTTACAGAACGTTAATAAAATTAAGGTTTGCCGATTAGAATTAAATACAGCGTACCACTATTAACCACAGATATAATTTAGCTCAACCCACTTAGCTTTCAATCTCAAAAAATCAGATTGAACAAGAAACCTACAATCATTATTCCCCCACCCACAATGGAAATAAAGGTGAATATCAACGGAAGCTTTAATACCTTTCGGAGAATAATCATTTCGGGCAATGACAGACCGATAACCGACATCATAAAAGCCAACGCCGTACCCAATGAAGCTCCTTTTTCAATCAATACCGAAACAATAGGAACTATTCCTGCAGCATTGGAATACAACGGAATGCCGATTAATACAGATAATGGCACCGAATACCAGGCTGATTTTCCCATCAGGGAAGACATAAATTCTTCAGGGACATAACCATGAGCCCCTGCACCAACTAAAATGCCCAAAGCCACATATAACCAGACTTTAGCTACAATTTCTTTTACAGCTTCGTACCCCATTGAAATACGTTCTGAAAAAGTGATTTTTTCCTCTTTCACATCACCGGCACCAAGTTTAGTTGCATAAACCCATTCCTCCACCCATTTTTCCAACTTTAGTCGTCCAATAATCCAACCGGCAAGAATAGCAATAACAAGCCCCGTTCCAATATAGATAGCTGCTACCTTCCAGCCAAACAAGCCATATAATAGAATGACGGCAACTTCATTGATCATAGGAGCAGCAATCAGGAACGAAAATGTAACCCCGAGCGGAACACCAGACTCCACAAATCCAAGAAACAACGGAATAGCAGAGCAGGAACAAAAAGGAGTCACAATACCTAATGTGGCAGCCATCACATTTCCGGTAAATGTTTTTTTGCCTTCCAATGCTTTTCGGGTACGTTCAGCCGTAAAATAGCTACGTATAATTCCAACAAAGAAAATGATGAGTGCAAGTAACATCAGCACTTTGGGAAATTCAAAAATAAAAAATCGTAAGGCTTCGGTAAGATGAGCTCCTTCTTCCATTCCCAAAAGTGTATCAATAAACCAATCGGTCAGTGGTTGCAGATAATGATAAATCAAAAACCAAACCGGAAGCAAAACCAGTATAATTTGAAATTGACGCTGTTTGAAAAATTGAACATTCATAATAACATAGTTACTTAATGATTAAAAACCAGATTGAAACTCTCAAATCAGGGTTACCAGCATATAATAAATTCCGACTAGTATAAATACTACAGAAACTACCCGACGAAACCAAAGCTCAACGATTTTAATCCGGTTATACAATTTTCCAACATTTCCCACTGCAAAAGCCAGCAACCAGGAAAAAAGAATAACGGGAAGTCCTGTGGCAACAGCAAACAAAAAAGGCAAATACAAACCTTCGGCACTCGAAACCGTGAGCGGTATAAGCATTGCAAAATACAGCACACCACTATACGGGCAAAATGCCAGAGCGAAAACCATTCCCAACAGAAGTACAGCCCAATAACCGCCTTTAGCTTTTTCTCCTATTTTCTCGGTCAATGCCGAAAAGCCCGGAAACTTCAGCTTAATCACATCAAGCATAAACAATCCGATAAGAATCAGCACCGGACCTAAAAGCTTTTCACCCCACCCTTGAAAAAGCATAGAAATATGCATTTTACTAGCACCAAAGTACAGAATCAAAGCCAAAACCGTATAACTTATAGCCCGACCAGCCGTATAAACCAATCCATTATAAAACACCCGTTTTCTATTTTCTATATCGCGGCTAATAAAACCGATAGCCGAAATATTGGTTGCCAACGGACAGGGACTGATAGCGGTCATCAATCCCAACACAAATGCTGTGATAAATGCATACTGAGAATTATCCAAGATGCTTTGCAAAAACTCCATATAGTAATGCCGTAAAATTAAAGGAATAAAATAATTGAAAACAAAATCACTTCAGCATAGCATCAACGACACGTTTTAATTCCGCTTTTAGCTTTTCAGGTTTGCTTCTAGCGTACATAAACCCCTGATCGGTCAGATCCACCCGTTTGGTTCCACTTATCACCAACAGGGCCTGCCCTTCGGCTTTACATCTTTCAGCTAAAGCTTTGCTCTTTTTGTCGTCCAGATTTACAGACGCAAACGTAATTTTACCAGTCTTCATTTGAGTCGGATAAAGAGCTTCTATTGCTTTTTTAGATTCTGCTTCCACAGCCTGACAAGTTACACAACGGCGCGTAAAATGGAAATACAGGACTTCCACTTTTTCTGTTTTCAACCCTTTAGCCGAAGCATTTTTTTCTGCACTAACGACACCGACTGTAAAAAAAGACAGTACCAAAACCAGAAATACCGAAATCGAAATAAGCTTTTTCATATCCTGTAAATTTTATTTGTTAGTAATTGTTTCAATTCATCATTCGAAGGGACACGCCCTTTCACCACTACTTTACCATCAATAACCAAAGCGGGTGTTGTCATGATATTGAATTTCATAATCTCAACAATATCTTCCACTTTACTAATATCCGCCTTAATCTCATTTTGCGTTACAACTTCGCGAACAGCTTTTTCCAATGATTTACATTTTGCACAGCCAGTGCCTAATACCTGAATATTCATATTTGTTTTAATTTTAAAATTCTTTTCTATTTCTTGCCATATCAGTTTCCTATTCGCGAAAGATTAATCGCAACAATTGATCTTACCCTTACCCAACGCAAAAAAGACTTCAAAGTATCCCTGCGCCTTTTCCCAATTTTCGCGATTGATGCAGTATTTCACTTTAGGCGTTTCTATTTCTCCCTGAATAAGACCTGCATCCTTCAATTCTTTCAAATGCTGGGATACCGTAGCTTTCGCAATTGGCAATTCATTATGAATATCACCAAAGTAACAACTATCTAACGATGCCAAAAACTCCAGAATGGTGATGCGTGCCGGATGTCCCATGGCTTTTGCAAAGCGAGCCAGCTGCTCGTTATCAATTGTATAATCTTTCTTTTTGAATTCTTCCATGATAATTACTTTTAGTTGTTTGTTGTTCGCAAAACTACAAACAATATTTGAATTACCAAAACAATAGAACATTATTTTCCTCAAATGCAGAAAATAATCAACAAAAAAAAGGTCGAACTTTCGTTCGACCTTTTCACTAAAGTAAAAATAAACCTAGAACTTCACCGTTACACCTGCCAGAAAGTTTCTTCCCGCTTGAGGAAAGACTCCGAAATAATTATTCACAGGAGATGACTGGTTATACGCCGGATTCGCTGTATTTTGACTAATAGAAGGCGAACTCCAGGCATTACTGACATACATCTTATTCAGAATATTGTTGATCAACACCGTAAAGGCAAGTCCTCTGAGTCCTTTTACCGGAACCGAATAAGCCAGACGAAGATTATTCAGAAAATAATCGGGCAACTGACGATCGGTCTTTCCTGTATTATCTACAAATTGTTTTCCGACATAAACAGATTGCAATCCGGCTTCAAAATTGCCTTTGCTAAAAGTAATCATACTGTTGCCCAACAAGGTTGGAGTAAATGCAATAGGTGTATTATGATAGGTATTAGTAACACTCTCACCTATAGGATTCCCATCGGCATCAACTACATTTACAGTTTCTACAAAATCAGTAATACGATTATAGCTAAAGGTTGCCGAAGCATCCCAACGCAACCAGCTAACAGGTTTTACACTCCCTACCAGCTCAATACCCGAGCGGTAACTTTTGGCAATATTATCAGTCAAAGCCTCTCCCAGATCATTGATTTTACCCGTCAAGACCAGCTGATTATGATAGTACATAAAATAAGCATTGGCACCTACTGAAAAAACATTGTTGTGGTACTTATACCCTAATTCGGTATCATACAAAGTTTCATAAGTTGGCCAGGTTGATTTGGAACCATCGGTATAATTGGTACGTGTCGGTTCGCGGTTAGCAATGGCGAATGAAACAAAATAATCGTTGTACACATTTGGATGATAGAATAAGCCAGCCTTAGGATTAAAGAAATTGAATTTTTTATCTACATCCAAAACCTGCATCGCTCCGATGGCATCATCCCACTCATCATTCGTTCCCAGCAACTTATAACCTACATGACGATATTGCAAGTCGGCAGAAACATTCAATTTAGGTAAAAGCTCATAGTTGACTTTCAGATAAACATTGGCATCAAGCTTATTTACTTTGCTACGATAATATTCTGTGGTCGGCAAAATACTTCCTACATAGTTTTTCACCCAAATCACATCACCCCAATGCTTGCCCCAGTAGTTATTCAGAGCACCACCAAATTGAGCCGACAGTTTATTCTTTTGGTAGTTAAACGAAAACACGCCACCACCAAAATCATTTCCCATTTTTTTCTGGCGAACCAAATCACTAATACTTACAGTCGTCCCATTTACACTAAAAGGAACCAAAGAATAAGATTCTAATGATTGCTTACGCTTGTATTCTTCATAATAACCATCACCACGGGTATAATGCAAGCCTACATTCAGACTTAATTCAGGCGAAAAGGTATGAACTCCCAGCAATTGATAATTTCGCTGAACGTAATTGTCTGTTTGATTCTTGTAATACAATGGATTTCCATTGGCATCGTCACCCATATATCCGCAAGGATTATACGTTCTCGAATACGCCGGAATTGGTAATACGTATGAATCAATACCATCCCAGGCATGGTAAGTCTTTTCAGTTCCTCCAAAGGTAAGCAACTTAATCGTTGTTTTCTCACCATAATAACCGGCCTGTATAAAGTAAGACTTCATATTGGCTGTTGCCCGATCGATATAGCCATCAGAAGTCACTGACGACAAACGGGTATCAATGGCCCAGTGGCCATTCAATAAACCGGAACTGGCCTTAACCGTTGCTTTCTGCGTATTAAATGAACCGTACGAAGCCGAAACTTCGCCCGAAGCCTTCGTAGCGTAGTTTTCTGTTTGCATACTAATATTAGCTCCAAAAGCTCCTGCACCATTTGTAGAAGTACCAACACCACGCTGAACCTGCAGATTTTCAATTGACGAAGCAAGATCGGGGACATCCACCCAGTAAGCACCTTGCTCGTCCGGATCATTATATGGAATTCCATTAATAGTGATATTGATACGCGCTGCATCTGTTCCACGAATTCTAAAGTTCGTGTATCCAACGCCTGTTCCGCCATCAGATGATACGACCAGGGATGGAGTAGAAGAAAGCAAATACGGAATATCCTGACCCAAATTGCTTTTAGAAAGCGCCTCTTTGTCAATATTCGTGTAAGCAATCGGTGACTTATCAGAAGCACGAAGCGATGTTACCGTAACTTCCTGAAGTGAATTAGTCTTTTGAACTAATTTGATAACCAGATTCCGATCTACATCCACTGTTTGTTTGAGTGTTTGATAACCGATAAAAGAAACCTCAAGCACATAATGCTCGTTCTTGAGCTTTTCAAAATGAAAAGAACCGTCATTCGCCGAAGTTTGCATCTGCGAATTGTTTTGAATCGCTACGGTAGCACCCGCAAGGACACTACCATTTTCGTCAAGCACTTTTCCTT
>Ga0302163_10000331_pt1 | contig 9921 bp, 7 predicted proteins | sample I_Fen_E2_3_FD_193497 | JGI IMG/M metagenome (GOLD analysis project Ga0302163, IMG submission 193497) | Peat permafrost microbial communities from Stordalen Mire near Abisko, Sweden - I_Fen_E2_3 | ecosystem: Environmental > Terrestrial > Soil > Wetlands > Permafrost | place: Sweden: Abisko...
AAGTAAAACCGGCCTTTACCCGTTCAATCAATTCAGGTACAATGTCAGTGTATTCACCAACGATGCCAAAATCGGCAAAATGGAAAATGGATGCTTTAGGGTTGTGATCAATTGCAATGATGTGTTCTGATTCTTTCATTCCTGCAACGTGCTGGATGGCTCCCGAAATACCCACGGCAATATACAGCTTGGGGCGAACAGTTTTTCCTGTTTGTCCCACCTGACGGGCATATTCCGAAAAACCTTCATCGACCACTACACGACTGCAAGCCCATTCGGCTTTTATACCTTGAGCTTTTAATGTTTCGGCTAGTTTTTTAATTAGCTCCAGCCCATCTCCGGTAGTTCCACGTCCGCCTGAAACGATTACATCGGCATCAAATAAATTTACCAAACCGGCTTCGCCACGCACTGTTTCCAGAATTTCAACGGAGAATTCTTTATCAGTCAGTTTTGGTTCGAAAGTGGAAATGATACCGGTGCGTCCATCCATTTTAGCAGGTACTTCAAAGGTGCCTGCACGGGCGGTAGATATTTGCGGATAAACGAATCCCAAAATGGTTGCCAGCTTGCTTTCTCCGTAAGTAGGACGACGTGAGTGCAGAATAGGCTTATTAATCACCTTTTCTTTGCGGTTTACGTATTCACCTATTTCCAATCCGGTACAGTCTGCCGTCACACCACTACCGGTTTTCATTCCGATACGAGGAGCTAACTCCCGTCCGGAGGTAGTGGCTGCAAAAAGAGCAATTTCAGGATTCCGTTTTCTGATTACTTGCTCGAAGATGGAGGAGAAAGGGAGTACCAGATATTCTTCCAGTTTATCGTCTTCCACCAGAATAACTTCGTCGGAGCCATGTTCGAACAAAATTTGAGCCTGATCTTTTACATTTTTTCCAATCAACAAGGTCATTATCTTAGTATCTTCGCCCAGTTGATCTGCTAAGTGACGGGCAGGCGTTAGTAGTTCGAGCGATGGACGGGCAATCTTTCCGTTTGCTAACTCGGCCCAGGTCAAAATACCTCTGGCGCCGTTGCGGTTGTCATAAAAAGGAAATTCGGGTTTTTCTGACGTTTTCTTTTCTGAAGTGTCTTTTTTCTCCAGCGTGTTTCCTCCCTTTTTGATATTTGCAACTAAACTATCAACTAAGGTTGTTTCATTGTGTCCCTCCGACATAATAATGGGAGCCCGTTCGCTAACTAGGTTTACCACGCCGGCCACAATGGTAGGCGATCCGCTTAACCCTATCTTTTCAGTTCCCAGCCCGATGTCGTCGATACCAAAAACTGTAATCTTTGCATTACGTGCTTTGATGGCTCCTATCAGCGATGGCTTACGAGGAGGAATACCGGTTGGGGTTAATGAAATGGCACAAGGCATGGGTAGTTTCATCATCTGATAACCACCTTCGATAATACGTTTTGCAATTACATTGCCTTTGCCATCGGCTTTTACGGTTTCTACAAAAGTTGCTTGTGGAATACCGAGGCTTTCGGCCACTTGCGATGGTACGTGAGCTGTATCGCCATCACTGGTCTGGCGACCGGCCAAGACGATAAACGGTTCCTTCGAATCTTTGGTGAAACCCAGATGTTTCAGCATGGTTGATATTGCTAAACCGGTAGCATAGGTGTCGCTTCCGCCGAGCTTCCGGTCGGAGAGGAGATAAGCCTCGTCATAACCCATCGAGATGGCTGTGCGCAGTGCCACTTCAAATGAACCGGGTCCCATGGAGCAGGCAATCAGGTGTGCATCGGGATATTGTTTTTTTAGTTGTAATCCGGCTTCAAGACCAAACTGGCAGTCGATATTAATAATCGACTTTGCTTTTGTTCTGTCCATCAATCCATCATCTCCCATTCGCATTTCGGTAGCGAGTGGTACTTGTTTTATTAAACTTATAATTGTTAGAGCCATTGTTTTAGTTATGAATTATGAATTAATAATTATGAATTAATCACATGTTTTGAAAGTCCGGACCATTACCTCCATTGGGCACTGACCATGTTATTCCATCGCCAGGCGTTTTAATATCACAGGTTTTGCAGTGCATACAGTTCTCGGCATGAATACGTAGTTCCTGATGTCCGTTTTTATCGGTGTGAAGTTCATACACTTCCGATGAGCAGAAAAACTGGCACGGAGCACCGTATTGTTTGATATTAATGGCATCGAATGACTCAGGATTGTTGATCTTTACGTGAGGAACTTGTTCTTCGTCATGGTTTACTCCCGAGAAAAATACATCTGTGACCTTATCAAAAGTCAGTACTTTGTCAAAGTCCAGTTTTCCTTTGAATCTGTCCTTAAATGGTTTTCCTTTAAATTCACTCAATGTTTTGGTAGCATCTTTATCGAGGTGAGATTTTAATCTACCGAAAAATCCTGCACCGCCGGTAACCAGAAGTGTTCCGAAATTCAGTCCGCCTACAAGTAAACCTTTTGAAAATGCTTGCCTGAAGTTTCGGACAGGATACATTTCTTTATAAATAAGGCTCTCTTTCATTAATGATTCATATTGACTTAGTGTCTTTTCAGAAAAATCATTTTTGCTCAACGCTTCAGCAGCAGTTTTAGCTGCCAGCATCCCCGACGTAACAGCTAAATGAATCCCTTTCAAGGCTGGCATGGTAACCAGTCCGGCACTATCACCTACGATTAATGCATTGTCGGTATATAGTTTCGGAATGGAATAATATCCACCTTCAGGCAATGTTTTGGCTCCATATTCAACCAATTTACCACCTTTTAAAAATTTAGAGATAAATGGATTTGTTTTCCATGCCTGAAAAGCATCGTGCACATCAAAAGTCGGATCTTCATATTCGAGTCCGACTACCAAACCAACGGCAACTTTATTGTCGTTCAAACCATAAACGAATCCTCCACCAAATTCTTTCAGATTCAACGGATACCCCATGGTGTGATAAACTTCTCCCGGTTTGATATTTCCTTCTGGTACGCTCCACAATTCTTTAACCCCCAAAGAGTACATTTGGCAGTTCTTATCTTTTTCAAGATCGTATTTCTTTATCAGTTGTTTTGCCAGACTTCCACGCGTGCCTTCGGCAAAAATTGTCAGTTTCGCTTCAATACATGTCCCAGGCTGAAAATTTTCCAGTTGCTTGCCATTATGATCAACTCCGGTGTCAATCGTTTTAGCTCCAGTTACTTTTCCATTTTCGTATAGAATTTCACTGACCGAAAACCCGGTGTAAATCTCAACTCCTTTTTCTTCTGCTTTTTTGGCCAGGAAACGGCAGATTTGCCCCAGTGAAGCAGTATAATTTCCAGTATTATTCATGTATGGCACATGAACCGGTAATTTGAAGGATCCATTTTCGCTGAGTAAAACTGTTGAATCAGTTGTTACTTTAGCATTGAAAGGGATTTCGTTGAAGTCAATGTCCGGCAATAAGCTTTTGAAAACGTCAGTTTTAATTATCGCGCCTGACAGAATATGGCTACCGATAGAACTTCCTTTTTCAATAAGTAAAATGCGGTGATTTAATCCCTTTTGCTTTAATGTATCAGCAAGGTGAATTGAAGTTGCCAGGCCCGAAGGGCCACCTCCAATAATTAAAATATCCGTTGAAACGGTATCAGCTTTACTCATTATTTCTTTTCTTTAAATTGTGATTATTGATTGAAATTAAGTTGTACTATATCAAAAAACTAAATAGATAGGAGCAGAATGAGATCCTATTTTTTTCTTTTCAAAATGGTGGAGCCTGATGCTCTGTATGCATGATGAAAAGTAAGGAATAATATTTAATGATCTGTTTTCTGAAAGCAAAATTCAGATAAACAGTCTTGTAACTCGTAACTATTTACTTGTAACTATTAATTTGATTTACAAATCCGGATTTTAAAAAAATGTTTGGCTAAGAGGAGTTGCAGGAGTTAATCTTCGTTTAGCTGATGAACCTGAAATGAGTTTACCCGGTAAAATGTATTCAATGGATATGAATGTATTTTTTCCTGCGAGAAAGCTGTATGTTTGATTAATTTTCAAAAGATTCAAGATTTGCGATTTTTATTCTGTTTTGGACATCAAAAAGAAGCTTCTTTATGCATTCTGATAGGTGCCCTTTTTTTTGGAAGAACTTCAATGATTTTTTTACTTTTGCGTGCTACAAAAATAAGCATTTTAATTGGTCGACCAACTTTAAAGCTGTTGTTTTCAGGTTAAATAATAATAAATTACGCAGGATCTGTTACTTTCGTGTAACAAAATAGCGTCAAAAAAACAGATGCGATTAAGTCTTTTTACGAAAAATCCGTTTGCGCACACGAAGAGTGCACAATTGGCTTGAGAAACCGGCGACTTTTGACAGCTCCGTTTATTTTCCGTATCTTTGTCCAAAATCGTATTCCGTCAAGGTTAATGTTAGAGCTTGTGAAAGAAGAGTGAATACGTGAAATATTCTATGACATTTGATAAATTAGATCTTATTGAGCCGATCTTAAACGCTCTCCAACACGAAGGCTATACTCAGCCAACTCCCATTCAGGAAATTTCCATTCCCATTGTACTTAGAGGCCAAGATTTATTAGGATGTGCACAGACCGGAACCGGAAAGACGGCGGCTTTTGCTATTCCTATTTTGCAACTGTTGCAGTTGAATAAAGGTAATGATCGGGCACCACGCAAAATAAAAGCATTAATTGTAACCCCAACGCGCGAGTTAGCCATTCAGATTGGCGAAAGTTTTGCTGCTTACGGACGTTTTCTGAATCTACGGCATACAGTAGTTTTTGGTGGAGTTCCCCAAAGTCAGCAAGTTGGTGCGCTAAAGATGGGTGTGGATATTCTGATTGCAACTCCGGGACGCTTGCTCGATTTGCAAAGTCAGGGTTATGTAAAATTAAATGAACTAAGTATTTTCGTTCTCGACGAAGCAGATCGGATGCTTGATATGGGTTTTATTCATGACGTAAAAAAACTGATCAAAGTTATTCCTGCTAAACGACAATCGCTTTTCTTTTCGGCTACTATGCCCGAATCAATTCGCGTATTGGCCGGTACCATTCTAACCAATCCGGAAGAAGTGGCCGTAACACCCGTGTCGACAACGGCTGAAACCATTCAACAGGAATTGTACTATGTGAATGCAACTGATAAAAAAGATTTGTTGATTCATTTACTTCAGGATAAATCAATTAAAACGGTTCTGGTTTTTACCCGTACCAAACATGGTGCTGACAAAGTACAGCGGATGTTGGAAAAAGCCAAAATAAAAGCGGAAGCTATTCACGGAAATAAGTCGCAGAATGCACGTCAGAATGCTTTGCGCAACTTTAAAGACCGTACTACACGTGTATTGGTGGCTACTGACATTGCAGCCCGTGGTATTGATATTGATGATTTAAATCTGGTTATCAATTATGAAATTCCCAATATTCCTGAGACTTACGTTCACCGTATTGGTAGGACAGGGCGCGCAGGACTCGACGGAAAAGCCATTTCATTTTGTGATGAGGAAGAACTGGAATATTTACGCGATATTCAGAAATTGATCACTATCGAAATACCGGTAGTAACCGAGCATCCTTTTCCAACCGACTATGTTCTGACGGATAAAAGGTCGAAAGTGAAACCAAAGCAGACTAATCGTCCGGCAAATCCAAACAGAAGACCTCAAACAGCCAGAAATACAAATTCAGCGGACTCTAAGCCTGTTTTTTCGCCTAAACAATCGGAAAACGGAGCAAAGAAAACCGAAAGTGCTCCTAAAAAGTTCTGGGGAAGATAAAAAGCAGATCTAAGTTACGAGCTACAAGTTACAAGTTACAAGTTAGTAGTAGGTAGTTGGTAGTAAGTAGTAGCTAGTAAGTAGTGGTACAAGTGAATTGTTACATGGTACTTATCTGGGTCTTGTTTCTAAAAAAAACGGATTCTTGAATATTATTGCCTACTTAGTATCTGGATATAAAACATTATTTATCTAACAATTAAAAGTTCATTACATGATTTTGATAATCTGTAATGGGCTTTTTTATTGTTGATTTATGTTGGTTGTACTATTTATATCTTGCTATAAACCGGTTTTGATTCTATGACAGAAAACGATGGGGATATGAAACAAAAAAATGCTATCTTAGCAGTCGGTTTGCTGTCAGCAGGGCAGAAGGCCAGAAAAAACTATTTATAAAATAATTACGAGGATTTTTTGTTTGATGAACTTATTACAAAAAGATATAAAAACCTATAGTATTACTGATAGTTCGGTAGATAATATGACTTTCACTCTTAAAAGAATGGAAGATGTTTACCGAAAGACTAATGGTGCACCCGATATTCCGCATCGTCACGATTATTATACTATTATTTTTATTGAGCGGGGTGAGGGAACTCATTTTATAGATTTTACTGAGTATGCAATAGCGGATAGGAGTATCTTCTTTATTATGCCGGGCCAAATGCATCAGGTTATTTTGACAAGTGAGCCGATTGGCTGGATAATCACTTTTACGGAAGAGTTTCTGATTGCCAACTCTATTCCTGATAAGATGATCAATGACATATATTTGTTTAATGATTACGGGCAGTCGCCACCATTGCCTATCAATGAAAACGATATGCCGGTGTATAAAAATCTGATTTTGCAAATGGCGCATTTTGAAAAATCATTGGAAACTTATACGCAGGAAGCTGTCGGTTCTTTAGTGAAAGTATTCCTTATTCAGGGCAATAATCATTGTAGTTTGCGTAAAAGCAATAATCCTCAACTGGTGGAGACCAGTAATCATATTTTGCGGACTTTTAAACAGCTGCTTAATAAAAAATATGCTACGGATCATATGGTGTCCAATTATGCTGATGAGTTGGCTGTGACGAGTGATTATCTGAATAAAACGGTGAAAAATCTGACAGGAAAATCAGCAAAAGACCATATTCAAAGCAAGTTAATTACAGAAGCAAAACGTTCGTTGCTATTTAGTAATATAAGCAACAAAGAGCTGGCATACGAACTGGGCTTTGAGGAATCGGCTCATTTCAATAATTTTTTCAAAAAGTCAACTGGTCAAACTCCTTCCGAATTTCGTGTTTTAGCACGTCAGTCCTGATTTCTACAGTGTTTAGTCGCAGTTGCTTTGTCCTGACTAATAGGAATTAAATAATGTCGTATTTGTGATTCTGTGCGGCACATGAGGCAGGTCATGACTGTAATAGCTAAATTTATAGTATGGAGGTCTGTTTAAGTAAGCAATAATATTCAAGAATTTGTTTTTTTCTGAAAACAAAATGCAGATAAACAGTCTTGTAACTCGTAATTATATACTTGTAACTATTTATGTTCGATTTTCGTCTAAAAGTATTTCATACAGTTGCTAAACGCCTTAATTTTACAAAGGCGGCGGATGAACTTTGTATTACCCAGCCGGCCGTTTCAAAGCATATACAGGAAATTGAGAGTTACTACAAAGTCAGGCTTTTCGAACGCAATGGGAATAAGATTCATTTGACCAAAGCAGGCGGTGTTTTGCTTCACTATTGCAATCAGATATTCGGACTTTATGGAAGTCTTGAATTTGATCTGAATACGCTTACCGAAACATTTAATGGGCAGTTGCGTATTGGTGCTAGTACTACTATTGCTCAATATGTACTTCCACCTCTTTTGGCCGATTTTCATAAACGCTACGAAGATATTCGCGTATCGCTTACTATCAGCAACACAGAACAAATTGAACAGGCACTGAATAATAATAGTATCGATTTCGGGATTATAGAGGGGCAATCGAAAAATACGCTATTTAAATATACCGAATTCATCCGCGATGAAATTGTACCTGTAGTGGCTGTAAATCACGTTTTGGCTTTGCAAAAGGAAATATCAATAAACAAATTACTGACTATTCCACTTCTATTACGCGAACCAGGATCGGGAACCCTGGAAGTAATTGGGCATGCCCTTAAACCGCATAACATTAAATTATCAGATTTAAAGTGCGAAATGCAGCTGGGTAGTACCGAAAGCATAAAATCATATTTGGTTCATTCCAATTGTATGGCTTTTTTATCTATTCATTCTATCTTGGAAGAATTGAAAAATAATAAGTTGCGTATAGTGGATATCAAAGGCTTAAATTTGGATAGAACCTTCCATTTTATTCAACTCTATGGAGAGACAGAAGGATTACCCGAATTATTCATTAAGTATGCCAGTCAGTATAACTTTAAGTAATCGGGCATAAGAAATAACTATTTCCATCGTCTTTTAGTAAAAAGTACCTTTGTGGGGAAATAAAATAAAAAATAACGGTACAAAACACCCACAAAAAATGACGACTACTTTTTTCCCTACTCCTGTTGTAAAGATTGTATATGTAATTCTGGCACTATTCTGTTTAACTGCTTTTATTTCGGCTCCTGTTGCTTTATTTCTGGGGCTGGCATTCACCTTAATACTCGGATCACCTTTTCCTAAATTCAATAAAACGATGTCTAAATACCTACTTCAGGTATCGGTAGTCGGTTTGGGTTTTGGCATGAATTTACTCGATTCGTTCAGGGCCGGTTCGGACGGTATGTTGTTTACCCTGTTTTCGGTCGTGAGTGTTATGTTTATCGGCATAATGCTTGGTAAATGGCTTGGAGTAACTAAGATTCCATCCTACCTGATTGCATCGGGCACGGCCATTTGCGGAGGTAGTGCCATTGCCGCAGTAGGACCGATAGCGAAGGCGAACGAAAGCGAAATGTCTGTGTCGTTGGCTACCATTTTTGTATTGAATGCCATAGCGCTGTTTCTGTTCCCTGTGTTAGGACATTGGATGAATCTGAGTCAGCATCAGTTTGGCATGTGGGCGGCTATTGCCATTCACGATACTAGTTCGGTGGTAGGAGCGGGTGCTACGTATGGAGAGGAAGCTTTAAAGGTCGCTACTACAGTGAAACTGACCCGTGCCTTGTGGATCATTCCGCTATCTGTATTCACGTCGTTTTATTTTAAATCTAAAGGCGATAAGATATTTATCCCTTGGTTTATTTTCTTTTTTATACTGGCTATGGTACTGAATACTTACGTAGCTATTCCAACGGTGCTGACACACGACATTGTGTCTGTTTCCCGACAATGTCTGACTCTGACACTTTTCTTTATCGGGGCCGGACTGTCAAGAGAAACTATTAAGTTGGTTGGTGTAAAACCTCTTGTACTCGGTGTCACACTTTGGTTTTTTATAGCTATTATCAGCTTATCATTTATTTATTTTATGTATTGAAACAAATTATCAACATGTATGGATAACATTGAATTAGAACAAAGGGTTGCGCAAGCTGTAGCTTACTTTGAAGAAGGGTATAACTGCTCTCAAGCGGTTTTTATGGCTTATTCCGATAAGTATGGTATCGATAATCAAACGGCGGCAAAGTTGGCCAGTTCGTTTGGCGGTGGAATGGGGCGACTGCGCGAAGTCTGCGGAGCAGTTTCGGGAATGTTTCTGGTGCTGGGATTGCATTATCCGAATGATGATCCCCGGGATAAAATTGCAAAAAACACCAATTATAAAGCTGTTCAACGCACTGCTAACGAATTCAAAGCAGAGATGGGTTCATACATTTGTGCCGACTTATTGAAAATTAAGCATGAGCCTGAAAAGCCGGAGGCGTCAGTACGAAATGAAGCGTATTACAAGATGCGCCCTTGTGCGCGCTGTGTATTTCTGGCTGCCGAAATTGTGGGAAAGGAGATTACAGACTCTAAAGTTCATGCGTGATTTCTGATATTGTAAACCAACATTTCCCGCAATCGGTTTGTTATAAAATAAAACACAAAGAACAAGATTATGAAAGCAAGTTTTGATTCGATTATTAATGACAATCGTCCGGTTATAATAGACTTTCATGCTTTGTGGTGTGGGCCATGTAAAACCCAGTCACCCATTTTAAAGCAAGTAGCCGATGAGCTGGG
>Ga0302163_10000335_pt1 | contig 9882 bp, 9 predicted proteins | sample I_Fen_E2_3_FD_193497 | JGI IMG/M metagenome (GOLD analysis project Ga0302163, IMG submission 193497) | Peat permafrost microbial communities from Stordalen Mire near Abisko, Sweden - I_Fen_E2_3 | ecosystem: Environmental > Terrestrial > Soil > Wetlands > Permafrost | place: Sweden: Abisko...
CTGGTAACGGAAGTCCTCACCCCGCATGCCAGCGCCATCCTGCTTGATCCGGAGTGGGGACTGCCCGCCTCCAAGCGCCGCGCCAAGAATGCCGGCTTGCTGCTCGCCTATGAAAAGACCGGATACGACAAGACCGGACCGGGCCGCCTCGGGGACCTGCTCGACCTGTGGTCCGCGCGCCGCCTGAAAGAAGCGGGCGCCGATTGCGTCAAGATTCTGCTCTACTACACTCCCTTCGATCCCAAACAGGTCAACGACACGAAGCATGCCTGGGTCGAGCGCATCGGCGATGAATGCCGCGCCAATGACATGCCGTACTTCCTGGAGTTCGTCGGCTACGAAGAAGGCGCCGACGAGAAGGGCCTGGAGTACGCGAAGAAGAAACCGCAGATCGTCGCAGAGAGCATGAAGGAATTCAGCAAGGACCGCTACGGCGTGGACGTCCTCAAAGTCGAGGTGCCCGTGAACATGAAGTTCGTCGAAGGCACAAAGTCGTTTGCCGGCCAGAAGGCGTACACCAAGAAGGAAGCCATCGACCTGTTCCACCAGGCAGCCAGCGTGGCGACCAAGCCCTTCATCTACCTGTCGGCTGGCGTCAGCAATGCTGAATTCAGCGAGACGCTGGAACTGGCCGGAGAATCCGGCGTGAAGTTCAATGGCGTGCTCTGTGGCCGTGCCACCTGGAAAGAAGGCATTCCCATCTACGCCAAGGAAGGCGCAGCCGCGTTCCGCAAGTGGCTCGAAACCGAAGGCGTGAAGAACATCAACAACGTCAACAGCAAGCTCAAGGCCGCGACCTCGTGGCATTCGATGTACGAGGCATAACCGGCATTGGCCCGCGTTTAGCAAAAGTATTTTCAGTTTTCAAGGCGGGTCTTCGGACCCGCCTTTCTTTCTTGATCGCGACGTGTTTCTCTTGACCGGCAAGACCAGCCGCCCTTGCTGACTACTGACTGCCGGCTACTGGCTACTGAGGTTTCCCATGCCCAATCACAAGACCGCTCTCATCACCGGCGCCTCGTTCGGCATCGGAATGGAACTCGCCCGCATCTTCGCGCGTGACGGCTACAACCTGGTCCTGGTCGCGCGCAGCGCCGACAAGCTCCGCCAGCTCGCTTCGGAACTCGAAAAGGCGCACGGCACGCGTTCGCTGATCCTGGCTACTGATCTAACCGCGCCCGGCGCCGCTGCCTACGTCCTCGACCAGACCACACGCGCGGATATCACGGTCGACGTTCTGGTGAACAACGCCGGCTTCGGCCAGTTCGGGTTTTTCGCTGAGAACGACTTGGAAGAGTGCCTGAAGCAGATCCAACTCAACATCACCACTCTCACCCACCTAACCCGCTTGTACCTACCGGGAATGATTGAGCGGAAGACCGGACGCATCTTGAATGTGGCGTCCACCGCGGCGTTTCAGCCCGGCCCGCTGATGGCCGTGTACTACGCCACCAAGGCCTACGTCCTGCACTTCTCGGAAGCGATTGCGAACGAATTGAAAGGAACCGGCGTCACGGCAACCTGCCTCTGTCCCGGTGCCACCGCAACCGAGTTCCACAAGCGCGCCAACATAACAGACATCCAACTGCTCAGATTCGGCGCGATGGACGCCCGCGCTGTGGCGGAAGATGGCTACCGTGGGTTATTGGCAGGCAAGCCGGTCGTAATCTCGGGATTCAAGAACTGGCTGCTGGCACAGTCTGTGCGCTTCTCTCCGCGCCAGATGGTGACGGCAGTCGCGCGAAAACTGCAGGAAGTCAGGAACCAGTAGTCAGTACTCGGTTGCTAGCAGTCAGTAGCCAGAGTGACAGGCTCTTGCGGGCTACCGACTACTGACTACTTCCTTCAATCCCCTTACGCCTTGGACCCGCCGCTTGCAATCCTCTGCTGCACCCGGCTATGGTGCCGGCCGTATAAGAAATACAAGACGAGGCCGATGACTAACCACACAATCAATCGCGCCCAGTTGACCCAGCCCAGTTTGTACATCATGTAGCCGTTGAAAAGGATTCCCATCACGGGGACAAACGGAACCCAGGGCGTCCGGAAGGGACGAGGCTGATCAGGGTTCGTGTTCCGCAGGACCAGAATGGCGATGCAAACAATCACGAACGCCAGCAGAGTTCCGATGTTCACCATTTTCCCGATATCGTCAATCGGCGTCAGGCTGCCCACGATCGCCGCCAGCAGGCCCACGAGCATGGTGTTCTTCCAGGGCGTGCGAAAACGCGGGTGAACATCCGCGAAAAATTTCTTCGGCAACAGCCCGTCGTTGGCCATGGAATACAGGACGCGGGTCTGTCCGAGCAGCATGACGAGCATCACGCTGGTAAGACCGGCTAACGCGCCGAGCGTAATGATGTGCGACGCGCCAGTGAGGCCTCGATCCAGGAAAGCGTGAGCAATGGGCGCTTCGATGTTGACTTCGCGCCACGGCACCATCCCGGTCAGAACCGCCGCGACCGCGATATACAACGCGGTGCAGATCAGAAGCGAGGCAATGATGCCGATGGGAAGATCGCGCTGTGGATTCTTCGCCTCCTGCGCCGTGGTGGAAACCGCATCGAATCCGATGTACGCGAAAAAGATGTAGGCAGCTCCGGCACCGATTCCTGAGAATCCGAAAGGCGCGAAACTCGACCAGTCCGATCCCCAGTTGCTGGCGCTGACGTAGTGGAAGCCCAGTCCGATGACAAAGATCACAACCGCAACCTTGATCGTGACAATGGTGGCGTTGAAGCGGGCGCTCTCTTTGATGCCAATCACCAGGATCGCCGTGATCACCAAAGCGATGAGGAAGGCCGGCACGTTGACGCCGATCTCATACCCGAACAAATGCGGCGCATTGAGCAAATCGTGGGCTCTCTGCACCAACTCGGGCGATTGCGCACCCATGATTGCCGTCACCTTGTTGAGAAAAGCCTGCGTGCCCGGGACCAGCGTGGAATCGGAGGCTTGCGCCATCTGCCGGGCCACCATGTTCTCCGCGGTACGAAGACCCGTCCAGTGGTCGTAAGCCAGCCACAGCGGCATTTTGATGTGGAAAATATTGAGCAGTTCAATGAAGTGATTGGACCACCCCGACGACACAGTGCTCGCGCCCATGGCGTATTCGAGCGTCAGATCCCAGCCGATGATCCACGCGAAAATCTCGCCCAGCGTCGCGTAAGCGTAGGTGTAAGCGCTGCCCGCTAACGGAATCATGGCGGCAAACTCGGCGTAACATAGCGCCGCGAAAGCGCACCCCATCCCGGAGAGAACGAATGACAGCATCAGCCCCGGCCCGGCATAGTGAGCGCCCAATCCCGAAAGCACGAAGATGCCGGCGCCAATCACCGCTCCAACGCCCAGCGCCGTAAGCTGGAATACGCCGAGCGTGCGTTTCAGGCTGTGTTCGCCGATTTCCCCCGCCTCCTTAATCAGTTGCTCAATCGACTTCTTCGCCAAGAGGTCAGTCATGGGTAGCGTCTCTCCTATCGGTCAAATGGAAGTTGTCCGGGCTCGCAGCGACCAGAGGTAGTACACCGGGATCCCCAGCAGTACGATGCATAATCCCGGCCACGTATATTGCGGTTTGTAGCGTAACAGCACAACATCGATAAACAAAGCGACGACAACATAAATCGCCGGCAGAATGGGATATCCCACGGCTTTATACGGCCGCTCCGCTTCGGGATGCGTGCGGCGCAACACAAACAGCCCAACAATCGTCAGGATGTAAAACACCAGCACCGCAAAAATGATGTAGTCCAGAAGCTGGCCATAGCTCCCGGAGAGGCACAGGATGCAGGTCCAGACCATCTGTACCATCAGCGAAACGGCCGGCGTCTTGTGAACCGGATGCAGTTTTGCGACGCTGCGGAAGAACAAGCCGTCCTTCGCCATGGCGTAGTAAACCCGCGCGCCGGCGAGAATCAGCCCGTTATTACAACCGAAGCTCGACAACATGATCGCGATGGCCATCAACGCGCCGCCGAGCGACCCGAACATCTGCGTCATCACCGCCGTGCCCACGCGGTCTTCGCTCGCGTACTGTATGCCGCGCTCCAGCAACGTCGCCCCGGCCGAACTGCCGGCCATCGGGAGCGCACTCAGATAAATGAAGTTGCACGCAACATAGAGAGCGATCACTACACCGGTCCCCATCGCCAGCGACAGCGGAAGATTGCGGTTGGGATTCTTGACCTCCCCGGCCGTGAAGGTCACGTTGTTCCAGGCATCCGCGGAAAACAGCGATCCGACCTGGGCAATCGCCAGCGCGGTGAGCGTCGAGACCACCACCCCGCCCCCGACATCATGAAGCGCGCCGAGGCCGGCATTCCGCCAGAAGTTCGCTCCGAAATTCGCGGCGATCGCCGACGCATTCCGTCCCAGCAGGATTCCGAAGATCACCAGCCCCAGGAGCGCCGAAACCTTGGCGACGGTAAAGACATTCTGAATCAGGGCGCCCGTCTTGATGCCAAAGATATTGATGATGGACAAGGCCACCACCACGATGATGGCGACCAGGTTCTGCGTGTTCAGCCCGACATCCATGTTGCCCAACACCATGGGCCCGATGTGAATCGGTGGCACCTTCCAGAAATGGATGATCCAGTGGCTGGAGGAAATGGCCGGCCAGAAGATCCCGAGAAACTTCCCGAACGCGACTCCCACCGCCGCGATCGTGCCCGTCTGAATGACAAGAAAAAGCGTCCAGCCGTACAGAAAGCCCCAGAGCGGCCCCAGCGATTCGCGCAAATAAACATATTGCCCGCCGGCCCGAGGCATCATGGCCGCAAGTTCGCCGTAGCTGAGCGCGCCGACAATCGTCAGAAATCCCGTGACCAGCCACGCTCCAATCAGCAGCGCGGGCGAGTTCACCTCGCGCGAAATTTCAGCGGACACAATGAAGATGCCCGACCCGATCATCGACCCCATCACCAGCATGGTGGCGCTGGTCAGGCCGAGGCCCTTGACGAGTTCCTTGTCCTGGTGAGTGTGACGGGCCCAATCGCTGGCGTTGGTGGCGGGAACTGGATGTCTGGCGTCGTTGCTCACGAATCTCCTGGGGTTGTGTAGGGCGGGCACTCCTGCCCGCCTGACGCTAAGAGGCTTCCAAATTTACCTCAGAACCTCGAAAAATGCCTCTGCTGATTTGCGCGGCTCCCGCAATAAGTCGGATATCACCGCCACGCTGTCGGCGCCGGCGTCAATCACAGACCGTGCATTGGCACGGGTAATGCCGCCAATCGCAACCAGCGGTTTTCGCGTTAGTTCCCTTGCCCGGCGCACACCCTCGAGTCCCACTACGGAATCGGGGTTCGCCTTGCTGCTTGTACCGAACACCGGCCCGATCGCCAGGTAGTCGGCCGAAGTAGAATCGGCCTCCGTAAGCTGCTCGGGATTGTGCGTGGACACGCCCAGCCAGCAATCGCCGCCAATGATGAGCCGCGCCGACTCCGGCGACAAGTCATCCTGCCCCACATGCAAACCGCCAAAACCGGCAGCCAGGCAAAGGTCGGCGCGGTCGTTCATGATGAGCTTGACGCGGGAACCGACCAGGCGCTTCAGGGTATGGGCGTGCTCGAGCATCTGGCGGGCGGTACCGGATTTGTTGCGGTATTGCAGCAACTCACAGCCCCCCGCCGCTAACTCCTCAGCGATCAAAAGAACGCTGCTAGCGTCGGGGAGGTTCCCGGCATCCACAATGGGGTACAGTCTGGGCAGAATCAGCATGGCGAATTCGTCAGCTTGGCTCTCGAGCCGCCTGTCACACGTATTTGTGATCTACATCCTTGACGGACTTCCCTTTGGGGAGGAAGCTTCGCCTGCGCGCTAAACTCTCGCCTTTCCCAGCCATCTTTCCGCCGTTTTCGGCGCCCGACATTGCGGGAGGAAACCGATGAAAAAATTTGCTGTTCTTTCCCTTCTCGTCTTGGCGCTGGCATCTGTCGCTTCCGCCAATACCATCCATATTCGTTACGGGTACGGCACTCTCTACGCCCAGAATGGAGCCCACTATCCTTACTATACCTTCACGTTCTACGCCGGGAGGTATGTCGTTACCGCGGGACCGGAGGCGCTCGATTCGCTGATGGAGTCGGATGGACTCCAGCACTGCACTCCCTGCGATCCTACCCGGGTTGGAACGCTGCTCATGGATTCCGGCATCACCTTGCACGAAGATAAGATTCTAGCTGGCGTGATCAGCTTCGAGGCAATCAACTTCCACTCGACCCTGCTCGGGGACGGAAGGCTCCGGGTTAAGTATCAAGCCCTGCCCTACATTTCTCTCGCTTGGTGCAATGACTGGGACTGCGGTGCGCCCTATGAGAGATTTACTTTTACCCAACACAGAAAATGGCAGGTCACTGCCTACTTCACCCCCGACGCCAAGGGGGGATGGGATTTTCAGTCGGCCAGGTTCTTCGGGATGTCTCCTGAACCCTCCAGCCTGCTCCTGATGGGAACCGGCGTGGGCATGCTGGCCGCCTGGGTTCGCAGAGCACGCAGGCGGTGAAAAGCGAGGCCGCCGATTTTTGCGCGAGGGCCGAACCAAGCCCCAGCAGCGCCACCGCCGCTGTCCACCACACGGCGCGAAGGAACCCGGCGTGCGTCACACCGGCTCCGCTTTTTTCGCCAGGAATCTCTCGATGAAACCAGTGTCGATCTTGCCCGCGCGGAAATCGGGATCGGCCAGAATGCGCCGCTGCAGCGGAATCGTGGTGTGAATCCCCTCCACGATGAACATCTCGAGCGCCCGCCCCATGCGAGACATCGCTTCGTTGCGGTCCTTGCCGCGAACAATCAACTTCGCAATCAGAGAGTCGTAATATGGCGGAATCGTGCCTTCGGCGTAGGCCGCCGTGTCGATGCGCACGCCCGTTCCACCGGGCGGATTGAAAGTCGTAATCTTACCCGCTGAGGGCGTGAACTTCTCCGGATGCTCGGCGTTGATGCGGCACTCGATGGCGTGGCCGCGATGCACGATCGGCCCCTGCAGGACATCGGCCATCTTCGCCCCCGCGGCAATCATGATCTGGCTCTTGACCAGGTCCACGTCGGTGACCATTTCCGTGACCGGATGCTCTACCTGGATGCGCGTGTTCATCTCGATAAAGTAGAGCCGCCGGTCCTGGTCCATCAGGAATTCGATCGTGCCGGCGTTCTGATAATCGACCTGGCTGAGCGTTTTGCTGATGATGTCCCCGATCTCCTTGCGCAGTTCCGGCGAAACCTGCACCGAAGGCGATTCTTCCAGCAATTTCTGGTGGCGGCGCTGGATCGAGCACTCGCGCTCCCCCAGGCTGACCACGTTGCCATGTTCGTCGGCCAGCACCTGGAATTCGATGTGCCGCGGGTGCTCGACGTATTTCTCCATGTAAAGATCGCCATTGCCGAAGGCGGCCGACGCCTCCGACTGCGCCTGACGGTACAGAGCGGGGAGCTCTTCTTCATTGCGCACGATCCGCATCCCGCGCCCCCCACCACCAGCGGAAGCCTTGATGATGACCGGGAAGCCGATTTGCCGTCCCCACTCCTTCGCCTCGTCTTCGGAAGCGACCACTCCATCCGACCCGGGCAGAATCGGCACGCCATGCGCCTTCATCGCGGCGCGCGCCTTTTCCTTTTCGCCCATCAGACGGATGACTTCCGGCGGCGGCCCAATGAACTTGATGCCGCATGCCTTGCAGACTTCGGCGAAATTGGCGTTTTCCGAAAGCAGCCCGTATCCCGGATGGATGGCGTCTACGTTGGCGATTTCCGCGGCGCTGATCACGGCCGGGATATTCAGGTAGCTTTGCGCCAGTTGCGGCGGTCCAATGCAAATCGCCTCGTCCGCAAAGCGCACAGGCAGAGAATTCCGGTCGGCCTCGCTGTAGATCGCAACCGCGCGAATGCCGAGTTCCTTGCAGGCACAAATGACGCGTAACGCAATCTCGCCGCGATTTGCGATCAGGATCTTCTTGAACATGGTTAGGATTGAACCATTGAGTCACTGAGCCATTGAATCATCGGACCATTGAATGGGAACGAGTGTCATGAACCTGCGTCCCAATGACTCAATGATTGAATGATTCAATGATGAAATATCTATTTTTCCGGCCGGATGGCGAACAACTCCTGTCCATATTCGATCGGCTGGCCGTTGGCGGCGAGCTTCTTGACCACCTCGCCGGCCACATCGCATTCGATCTCGTTCATCAGCTTCATGGCTTCCACGATGCACAAGACCTGGCCTACCTCCACCCGATCGCCCACTTTGACGAAGGGCGGGGATCCCGGCGAAGGCGACTCATAGAACGTGCCCACGATCGGCGACCGCACCGCTTGCAGCGTTTCGTCCTCCACTGGCGCCGGGGCAGGTTCCGCCTTGGGCACCAGACTGGGGGTTGCGGCCTGCTCCCCAGATGCCGGAGCCGGGTGCACTGCGATATAACGCGCGTCGGGCAAGGCAACAGGAACTGGGTCAGAGGCGCGCTTTATCTTTATCTTGACATCGCCGCGCTCAAGTTCGAACTCGGCAATGCCTTTTTCGATAATGAAGTCGATGAGTTCTTTCAGTTCTTTTTGATTCATCTTGTGCGGCGGGTACCGCGCTCAAACTCCCGCTTTCTGGAAAGCGGGAGGCAATCGTATCCTGCTTTGGTCTTTCTTACTCAACCACGATGAGTTCTTTATCCGTGGGCGTCAGGACTTCGCGACCTGAGGGCGTCACGACCACCACGTCCTCAATCCGGACACCCAGTCTTCCCGGGATATAGGCGCCGGGCTCGATCGTGACCACCATTCCCGGCTCCAGTTCCTGTCTTTGGGCTGCCGCTAACCGCGGTGCCTCGTGAATCTCTAATCCTAAACCATGCCCCGTGGAATGGGTAAAGTATCGGGCCAAGTTGTTCTTGCGCAATATCTTGCGTGCCGCGAAGTCCACGTCAGCAGCATTCACGCCCGGCCCCACAGCAGCGATGGCAGCCTGCTGCGCTTCCAGCACCGATCCATACATCTGCCGGGCCTGGCTCGAAGGTCGCCCTACATGGACGGTGCGCGTGCGATCCGAACAATAGCCAGCGAGTATAACACCGAAGTCGCAGACGACGAACCCGCGCGCCGGAATCGCCGCGCTCGATGCGTGACCATGCACCACGGCCGAACGCTTGCCCGCCGCGATGATTGTCGGGAACGACATGCCCTCAGCCCCCGCGCGCCGTGCCTGATATTCCATGGCGGCCGCCACCTCCACCTCTTTTGTTCCAGGCCGGATCTTCTTGAGCGCGATCGCGAAAAGGCCAGCCCCCATCTCTACCGCGCGGCGGATCAGGCGAATCTCCTCCGCGTCTTTCACCATGCGCAAACGTTCCACCAGGGGCGGCGCCGGGCGCAGCTTGACCCTCGACCTCAACAAGGCGGCCAGTCGTGCCTGCATCGACACCGACATCGACTCCGCTTCGAATCCGAGCACGATCTTGCCACCCCCGCCTGCGGAGCCAGCCAGCCTCTCGCCCGCTGCTAGGAAAGGTGCTTTGCGGCCGATAACAATCTTCGCGCCCGTCACCTCTTCCTGTGCCTGCGTCCGGTAGCGCCCGTCGGTGAACAGAGTCGCCACACGCTCGCCGATCAGCAAAGCGCCGGCACTGCCACTGAAACCGCATAGATAGCGGATATTCGGAAGGTGCGTGACCAGCAAGAGGTCGAGTCTGTGCTCTGCGAGCGAGGCGAGGAGCCTACGCAGTCGGCCAGAGTAATCCATGCATTGAGTGTAACAAGGCCCCGACCGGTCTTAGCAGAATACGTTTTTCTGGGAACTGAGAACTCAGAACCGGGAACTGAGAACTAAAAACAAAACCGCCGGTTTCCTCGACAGGTTCTTCGGGAAACCAGCGGCCGTTTTTAGTTCAACTC
>Ga0302163_10000353_pt1 | contig 9695 bp, 9 predicted proteins | sample I_Fen_E2_3_FD_193497 | JGI IMG/M metagenome (GOLD analysis project Ga0302163, IMG submission 193497) | Peat permafrost microbial communities from Stordalen Mire near Abisko, Sweden - I_Fen_E2_3 | ecosystem: Environmental > Terrestrial > Soil > Wetlands > Permafrost | place: Sweden: Abisko...
GGGGATCAGACACCGTAAAGTAGCCTCACTATAGAGCAGTGGCTCGGTCCAGGTCAACGCGCGGCCGGTTTGTCCCACTTCGGTTCTCCGAAAAAAAACGGGAGCACCCCGAGCGGCCTCAAGCCCGTTTTCCACTGGATTCCCGCGTCTTCCTCCTTGACTCTGAAATCCAGGAGAGATACATTCAGTAGCGTTACGGTTCCCGAAAAACACAATATCTGGGACTAGCAGGGAAGTCGGTGAAAACCAACGCTGCCCCCGCAACTGTCAGCGAAGAGCGCTCTCCCCTCAAGGCCACTGGCCCCTGAGCAAAGGGGTTGGGAAGGCCCGAGAGCCGCCAGAACGCGCGAGCCAGGAGACCTGCCGTAACCAGTACCACGTCCACGGGCGGGGTGTACCGGTGGGTTGCTGCAATCGGCTTTGGCTTCGGCCACCAGCCTGTGCGCGCCCTCCGCCGACATTCACGATCCCGGGAAGAAAAGGATTTTCGATGTCAACCTCCCCGATTCTTCCGCCAGCTACGGTCATCAAGCGCAGCGGCGTCACGGTCCCCTTCGACGGCGACAAGATCCGCTCGGCCATTGAGCGCGCCGGCAAGGCTACCGGTGCCTACGACGCGGCCGAGGCCGAATTGCTGGCGATCCAGGCGCTGAAGGTCATCGCCCACCGCTTCCACGATCGCTCGCCCCACATCGAGCAGATGCAGGACATCGTCGAGCAGGTGCTGATTTCGGCCAATCATTTTTCGACCGCCCGCGCCTATATCGTTTACCGCGAACAGCGCAGCCGTCTGCGTCGCGATCAGCGCACGCTGGTCGACGTAGCCAGCTCCATCAACGAATATCTGGACCGCGCCGACTGGCGCGTGAACGCCAACGCCAACCAGGGCTACTCGCTCGGCGGCCTGATCCTGAACGTCTCGGGCAAGGTGGTGGCCAACTACTGGCTCTCGCACGTCTACCCGCCAGAGATTGGCCGCGCGCATCGCGAAGGCGACATCCACATTCACGATCTGGACATGCTGGCCGGCTACTGCGCCGGCTGGTCCCTGCGCACCCTGCTGCTCGAAGGCCTCAACGGCGTTCCCGGCAAGGTGGAAGCCGGACCGCCGAAGCACATGTCGAGCGCCATCGGCCAGATCGTCAACTTTCTCGGCACGCTGCAAAACGAGTGGGCCGGCGCGCAGGCCTTCAGCTCCTTTGACACCTATATGGCGCCGTTCATTCGCAAGGATAACCTGCCGTACAAGGAAGTCCGTCAGTGCATTCAGGAGCTGGTCTACAACCTGAACGTACCTTCGCGCTGGGGCACGCAGACGCCGTTCACCAACCTGACCTTTGATTGGACCTGCCCGGAGGATCTGCGCGAGCAGACGCCGGTGATCGGTGGCCAGACCATGTCGTTCACCTACGGCGATCTGCAGGTTGAGATGGACATGATCAACCGTGCCTACATCGACGTGATGACCACGGGCGATGCCAAGGGCCGCGTCTTCACCTTCCCGATTCCGACCTATAACATCACGCCGGAGTTCCCCTGGGAGAGCGAAAACGCCAACCTGATGTTTGAGATGACGGCCAAGTACGGCCTGCCGTACTTCCAGAACTTCATCAACTCCGAGCTGAAGCCGAACATGGTTCGCTCCATGTGCTGCCGCCTGCAGCTCGATTTGACTGAGTTGCTCAAGCGCGGCAACGGCCTGTTCGGTTCGGCCGAGCAGACCGGCTCGGTCGGCGTGGTCACGCTCAACTGCGCGCGGCTCGGCTACATGTATCGCGGCGATCTGGCCGCACTCTTCCATCGGCTCGATGAGCTGCTTGAGATCTCGCGCACCTCACTCGAGATCAAGCGCAAGGTCTTCAGCGCCACATGGACAACGGCCTGTTCCCCTACACCAAGCGTTATCTCGGTGCGCTGCGGAACTTCTTCTCGACGATCGGCGTCAACGGCATCAACGAGATGATCCGCAACTTCACTGACGACAAGGACGACATCACCACCGAGGCCGGTCGCGCGCTGGCTGTCCGCTTCCTCGATCACGTGCGTGCGCGCATCGTGCAGTTCCAGGAAGAGACTGGCCACATGTACAACCTGGAAGCCACGCCGGCCGAAGGCACCACCTATCGCTTTGCCAAGGAAGACAAGAAGCGGTTCCCGGATATTCTGCAGGCGGGCACGCCCGACGAGCCTTACTACACCAACTCGAGCCAGCTCCCGGTCGGCTTCACCGACGACGCCTTCGAGGCTCTCGAGTTGCAGGAAGAGATGCAGAAGAAGTACACCGGCGGCACGGTGCTGCACCTCTACATGGGCGAGCGCGTCTCGAATGCCGAGGCCTGCAAAAAGCTCGTGCGTCGCGCACTGGAAAACTTCCGGCTGCCCTACATCACCATCACGCCGACGTTTTCCATCTGCCCCAAGCACGGCTATCTCACCGGCGATCATCCCTTCTGCCCCAAGTGCGATGAGGATCTGGTGGCCCGCAAGCAGGCGGAAGCGGCGCTGGTTTAACCACGATATGTGGGGCTGCCGCTCCACATATCTTAACTTCCACCCCAATAGACGGTATTGCCGTCAGAAAGGAAATAACATGGCCACCATTCAGGAGAACCAGTCTGTTATGTTGCAGGATTCCGAGCGTCAGCCCTGCGAGGTCTGGACGCGTGTGATGGGCTACTTCCGTCCTGTCTCCAGCTTCAATCGTGGCAAGCAGGGCGAGTATCATGAGCGCGTCTGCTTTGCCGAGTCCAAGTGCAACTAGGCCTGCATGGCTGTATCTATATCTTCGTGATTATGTACGGATAATTGGCAGATATAGCCGGTAGAAGTTTGCAACTTTTGAGACAATTCGGACCGTGGAATCGTGCAGATAGATTCCCGGTCCGAATCTGATATGTCAAATAGTAAGTGACATAGGTAGTAACATAGCGATTCCTGTTCTATAATCGCGTGCATGAACACTAATCAAGTTCTGAAGCAGATTGACGACATCACGGACCGCCTTAACCGCTTGCGCAAAGCTGTAACATCGACGCAGGCCCCCACCGCATCGAAGAAGCCGACTGCCAAGACGAAGCAAAAGCAGACGCGAGTGCTCTCGCCTGAAGCCCGTAAGCGCATTGCCGATGCACAGAAGCGGCGTTGGGCCAAGCAGCGTAGAGCTACGAAGTAGTCGTCGAAGACGCACTGTGTGACCGAAAAGTGAACAGTGCAAGAAGACCTTTTACTCTGCGGTTTGATTACCGTTGTAGTACATCTTAGGCGTCAACTTCCCTTTCACTCGAATTCGAGAAGATGTTCAACGGATCATTAAGGTGCAGCCTTACTTGGTTCACACTTAGAAACCAGCGCAGAAAGCGCAATAGTGGATGGATGCTTCGGCATCCATCCACTTTTTTGTGCGCAAAAGGAGCCTCTTTATGGAAAACCAAATGTTGACGCCTTTGACAAACGAAGAACTTGATGCGGCCATTGAGGCCGGTACTGCCAGAGTTGTGTTCTCAAAGCTTGGCTTTCGTATCGTCGTTCATGGCGAACTAAAATACTCCTGCACGAGCTCGATTGTCAGCCTCTGGACCAGTGCGGCCGGAACACACAGATCAGATTTTCGCGGAAACAAACTTGTATGGAGTATCAAGAAGGTTGAGCCAGAGACAGGCTATGCGCGCAAACAGCCGCGCAAGGCCATGGAACTTGACCAACTAGTTCAAAAGCTCAGACAGGCTACTTCTTTTGCTGAACAAAACAACGGCCGATGGAGCAAGATCGATTGGCCCCTGCTTACTCCAGAGAACATGAAGGTACTCCTGGCGGAGGTTGAGCGCGCACAAACAGCGCAAAAAGCGGCCTAGTATCCATTACTATGTGTCGCGCTGGTTTTGCTCTGTAGTGGCCCGCAGTGGCAGCGTCTCTCTCTCGGTGAGCCTTCCCCTAGGCCATCCTATATGGAGCGCCTACGGCGGGTCTCTGCGCATCCCGCGTGCTCTTCCCTCTTTCTTGTGGTTCAATTGGCAACACCCCCGCACCCCTCCTATAGTTCGGCGCGCGGCGCGGCCGAGAGAATTCCACCGTATAACGCCCCCAGACCATGATTGTTTCCGAATGATGAATCGCCCGCCCATGGAAATAGTACGCGGACAGGAAGTTTCAATCCACACCCGGCATTGCTGCCGGGTGAGCCCACAACAAAAAGATGTTCTATGTTTCGGATCGAATTCCGTCTTAGCTATCAGGACCAAACGTGCTATGACGTTTACGGCCACGACGCGATAAAGCAGATTGAGGTATATTCCGCTTCACAGCATACGCTCGATTACATGCGTACTGTTTTCAATCATAACGGCGATGCGACGGCATTCGAGCGCATTATCTTGAGCCGTCAAGGTGGTGCGATTATCGACGCCGTACACGGCGATACGAATAGTTACCCCTATCTTCACGACTGGGAGTTCAAGCAGACTCTATGCCGGCAGTGTTTCTTTCTCGCGTCATTCCCCAAGATGAAGCACCTTGTCGAACGATTCAAAAACTGGTTCGACGTTGCCATCCAAGACGAAAACTTTCAGACTGCAAAGGTTGATACCGTTTATGCTCATCTGCAATACGTTGCAAAGAGCGTGGTAGACATTCGCCTTGCGCAGATATAGGAGCGTACCTTGATACAGATTGGACAGAAGATTTATTGCATCCTCTACGGAGGCCGGTACGGTGTTGTGTACGCTATTCATGGCGAACAGCGCCCGGATAGTGTGCAGTCGATCGGTGGCGGCGTTATCAATTTCGGCGGAACTGCCGAATTTGACATCGTGTTTGAAAATGGCACGGAAACGCGTCGTTTGCCTGAATGCATTCTCTATGGGGTGCAGTGGAAGATTCTCAAGGATGAGGTCGTGGATGCGGAGAAGATCGCGCAGATGCGAGCCTTTGTCGTTGAGGAGAACGCGCGGAAGGATGCGGAGGCCAAGCGCAAGGCTGAGCAATTTGCTGCTGACGTCAAAGCGCTTCGCGAGGACCCGCAATACAAATACCTCGAGCAGGCCGGACAAAAGGAAGGATTATATTCCGGCAAATTGGCTGCCATGAACATTCGCCGCCAGCTCAAGAATGCATTTCCAGACACCAAGTTCTCGGTTCGGATGATCCATGATGAGATCCGTATCTCCTGGTTCGATGGTCCGTCCGGCACAGAGGTTCGCGCTATCACCGACAAGTACGAGGAAGGGCATTTTGACGGCATGACGGACTCGTATGAGTATCGTACTTCGCCGTGGACCTCAGTGTTTGGCTCCTCAAAATATGTGAACACTGGTCGAAAGAAGTCGGCCGCGTTTCTCGCGGCCGCCGTCAAGGCGGTATGCGAAGAACACGGATGGCCTATTGTGGAAGTCACGGTTGGCTATGAAGATGATGCATGGGTAAGTCTTGGGGATCCCTTGAAAGACAAGATTCTCAGTGATTATATCGAGCATCTTCGCAATAACGCTGTTACCGTAGCAGCGGCATAACGGCATACTGAAAGCACAATCACCCGGTCACAGACCTGTGATCGGGTGGTTGCTGTATCTGTTGTGTATCGTTTATCCGCAAGTTGCAATCCAATTATTCACGGAGATCAAATGATTAACTGCTGCTTGGATCTTTCTGAGCCATGGTATGTTTATGCGGTATCGGCTAAAGGAGGATGGCTATTGACTGGCTGCCAAAGTAAAGAGGAAGCCTCAGATTATGCCGAGAATCGTGCACCTGTAGAGATTGAGCGGCTGGGTCTTGGAGACGAGATAAGCATTGAAGTTCTTTCATCGGAGGAGGTACTGAATCGCATATCGTAGCGTCTACTAGGCATAAGCAAAAAGTTTCTAGAGTCCGGCGAGTTACTCAAATACAGTTGCTTGCATGATATGCCCTCGCGTATGCTGATGAAGAGATCGAGAATGCCTGCTCAACGGCTTCGTTGTTGAGACGTTGATGGCGGTTGAACTGGCGTTTTGCGCATGGGTACCAATAGCCTGCTCAGCGGCTTCGTTGTTGAGACTTTGTCAATTTTGTTTCGGTCGATACGATCCCGAGTACCAATAGCCTGCTCAGCGGCTTCGTTGTTGAGACATTGCAGAGGTTTTATCTGCCCGAGTACGCAATGTACCAATAGCATGCTCAGCGGCTTTGTAGTTGAGACTGGTGTGCTGGCCGAAAGCGATGTGGTACCAATAGCCTGCTCAGCGGCTTCGTTGTTGAGACTGGGGTGATCGCGCGCAGCAAACGTGCGAATGGCATACCAATAGCCTGCTCAACGGCTTCGTTGTTGAGACGATACGCTTCTGGCGCAGATTGGCTGTACCAATAGCCTGCTCAGCGGCTTCGTAGTTGAGACGGATTCATTGAGGTGCGCGCGGCGGCAAAACGCCGTACCAATAGCCTGCTCAACGGCTTCGTAGTTGAGACCTGGCCCAGCTTCTGCAGATCTCTGCTAGTTTCATAAGCGTCCATGCTGAATGGTTCCTGTGGCTATGCAAAGCACTATGAGCCAGACTGGTTCTCGGCGTGAACCCCAAGCGAACACAAAAACGGCCTATGTTCGCGCTTTGTGTAACTGTTTTAGATCCAGATACATTGCACCGTGGGCATCGAATGATAGTGCTCTTTATGGTCACAAGTCGAAGGGGTTCGCGCAAGTACCAGTCTAGCGCTATGAAAGACGGTGGTTTACAATGGCCCTGTACCAATAGCCTGCTCAACGGCTTCGTCGTTGAGACGTGGCATTTGTCCGGGCCCATTCGCACGCGCGGCGAGTACCAATAGCCTGCTCAGCGGCTTTGTTGTTGAGACATTAGGCAACAGCTTCAGGGCGTCGGCAATCATATGTAGCAATAGCCTGCTCAACGGCTTTGTAGTTGAGACTGGTGTGCTGGCCGAAAGCGATGTAGTACCAATAGCCTGCTCAGCGGCTTCGTTGTTGAGACAATATGATCGTGGAACTGGCGCAATGCAGGGACGTACCAATAGCCTGCTCAACGGCTTCGTTGTTGAGACGAGTTGCCGTGGCTCTATGCCGCGATGTGTGGGTGCCAATAGCCTGCTCAACGGCTTTGTTGTTGAGACGATCTGCCATAGGGAGATAATGCAACGGATCGGCCGTACCAATAGCCTGCTCAACGGCTTCGTTGTTGAGAGGATCGAAAAATATCTTCTGACCGATGGGGGATGGGTGCCAATAGCCTGCTCAGCGGCTTCGTAGTTGAGAAGCAGTGTTTTGTTAACTATGAAAATGACGCCAGTAGCAGCAGTCTGCTCAGCGGCTTCATTATCAGAAGCATCTGCAATAAATAGCCATACTTTCCCTTCCGAAATACTTCCTTTACATCAATCAGAACTGGAGAACTTCATGCCCAAGACAAGCATGGACTTGAATGCGTCATGCTTGTTTCCTTATAGCGAGCGCGACGCCGCGGTTGACAGGCTTCATGCAGCAACAGCGATCTATACCAAGGAAAAGGTAATAGACCAACTGCTGAAACACGTGAACTGGCCTAACAGCGAACTATCACTTTTTGATCCTGCATGTGGTGACGGCTCGTTCATCATGTGCGCATTGCAGAGAGTAAGCGTTCGCTGTAATGATTCGGATTCGTTGTGCAACATGCGTGGTTGGGAAATTCATCCTCAGGCTGTAGCAGAAGCACGAGAGAACGTCAGTTCTTTTCTTGTGCAAAGCGGCTGGAATAGGGCATTGGCTGAAAAGACGGCGCACAGAATGATTACTGAAGCCGACTTTCTTGTGCCTAATGCAGATCCAGGCTTCTACAAAATTATTGCCGGTAATCCGCCGTATCTTCGTTTTGGCAATCTCCCAGAGTATTTCAAGAAAGTTTACGGAGAGCAGCTGCCCCTACATGCCAAGGGAGATCTTCTTCACGCCTTTCTCGATCGATGCAGATCTGTTGTGACCGACGATGGAAAAATTGCTTTTGTCACAGCTGATCGATGGCTATTCAATTACAGCGCCGCCGCTCTCAGAGAAGAGTTAGGTCGACAATGGGGAATCAACTATGTGTCGAGGCTTGATCCAGAGACAAGCTTCTATCGCCCGAAGGATCGACGCCGCGGTTCCCTGCCACGCATTCACCCTGTAGAGATCGTTCTTGCGAACAAATCTGCATCTCAGATTGCATTAACCAAAGATCCAGTTTATCCAGATATGGAAGAAGCTGAGGAATGGACTGGACGGACACTCCAAGATATTTGTTCAGTGTCTGTGAGTCCATGGCTTGGACCAATTGGCCTGTTTGTAGTTGACAGTGAAGTTGCCAAGGCACTGCCAGATCGTTATCTGATTCCCTGCGTCGATACAGATGATCTTGATTACGAAACCGGAACCATCCGGCAGCCGTCAAAGTACGCGATTGCTACCGAACGAGATGAACGCCCTTGTGATTCGATCGTCAGGCACTTACTTGCCAACATCGAGAAGATGCCACAGCGTGGATTACGCAAGGATGGACGATTCTGGGTACCTCCGGAAAGAATTCCAACGGAATTGAGCATGCCGAGACTTATTGTTCCCCGCATTGCCCGATCGCTGAAAACGGTAGTGGTACCGCCTGGAGTTCTCCCAATCAACCATAATCTGTCGGTTCTGGCACTCAATGGAAACGATCTGGAGGCAGTTCGTGAGACCATCACTTGCGCCCAGAGCCAGCGCTGGTTCAAGAGTAAGGCAGATCGCCTTGAAAACGGCTATTTCTCTGTCAAAACGCGAACATTGCGTAGATTGCCGATTTAACCCTATCATCAGCCCTCGATATGCGTTGATTCGCATGTCACAAGAAAGGTGCAAGCAATTGTCCACCATTGTTAAACTGAGAATTCTTCATGGTGTTTCCGAAGAAATCATTTTCGACATCGCACGTCATAACCAAAAAACTCTGGTGTTCGTGGATTCTCCTGGCCATGGCCGCAAAGTTGAGCGAATCTTGGCAACGGTATACGATCGCGATATTCCTGTCGTCAATGCAATCGGGAGTTGTAACTTCGGTGCTGACCTCGACAGGTTTGCGAAGAGCAAATCTGGCATGCTATTGGTGCCTTATCAGCGAAGCCTCTGTACTGGATGGTTTGTACGCGCGGACGCTACCGTGTTTGTGGACGCTCGAGTGGACATTGATTCGAATGAATATCTTCAATTTATCTATCGAAACCGGACCCTGCCTGATCCGTTGTTTGTGAACTGTATGGTTCATAGCACGGTATCATGCCAAATCCTTCTCAACAGCCGGCATTGCCGATCAACATGCTCTCTCTGATCTCAAGGAATCGAATTATGATCGAAATGATTTCGCCAACAGAATTCAAGCTCACCAACGGATGCCACCAGATGACGCTTCGTAAGTGTGAGCATGGTGGATGGGAGATGCTTACAATCAATCCAGCCACACAAGCGTGGAATTCATACCTTGGTGGCCGGATGTCAATGCCGTCTTATCGAAGATTCAATTCACTTCAGGGAGTTGAAGATCACTACAAGTCGTGGCGCGGGATTACTGCGGTTGTCATGAGCCTGGACAACAACCAACTTTCAAAGGTCGCCTGAAGTCTGCCACTGGGCAGCGCTTTAATCGCTCCAGTCTGCATGAAGGGAAATGTTTTATGAATCATATTTCAGTAGCGCACTTGCTGGTGATTCTGCTTGGCCTTGCGCTTCC
>Ga0302163_10000355_pt1:5000-9681 | contig 9681 bp, 8 predicted proteins | sample I_Fen_E2_3_FD_193497 | JGI IMG/M metagenome (GOLD analysis project Ga0302163, IMG submission 193497) | Peat permafrost microbial communities from Stordalen Mire near Abisko, Sweden - I_Fen_E2_3 | ecosystem: Environmental > Terrestrial > Soil > Wetlands > Permafrost | place: Sweden...
CGATGCCCCACTGGGCTGACTATTCGAATTTTCCCTTGAATTGCAAAGGGCACTGATGAAAGGAGAATAAAGTGACTCAGTACTAGGACCGATGCTGCCCAAATATGAGGTCTGATTGAGAATTTCTTCCAGACAGCCATCTGTGATGGGACGAGCAAAGTCCTTTCCCGAGTCGATATTTCACCAATATCGTTGCACCCAAAGCCAGGAAACCCGAGCAACACTGTAGCAGTGCATCGCGTTTTCGTGCCATCATGAGTCTCTGTTATAGTCGAATCTCTTTTAAGAGATTTGATTTTCCAATCGCTGTACTAAGGCGACTTACAAAGAAGCCAGAGCACCATGCCTGCCAGCAATTCAAACCCATTTTTTTACGTCCAGAGAAGAAACCAGCGTCGCATGCAGAAAAGCTCGCATTGAGCGATTCCCCAATTCAGCATTATTCTCTCTTAGACATGGGATATGAAAGGGGCTTCAAGTATTTACGACCCTCAGATGGGCAAGACCCTAGCCCGTAAGCTAGAGTCACAATATGTGTTCAACAAGTAGCGGTTTCATGAAGCCCTGCAATTCGCCATGCTTCACGCAGTTGGCTGCGTTCTTCATCGATCTACGAGCCGAGTGATCCACTGTTCAGAGATTTTTAAATGAGGATTTTAGGTGGTAAGTTATTGCCATTACAGCAAAGATATACCTTCGCACTCATAGACTGAGGACACTCGCCAACCCCATCCGCAGATGAGGCTTATAGACTGGTTGCAGGCCCCTGCTTTTCCAGCCCAAGCGAGCAAGAGTGACTTTCAAAGTATCCCCGGATTTCAAAGACCATATTGCTATAGCCTTCATTTCTTCTCTCCCGACTCAAATGCCATCAGCCCCCTGTGCAAAAGCTAATGACATGGTCGTACAGAGATTGGGGTCCTCAATTTTTAGTTATATTTTGGGGTAACGAGCACTCGGCCAAGCGCTACCCCGGTCCCTTATCCACAGATGGACCATCATGTGATGAGGACACTGCAAGTGAGAAGACACTGCATGAGTCCGTACTATTTATTTGCTCATACTTTAGACCCAACTTTTTTGGAAAGATTCTTTAGGAAAAAAAAGCCGTATTATTAGCCAGTCTTTCAATTCTAACTCGTTTCTCAGGTTACGACCCCGCAGTTCTGAGATGGATATTAGAGACCAGCATTGAGACATAGCCATTATACTTTGTTCACCACTTCCAAGGCATATGCTCATGAGCCATCGCCAACACCGTAACCTACAACAGTGCTTGCATCAGGCGGGCTCGTTTTTTTGATCATCTCCTTCAGAGATTGTCAATTTTCTTTCCAGCTCGAAAAATTCTATCAGTTTATAGTACGAAGCTCATCGTGTCTACCACTAAGTAGCAGCACTGATGGAATTTTCTATCCTCGGATTTTATACTTTATGACGAGCAAGCAAGTCAAAAAGCTATTGATTCGATCATCTTTGGACAAGACCCTCATCCTAGATCCCGAGGTCCCCACTTTTTTTCAAACAGTGTTATTAGCCAGTCTTTCAATTCTAACTCGTTTCTCAGGTTACGACCCCGTAGTCCTGAGATGGATATTAGAGACCAGCAGTGATCCTTCCGCAGGTTCACCTACGGAAACCTTGTTACGACTTTTACTTCCTCTAAATGAGGCAGTTTGGGCATCTTCCCAGTAAACCAACGCAACCGTGAGGCCGCATTAGCACCAGTCCGAAGTCCTCACTAAATCATTCAATCGGTAGTAGCGACGGGCGGTGTGTACAAAGGGCAGGGACGTAGTCAGCACAAGCTTATGACTTGCACTTACTGGGAATTCCTCGTTCATGGGCGATAATTTCAAAGCCCAATCCCTAGCACAAAAGACATTGCGAGGGTTACCCAACTCTATCGAGTCAGGAAGACACACTGCGCCTTTTATTGTAGCGCGTGTGCGGCCCAGAACATCTAAGGGCATCACAGACCTGTTATTGCCTTTTCTCATGCAGCTTGAAGCTGCCTTGTCCCTCTAAGAAGATGATGCGAACCTACCAGTATTCGCCATCTATTTAGTAGGCTAAAGTCTCGTTCGTTATCGGAATTAACCAGACAAATCACTCCACCAACTAAGAACGGCCATGCACCACCATCCACCAAATCAAGAAAGAGCTCTCAATCTGTCAATCCTTCTAGTGTCTGGGCCTGGTGAGGTTTCCCGTGTTGAGTCAAATTAAGCCACAGGCTCCACTCCTGGTGGTGCCCTTCCGTCAATTCCTTTAAGTTCCAGCTTTGCAACCATACTTCCCCCGGAACCCAAAAACTTTGGTTTCCCAGAAGCTGCCCGGGGGGTCATTTAAATACCCCCACCGGATCGCCAGTTAGCATCGTTTAAGGTCAGAACTAGGGCGGTATCTGATCGCCTTCGAACCTCTGACTTTCGTTCTTGATTAATGAAGACATTCTTGGCAAATGCTTTCGCAGTAGTCCGTCTTGCGACGATCTAAGAATTTCACCTCTAACGTCGCAATACGAATGCCCCCGTCAGTCCCTTTCAACCATTACCTCGAGCACCGTGAACCAACAAAACAGTACCGAGGCCATATTTCATTATTCCATGCACAACTATTCAGGCATTCGCCTGCTTTGAGCACTCTAATTTTCTCAAAGTAAACCTTCTGGTCTCAAGGGGCACCCAGTGAAGGGCACCCAAGAGATCCAGCAATCAAGTTCAGTTCAGGTAGTAGCACTGTAAAGTGAACCACCTGCCTGTAACTGAGATCCAACTACGAGCTTTTTAACTGCAGCAACTTTAATATACGCTATTGGAGCTGGAATTACCGCGGCTGCTGGCACCAGACTTGCCCTCCAATGGATCCTTCTTAAAGGATTTAAATTGTAGTCATTCCAATTACGGGGCCTCGGATGAGTCCCGTATTGTTATTTTTCGTCACTACCTCCCCGAGCCGGGATTGGGTAATTTGCGTGCCTGCTGCCTTCCTTGGATGTGGTAGCCGTTTCTCAGGCTCCCTCTCCGGTATCGAACCCTGATTCTCCGTTACCCGTTACAACCATGGTAGGCGCATAACCTACCATCGAGTTGATAAGGCAGATATTTGAAAGAGTCGTCGCCAGTACAAGACTGTGCGATCTGCTCAAAATTGTTTAGATTCACCAGAAAACGGAGCCGAAGCCCCGATTGGTTTTGATCTAACAAGAACGCTCCTCACCCGAAGGGTCGGAGCTTCATTTTCATGTATTAGCTCTAGATTTTCCAGGGTTATCCAAGTAGGAAACCGAAGATCTAAGAAACCATAACTGATGTAATGAGCCATTCGCGGTTTCACTTTTTTCAAGTTTATACTAAGACCTGCATGGCTTAATCTTTGAGACAAGCATATGACTACTGGCAGGATCAACCAGGTAAGTCGACATCGATTGCCCAATTTTTCATGGGTTCGTGCCACTCTGCTAACTAAGGCTTACGCCATAGAAAACAGGCCGAGATACAGCACATAAAAGTAACTGTCCCCTCGTTTTAGTTTCAATTTTGAACGGCCTTTTGCACTTTTTACGTTCTCAAAGGCTAATCAATGAGCAATTATATTCAGTTTGTATAAATGCGACATAAAGTCCACCACTCGGCGTTTCTCAGCAATGATGGTGCAAAAATCTTCCGGGCGATGCTCCGTTAATGCCAGACTCCATAGTTTTCACTTTTGCACTAGCCGCTTTGAGCGTAACCTAGCTCGCTACTCACGTCCTAAGAGTCTGACCGGATGCAAACCCTGCATCGATTCCACCCACACTGAGATACCCACTGGATGACTCCGGCATTTGCAACAATGATGGTGGAAAATTTTCCAGGCGATGCGCTCCGAAGAGCCCCATTAGGATCTCGTGATTAATATAGCTAATTTCCAGCCGCCTCGGTACACCAAGGCTTGCCTTGTCCAGTCACGGTCCGAGATCCTCGCCGAAGCTAACTCAAACATAGATAGGATGGCAGTTTTTGCCCCGTGTAGGGTCGCTCTGGCATAAAAGCTCACTTTGTCCATCATCGGGTATAGCAAACCTTTAACAAAATTCACCCACATTGCAAATGACACAGAACCTGCTCAAGTTGAATGCAGCAATGATGGTGCAAAAGTCTTCTGGGCGATGGCCGTTGTACTCAAACACACTGCATGACGTCCTAGAACTTGCGATTTAATGCTAATTTCCAGCTTGCACCATCTACACCAAGACCTGTCTTCCCCCAATCACAATTCGAGATCCTCGCCGAAGCTAACTCGAACATAGATAGGGTACAAACAGTTTTTCGCCTCGTGTAGCAGTCGCTCTGGCTTAAAAGCTCACAAGTCCATCCTCGGAGTCTCGCAATCGGACCAAACCCTTCATCAACTCCACCCACACTGCACAACCCTCTGGGCCTTCAGTCACATTTTATGCATGACACCGCAAATAGAAGCTAGCACACCAGTTAGGAGACAGGTTAATACCTCCCAAAGTATGCATGCCAGTTAGGAGACAGGTTAATACCTCCCAAAGCAATACAAGCCTCACATCACGTGCCATTTTATGTATGGAATTACCGACGGCATTTTTTGCTCAAGATATAGCTCTTTTTCGAGAACTTTTTTCGACTCACCCTCAGGTGTTGATTTTTTTTTCAGAGTCATTCGAAGC
>Ga0302163_10000356_pt1 | contig 9656 bp, 3 predicted proteins | sample I_Fen_E2_3_FD_193497 | JGI IMG/M metagenome (GOLD analysis project Ga0302163, IMG submission 193497) | Peat permafrost microbial communities from Stordalen Mire near Abisko, Sweden - I_Fen_E2_3 | ecosystem: Environmental > Terrestrial > Soil > Wetlands > Permafrost | place: Sweden: Abisko...
CGCCGCAGAAGCCAAGAAATTAGGCTTCAACGCTTTGCTCTGCCTCCGCTTCAATTGCTATTCCACGCGGAGAGTCCGACTCTCTAGACAGGACGTTTTATGGACGCTATTGCATTAAAGAAGTGGCTTCTCGAGAACGGGCCTGTGAAAACATCTGTATATGGGCCACAGCGGCGTTTATTCTCGCCAAGAACAGACAACATGATTCGCATTACAAGCAAAAGATCTCAGGAGTCGGTTATTGTCCGAAAGGATCAATACGACAAAGCTGTAAACGCGATCATAGAGCAAACACGCAGGCAGAGCGCCATGATGGATCGGTTGCGAAGTGCAAATAAGGCACAATCGCGAAAGAGCCGGAAAGCTGTTCAGTTATCGTTACTAGACAAGTAGCGATAATCAGAAGCATCTCGCCGGCGCTTAGTGTTCTATTGCGTATTGTTCGATCTCCAAGTCCACTAAACGGAATCACACTCGTTCCAGCACAATCTCGCCTTTTTCGGAATAGATGCTGATTTGACCGTAGAACGAACAACAGAGTTACTGTTTAGGCGTCAATGTCACCATCGAAAGATTCAGCATGCTTTTTTCGTGTAGAACTTTTCGCAGGACATCATCTGCCGCCTTGTCCTTCGCGTATGGGTTTCTCGCGAGATAAGCGAGCAGGTCGTCAGCCAGGTAGCTCACATCCTTGATGTGGTCGCGCTTGATCGTCACGCGAACGTACGCTCCATTGCCTTCCTGGTAGGTCGTGCCATCAGCACCCTCAATCCACCCTTTCAGAAATCCGATGCACTGGCCAACTTTCAGGAGATCGGCGGTCTTGCTTTTGTCGATCCCACCATTGGGCAGCTTGATGTTCTGAGCACTTGAGCACGACGCTGCAATCTGTCCAGCGGACAGGACCGGTGTTTGGGCATGCACGGATTTTAGAGAAAATGAAAGCGCACACATCACAAGGCCTACTAGGAAAGTTTTCTTCATCTGGTCCTCCGGTGGACAGTCTTCTTCTGCATTGTTCACCGCTTTCCTACAGGTGCCAAGGGGTACTAGGGGAAAATCTATCGTCTTGCTCATTTCACAGCGGCTATAGAGAGACCGGTGACATTCGTTCATATTGTGCAATAGCGACACATAGAAACATGTCCAGTATGCGAACAGTTTTGTTTAGGTGCATGGTATAGTCCCATCAAAGCCGCAATCCGAGACACAAGTTGGATGAGGTATCTCCAGTGTTTTAAAGCATTTGTTCTTACTCTGCGCATTCGCGCAGTGTAATGTACGTGAATGCTTTTAGTCACTTCGGAGAGAAATACTTTACCCATACTTGCGTCTATCGCCCGGAAGATGAGGCGTTTCGGAAGAACTGCTCGGGAGAATATCGAATGATTCGTTGCTTGCGAGTTTGGATCGTAATTCTGCTAGGACTATCGATGTCCTCGATATGCATTAGCCAGAACTGGACTTCAGGGGCTGCCTACAAAGTTGGCGATAGCCAGATCAGGAAAGCCCTTGTCGGCGTGGTAAATGATGAGACATCTCCCGATGTGTTCGTATTGGATCAGATGAACCTCTGGATCTTGCGAGGCAACGGCAAAGGAAGTTTTGTTGAGCCTGCAATCAACTGGCAAGCAAACATACGAGACTTTGCCATTGGTAGATTTAACAAGGGCGATAAAACAAACGAAATAATAGCGCTAGTGGCGGATGGCTCTGGCCAGAATGCATCACTCTACCAACTTGATGCGCCATCATCTACTCCAGCGAGTCGAATTGCTATTTCTTCTGCCGCCTCTTATGATGCCTCCTGCTCAATCGTATCCGGAGATTTCAACTACGATGGCTTGGATGATCTTGCTATCGGTTGCCCAAAATCAAATGCGATCTTTGTGGGAATTAATCAAGGAGAAGATGCCTTTGCATTCTCACAGGTTCCAGTCACATTAGAAGGAACACTGTCAAAGATCATTGCCGGAGATTTCGACGGAGATGGCAATACTGATTTACAAGTTCTTTTGATAGAGTCATCCGGGAATGTAGCGCGTGATGTGTTGTGGGGCGCCGAAGGTGGAAGTTTCACACTACAGCGGCTGAGCGCACAGGACTCGAACTCAAATCTCGCAGCAGGCGATTTTGATGGAGACAGCAACAGTGACTTCATAGGTATTGGAAATAACATACTTACAATCTACGCAAGTAGTGGGAAAAATCGTATCTTCGATGCGCAAACTACGATCAAGGCCGATATAGGATGCCATGCCAGTACAGTTGGCCTTGGTAATAGTTATCGGAATAATATTAACATTCGAGCCCAGGACATCTTTCTAGCTGAAAGTTGCCAAGATGGTGAAACTATTCGCGTGTTCACCAATCAGGCCTCTACGCAAATGAAGCTAAGCGTTTCTCTCACTAATGATGAAAATGGATTTACTGCAAATATCACAGCCAATATTTTGGCACTATCCAGCTCTAGTCATCCTGAAGGAAAAGTATACTTTTCAATTGATGACAAAATACAGCCACCTGTAACACTTGAAAATGGAGCGGCTTCAATCATTGTTCCCGTTACCGCAAAGGGTTCTCGCATTGCCGCGGTTTATCACAGTTCCAATAGAATGGCCTGGTCTGCAAATCGTGGATATGTTCATACCCCGTTTATGGGCAGTTTATCTGAACTTTCTCAAAAGAAATGGAAGTTCCGACCTCTATTACTAAATAATCGATCCTCTAAAATTTACACTTTAGCCGCGATGGAGACTGCATCGCCTAATATGACAAATATTAGTGCCTCCCCAACTACAATTAATGCTGGAGCATCCGTATCTGTCACTGGAGTTGTTTCTTCTAGCATGCAATATTATGGTTGCTCGTATGGTGATCAGTGTCCAAGTGATTTTATCCCCATCGGGGCATCTACGCAATATGGAGGACAGGACTACGTATATGGCTATCTAGACGGTGCAATGACCAGCACTGCCGCAACTCTTATCAATATAGGTATTCCTGATATGATTTATCCTAACTGTGGAGAATATGACGCCAATACTGGATGGATGACCGATTATTGCTCTAATGGAGCTACTTATTCTTATCAATGGTCGACATCTAGCTTATCGTCTGGTTCTCACAACGTAGGTCTTTACTATAAAGATGACGGATCAATGTGCCATGACAGAGTCGCTGCTGGTTATTGGGACACCGATATTTCCTGCTATATTAATGGCGCCTCATCAACTGTGAAAGTTACCGTTACAGGAAAGTCATCCCCAAGCCTTTCTTTGTCGTGCTCGCCATCTTCACCTACTTATGGTTCGGTTAGCGTAGGCTGCTCACCTTCTGTCTCGGGCGGTTCGAGCCCCACCGGCTCGATAGCCTGGGGCTACTCACAAGGCGGGACCTGCACTCCGGGGACGTGGGTTTCCGGTTATGGCCTCTCGCAGTCCGTAGGCGATTGGGCAGGCTATGGTGCTGGAACAATCACTGTATGCGCACAGTATAGCGGCGATTCCAGCAATAACTCTGCTTCGGCAAGCACCTCGTTCACAATCCAGAAAGCCACTCCGAGCGGCTACATCTCATGTTCGCCAAATCCGATTACGTATGGATCACAGTCCACGACTTGCACTGCGAAAGTGAATTCTGTGGGTAACGGTTCTAGTCCAAGCGGTAGCGCGACTATGTACTGGAACGGAAATCTCTGGGGTACATTCGGCCTGTCAGGAGGATCCTACAGTCAAGGGTTCGGCGGCCAACCAGCAGGCGGCTATACCTTCACTGGATCATATAACGGCGATAGCAATTACAACTCTGTTGGCCTTTCATCTGGTGGCCTGACAATTCAGAAAGCCGGCACAAGCACAGGTGTGAGCTGCTCACCGAATCCGATGTCGTATGGCGGTAGCGGTACGACATGCACTATTTCTGTAGGCGGAACAAACGTCAGTGGCACAGCAACGCTCTATATCAATGGCGGCGCCTGGAACACCGGCACTTTGAGCAATGGCTCAGTCTCTTGGGGTGGAATGTGGGGCGGCGGAAATACTCCGCAGACAAACACCGTCAGTGCCGTCTACAACGGCGATTCGAACAACAATTCTTCGTCGAGTGGCAACCTCTCCGTCAGTGTCGTGAAGTCGACACCCAGCGTCAGCGTGAGCTGCACAAATCCGTCCTATCCCAACAGCACAAATTGCACGGTTCACGTATCCTCGGTTGGAAACGGGACTACACCAACGGGATCCATTACCTTTGTGAATGATGGATCTACATGGGGTACAGTTGGCTTGTCCAACGGATCTGCCGTAGGTGTTGGCGTGGCTGCGGCCGGCACCCATACGATGCAAGCCGTTTACAACGGAGACAGCAACTACAATAGCGCCTCCACCTCTGTTGGATGGACGGAATCGCAGGGATCTTCCTCTATGTCTCTTGCCTGCTCTCCAACGACTCTGAGTGTCGGCGATACTACGACATGCACTGCAAATGTCGCAGCAGGCGATGGTACGGTGTATTTCTATTGGCCGACTGCTCTTACTGGCGAATGGTGGAATGGGGCCTATCCATCTGCTGGAGGTTCCCTGTCCGATACGCCGATCGCCATCACGCATGATTCGACTTTGAATTATGCAATCTCAGGAGCACTTGAAAGTTCATGGGCCAACGCCGTTTCCGCGCCATCCGGCAGCAATACTACCACTCCGTTCTATGCTCGCTGGACGGGAACGTTCGTGTCTCCAGCTACCGGCACATATACCATCGGAGTCAATTCAGATGATGGTGCGAATGTTTACGTAAACGGCACTCAGTTAGTGAACAATCTTTCAGCAGGTCAGTCCGTTGCTTCAGATTTGACATATACACAATCAGGGACCATCTCACTTGCAGCAGGCGCAACGAACACGATTGTTGTGGAGTACGAACAAGGTGGGGGCGACGCCGGCATCCAGCTTCTTTGGACGATTCCTGGCGCGAGCAGCCCGACCCTTCTCGGTTGGGGTGCAGCAGCGGTCAATAGCAGCGGTCAAGCATCGATCTCTGGTATGGACCTGATTGCTGGTAGCTCAACGGTTTCGGCTAAGTGGAGCGGCGATACCAATTACGGCTCAAGCTCGGCCAGCACGAACATTACCGCAACCGCCAAGACCTTTTCGGAGATCTCGTCTAGTCTGAATCCGGCTACCTATGGCCAGTCTGTGACGTTCAGCGGCATCGTTGATACAGGTGGGGTGCAACCAAGCGGTTCTCTCGGATTTGCTGATTCTGGAAGCGGAATTGGTACAGGAACGTTGTCGGCAGTGGCAGCGCGAAACCTTGTCCCGGATTCATCTCTCAAGTACAGTTCGTCCTACTGGCACGGCTCATACAGTGGAGGAAGCTTTAATTTTCCGATTGCTCAAAGTGTTGGGCAGTCTGGCGGAAACGGCTTCGCCTACTCTGGCACCGGAAGCTCTGCAGGATGGACGTGGAATACTTCTGCGACAATCCCTGTCACCGCAGGCAAAACCTATACCCTGTCTGCGTATATTGATGCGACATACGTCACGTCCAGCGATGGTCCATATTGGGCGGTCTATGACCCAAACATCAGCACCGGCATGCTGGGTATTACAGTACGCCCCGGCACTAAAGGTCGCGTTTCTGGAACATTTACTGTGCCTGCTGGCATTTCGCAACTCGTAATCATTGCCGACACGAACAACATCACAGTACCTGAAGGCCACAACGTGGTATGGAGCGACCCGCAACTGGAAGAAGGATCATCTGCTGCGCCATACATTCTGACAGATGCGTCTGCTCGTGCTGGGTACGGAGGAACCGCAGCCTTTAGCGATTCTCAACTGGTCGTTGGCACACACCCGATCACCGCCGTGTACGGTGGGGATAGCGCCACTGGCGCCTCTACTTCTACCACAGTATCCCAGATCATTACGAAGGGCACTCCAACACTTGCAGCTTCATGCACCCCGAACCCGGTAGTGTACGGGGGAACGTATTCTTGCACAGCCACGGTAAGCGGTAGCGCAACTGGCACTGTCACGTGGCCGGACGCGATTTGGGGCAATTCAACAACCCTCAGCAGTAGCGAAACAACAACGGGGCCTCTCACTGCAACGCGGACAGGAACCTACAGCGGGACAGTGACCTATAACGGCGATTCAAACAATAACGCTGTAAGCACCACGGTTTCTCTGACTGTTACAAAGGCTCAGGTGACCGTAACAGCCAATGATGCCTCTATGACCTACGGAGGCGCTGTACCAAGCCTGTCGGCCAGCTACAGCGGCTTTGTCAACGGTGACAATGCCTCTGCACTATCCGGCAGTCCGACACTGACAACGGCCGCTACCTCTGGTTCGGCTGTTGGCAGCTACCCGATCAGCTGCGATACCGGCTCTTTGAGTGCTGCCAACTACTCTTTCGTTTGCGTCAACGGCACGCTGACGATTGGTGCCGCATCGTTGACGATCACGCCCTCGGCGCAAAGCAAGGTCTACGGATCGACTCTGTCGATCCCGACAACCGCGTTTACCTCGGCGGGATTGAAGAACAGCGACTCGATCTCGAGCGTGACGATGACCTCTCCTGGCACGTCTGCTACTGCCTCAGCTGGCAGCTACGCAATTTCGGCTGCAGGTGCAACGGGGAGCGGATTGAGCAACTATGCGATTGTCTATAACACCGGCGCCTTGACAGTCACAAAGGCCGTTCTGACTGCTACGGCCAATGATGCCTCTATGACCTACGGAGGCGCTGTACCAAGTCTGACGGCCACCTACAGCGGCTTTATGAACGGAGACTCCGCCGCGGTTATCACTGGCACGCCAACGCTGACAACAACCGCCACCTCTGGTTCCCCTGTTGGCAGCTACGCCATCTCCTGCGGCGCAGGCCCGATGAGTGCAGCCAACTACACCTTTACCTGTGTCAATGGCACACTGACCATCGGGGCGGCTACTTTGACGATCACGCCTACGGATGAGAACAAGGTCTATGGATCGGTCCTGTCGATTCCGGGGACCGCTTTCTCTTCGGTCGGACTGAAAAATACCGACTCCATCTCAAGCGTGACAATGACCTCACCTGGCACAGCCTCGACGGCATCGGTGGGCAGCTACACGATCTCGGCTGCAGGCGCTGCCGGCAATGGCTTGAACAACTACTCAATCGTCTACAACACCGGAACGCTTACCGTAGGCAAGGCGCCGCTTACCGTTACAGCAAGCAGTGAGGCCGTGCCCTACGGCGCGGCGGTTCCGATAATCACTCCCATCTACTCAGGCTGGCAGAATAGTGACAATTCATCCTCGCTGTCTGTGGCGCCAACTTGTTCTACCGCATATGTCACGTTGAACCCGCTAGGCTCATACGCAACATCGTGTACCGGCGCGGCATCGTCGAACTACACGATCAGTTACGTTCCTGGCGCGATTACCGTTGAAGCGGCCTCAGTCGCGATTTCTGCAACATCTACAGCGAATCCATCCACCTATGGCCAACCAGTCGAATGGACGTTTTCGGTAGCCGCCTCTTCCGGGGTAGGCGTTACGCCAACCGGGTCCTTGACGTTATCTGTCGGGGGCACCTCTCTCGGAAGCGTGCCGCTCAGTAACGGTGTTGCCACGTACAGATCCGGTGTCCTTCCAGCAGGAACCAACAAGATCGTCGTGACATACAGCGGGGATTCTCTTTACCGCTAAGGACTGCAGTAGGCAAGTTTCGCAGTTATGGAAATTGAATCTTGCCTACTGCCGCGCCTATCAACCTGATGTTCTGCTGTTTTGAAGGTACTCGGGAGATTATCAGTGAATCGTAGTTTGCACGTTTTGCTCGTGATTGTTGTGGGATTATCGCTTTCCGCTGGTTGCATCGGTCAGAATTGGACCCCTGGAACTACCTACAAGGTGGGAGACAGCGCGGTAAAAAAGGTTCTCGTTGGCGTTGTGAACGATGAGGCAAATCCTGACGCGTTTGTCCTGGATCAGATGAACCTTTGGCTGCTTCGTGGTGACGGAAAAGGAAGTTTTATCGATCCGTCCACGCTTTGGCATTCCAATGTCAAAGATATTGCGCTAGGCAAATTCAACAAGGGGGATAGCACTCAGAAAGTCTTGGCTCTGGTTCAAAACAGTTCTGGCCAAACTGCAGGGTTATATATTCTTGACTCCCCTTCATCTTCAACCGGCGCTATGACTCCCGTAGAGGGAGAACAACAGCTAGGAATCACGTGCTCGATAGGCTCCGGCGATTTCAATGGTGACGGTCTCGATGACATTGCCGTTGGTTGCAAGGATGAGTCTTCCCTGCTGATCGGAATCAATCAAGGGAGTGCGACATTCCAGTTTTCAAAGGTAGGCCTCATTTCAGGCCAGAACTTTCAAAAACTGGTTGTTGGGGATTTTGATGGAGATGGGAATAGCGATTTGCAAGTGCTATTGTCCGAACCTTCTGGGCGTCTGAGTCGCTATGCGCTATGGAGTATTGGCGACGGAACATTTCGCTTGCAGAATCTTGAGACCTCTGATTCCGATACAGATATTGCGGCAGGCGACTTCGACGGAGATAAATCCGTCGATTTTGTAGGAGTAAGAAACAATGTCATTGTCCCATTCAAAAGCAATGGCATCCATCAAGGCTTCGAAAGCCTTAAAGCAATCAGTGCTGAGGACGGATGCTCTGTAGATGCGGTTGGGGTGGTTTCTACATGGAGAGCTTTCCTCGCTATTCGGGCGAAGGACTTGCTCGTAGCTGAGTCGTGCAATGGCAATCATGTTCTGAAGCAGCTAATCAATCGCGCGGCGACTAAAACCAGTGCTTCTCTAAAAATGGACCGTAATAATTCGCAATTAAAATCCACTCTTCACATAACGGTTCAATCGATCTCTGGGGGGCCAGTTCCCGAAGGCAAAGTCTTAATTGGGTATGACGGAAAATTCACAGATAGCGTCGACCTTACGGATGGCACTGCCGATTATCGATTTAGCACCCCAGAGAATGATCCGAGAATTAATCTTTTGTATGTAAGCAGCAATGCGCTTGCTGTCAGCACATATAGTCTGCGTTCTCGTTCCCCGAAGCAATCGAGCTATTCAAACAAGTTACCCCGTTGGGGTGCGCGGCCCGCCCAGTTGCTGTCATCCACATACAGGCGGCAAACAAGCGCGCATTTGATGGCAGCAAGTTCTTCCATAACAGAGAGGCCTCCAGATATTTCCATCTCTGTCAGTCCGACTTCTATCAATGCTGGATCAATCATTTCGATTGAAGGGACTACCGTCAGCACGATTCAAACACTTTTATGGGGTGATACAGGCGGCACATGCGCAGATCAGGCAGACCCGCAGGCCTACGGAACAGTGTGGGTATATGTTGACGGATCGCCCTATAAATCTCTTCCGACTGCAACAAATAAAAATTACTTAACAGAAGCATGCGGTGATTACGATCCTGATGAAGGCGTCACAAATGAATCTTACATCGTTGAGATTGACGACATTTACGATACGTCTATCAGCGATCTAACGCCTGGAACACACAACATTCAGATGTATTATGCGGCCAATGGAACCATTGTAAACACCGACTACAAATATGGTTCTGTATATAGTGATCCCGAGGCCGTGACTGTAGCAGGAAAATCTAGTCCGAGCTTATCTCTA
>Ga0302163_10000360_pt1 | contig 9591 bp, 7 predicted proteins | sample I_Fen_E2_3_FD_193497 | JGI IMG/M metagenome (GOLD analysis project Ga0302163, IMG submission 193497) | Peat permafrost microbial communities from Stordalen Mire near Abisko, Sweden - I_Fen_E2_3 | ecosystem: Environmental > Terrestrial > Soil > Wetlands > Permafrost | place: Sweden: Abisko...
TTGTGCTGCTATTTATATTGGGACAGGTTTAATCATTGCCATTGTAACCGGTTGGATTATTGGCAAGCTGAAGCTTGAACACTGGGTGGAAGAATGGGTGTATGCTACCAAATTAAGTGAAGGTGATGGGGAAGATGAAGAAATCACTTTTTCTCAACGAATTACTATGGGCTATAATGCAGTAAAAGAAATAGTCGGCAAAGTTTGGTTATATGTGGCATTTGGCATTTTGGTCGGTGCAGGTGCACACGGTTACGTCCCTGCTGAATTTATGGCTTCATTTATGGGCAAAGATGTATGGTATGCTGTTCCATTGTCGGTTTTGATTGGCATTCCGTTGTATTCCAATGCTGCCGGAATTGTTCCAATTGTTTCGGTATTGATTGAAAAAGGTGCTTCGCTTGGAACTGCCTTAGCATTTATGATGTCGGTGATTGCTTTGTCGTTGCCCGAAATGATTATTCTTCGAAAAGTATTGAAAATGCCACTTATATTGACTTTTATAGCCATTGTTGGTGCTGGAATTATGATAGTTGGTTTTCTATTCAACTTTCTGTTTTAGAAAATATAGGTAGATAGTAAAATAAGCTCAGCAAAATACTGTAGTTTAAATAGTTATTATTTTATATTTCGTTTAAAAATACTGAAAAGGGAGGACGTCCAATCCTCCCTGTCAGTATTATACTTCTATAATGTGTACGGTCAACCTAAAGTTCAATGCTTAGATATCCCTTTTTCTGTAGTTGAAAATCATAGAGCAGCCCGTTATCAACAACTTTTACTTGCTTGGGAATAGAATCCTTATTCATGTTGAATTTGCTTAAGGATAAACCGCAAGCAATTAACTTGACAGATTCTTTATCAGCCATCTCCAGTACAGGCAGAATTTTCTCTCCTTCAGTTAAGCCGGTCACTGCCTTACCACATAACACTACTTCAAACTTTCCGAAATTCGGTCCATCTTCTTTAGCTAATCCTTTTGCCGCAAGAATGATGGGTTTAAGTTGTTCAATATTACTTGTGATAACGATGTAGTTTCTTTTTGTTTGTGCAAAAGTCTGATTTGCAAAAAGGCCAAAGAATAAAGCGATTGTTATTAAAATATATGATTTCATTTTCTTGATTTTTTTATAAATGGTTGATTATAGACCTACGTTGCTTTTCCATTCAGCACCGCTTATGTCTGTTAGTGTGAGTTGATACATACCGGCTGATAAGCTATCCGGCTGAGCTATATCTATATTTATTGTGGCTTTGGCCCCGAGAGGAATAATTAAACTATGAGCTCCCGGTTTTACTTTTTCGATATAGTCATTTTTTATATTCCTAACCGGAAAATGTGCCAGTTCCTCCCCGTTGAGTTGCAGTACGGTTTTACCATCTTTGTTTTTCAGATTGATTCCGATAAGGAACGAACCGTAGACATCAACTCCCTCTACCCTGAAAACGGTAAATGATAACCGGCTTTTATGTATGCTGGCATCCGTAATTTCTATTTTGGGCTTTACGGATTTGTTATGCAATGTTCCCCAAACTCCACCGGAAAAATACTGATTAGTGAAGAGTGTTACAAACAGAATAAGCAGGGAACCTGTCAGCACTGCTTTATTGAGCTTATTGAAAGACATCGGTAATTCTCCCGACCCGATCCATCTAAACCATTTTTTACGGGTTATTTTATAGTTGCGCACCGAAAGCCAATGATCCAACGAATAATGACTACTTCCTGTCAGGAAAATAGTAAAGCCGGAGGCAATACCGAGCACACCGATTTGCCATTCATCCAGGCAAGTAGTTCCTAACCATCCGGAACCCAGTAATATTCCCATAGCCAGACTAAAGACTCCAACACTCATTAATCGTGTAAAGAATCCAAACATGAATAGAAGCCCTACTATGCCTTCAATAATGGTAAATGCCGCCATAGCCCACCATAACAATTCAGGATGGGTGACCAAATGGTGAATGATTGGTTTTATACCAAGGGCATTAGGCAGAAAAGTATTAAACTTTCCGCCAATATAACCCGCAACCTCCGGATCTAATTTATACTCAAGAACCAACCGCCTCCAGAATGCCGAGAAGTAGGTCCATCCCACTACCAGTCTCAAAGCCAGAGTAAATAATCCCGGATATTTATAAGACTGATTGACAATTTTATCAATATTATTTTTCATTTTTTATATAGTATGATGAAGCCTCAGAATATGTACGATACACGATTCTATTCCCGGAGAATCTTTAAAGATTCCGGGAGAGGCAGTATGATTTTAGAAATTTTTATACCAAATAGTTACAAAAAGGTCTAAACCCAGAGTTTCATCTTTTTATATAAAATGTAGATAGGGATTTTGTCGGAAACATAATAGCCAAAATAAGCAGGAGCTAATTGCTGTTTAGTTTCCTTGGGGACGTTGATAAATAAATTCGATACCGGAACTATGTAATCCGCTGAAAAGTTCAACTCTTTTTGGGGAGTTTCGCTCGGGAGGTAAATGCAATTCGAGACTCCACAGTACGATGGCACCCGAACAGGTACAGTTGTTTTAGACGGGTTAAGCTGATTGGTGACAGGAATATTCAATTCCACCAAAACAGCCTTTCTAACCGTGCACGACGAAAACAGAGTCAATAAAGATAACAATACCAGAAAAGGTAGGTTGCACTGTTTTTTCATCTTATCTTATTGCTGGAAATCAGTCTTCTATTTTTGAGTTCGTTCATTTAAAATGCCGGTATTCTTTGTCACACCATCGCTTGCAAAAGTAATCAATTTTTATACATGCTTTAAATGCCCAAACAAAAAAACCGGCACAAGGTTCAATTACTGTAGGTTCTTTATCCATTTTTAGCCAACAATAGCAGTTAAGTTTTGGTTTTGTTCAACGTGAGTAGTAACAAAAGTTAGTGAATTAAAATGGTTCTTCAAAAAAAACAGAAGATAAACAGCAAATAGTATCCGCTTCAACCCGCTTGGAAAATAGTATTGACAAAATGAAGTATCCAATTAATTATCCTTTTTGACACAGTTTATTGAATAGACCCGAATAGATCCGTTAGAATATACATTGTTAGAGCTAAAAGGTACATTGTAGAAGTTAGAATATACATTGTAGGACCTAAAAGCTACATGCTAAGAGTTAGAATATACATTGTATCAGGTCTAAAAAATCCTGCATCATCCTATTGCTGAAAGACTGTCTGAAAATTTGTGCAATAATGAGTAGAAATACTTACGTAAACTGCTTAAAACATATAGTTTGTGGAAACTTAACCTACAATTTTGTATAAATCATCAACAAAGTACCGGATTCGGTCATAAGCGTAATAATTCATGTGCAAGATAGAATTGCCCGTTAATTCACTTATTTCGGGAAACGAAAGCCACAAGGCCTTTTTTGTTTTCTCAAAGCAGTCATGCGTCAATTCGTTTACCTCATCCATCATTTCCAATGCCGGAGCGAGCGCTTCGGTAACTTCAGCATGATATTCAGGGGGGATTTTCTCCAGTCGTTTTTGCAAAAATTGTTTTTTAGCCTCTTCGTCGTGGCGGGGTGGAACCCTGAATTTGGTAGTGTCTTCTTCCATATCATCTACGCCATCGTGTACCCGCTTAAACATAAACTCGCAGATATCATTGGTACAGCGTATGGCTTTTCCCCTGATTAAATCACGTAGATCAGTACTCAGATTACTTATTTCAGGGAAATGCTGTATAGCTACATGCTCCAGATCCAGCACAAGCGGATCAATAAACTTATCTTTTCGTACCTTTTCTATTTCTATCATCTCCAGCAATTTGCCGGCTTCTTCTAAAAATTTATCGCGTGCATCCATAAAAGGGATGATTAAAAGTATAATGTAGTCTAGCTACTTTAAAATTGCTTTCTTTTATTTGATTTTCAGGACTTCTCTGCCTTGATTATTTCCGTCAATATTGGGATAATCCACAGTTTATGGAAAAACAAAAAATGGCACTTGTAAGTTGTAGTTCCCTTCAATTTTGGGATAGTCCACAAGTAGATTACATGAAGTTCCTGAATGAGAAAAGTTGTAGTTCCCTTCAATATTGGGATAATCCACAGTGTTTATTATCAGGATGTATTTGTGGCAATGTTGTAGTTCCCTTCAACATTGGGATAATCTACAGTATTGTCCAAATAGTCCCAAATGTCCCCCTAGTTGTAGTCCCCTTCAATATTGGGATAATCTACAGTACTCTAAATATTTATCCCGGCATCCGAAATGTTGTAGTTCCCTTCAATATTGGGATAATCCACAGTGTTTATTATCAGGATGTATTTGTGGCAATGTTGCAGTTCCCTTCAACATTGGGATAATCTACAGTATTGTCCAAATAGTCCCAAATGTCCCCCCTAGTTGTAGTCCCCTTCAATATTGGGATAATCTACAGTATGAACAACCTTGATGCATATATGGCTTACGTTGTAGTTCCCTTCAATATTGGGATAATCCACAGTCGACGCCGTTATACATGCCGCCTTGTCCTCGTTGTAGTTCCCTTTAATATTGGGATAACCCACAGTAATTAAATTATTAGAAAGCTATGGCAACTCGTTGTAGTTCCCTTCAATATTGGGATAATCCACAGTTCATATTAAAACAACTTATCAAACAATAAGTTGCAGTTCCCTTCAACATTGGGATAATCCACAGTTTAAATTAGACGAGGCTCAGGAACTTAGGTGTTGTAGTTCCCTTCAATATTGGGATAATCCACAGTTATTATCTTTGTATATCAATTTAAAAGAAGTTGTAGTCCCCTTCAATATTGGGATAATCCACAGTCTATCGTATAGAAGTAAAATAGTAGATACAGTTGTAGTTCCCTTCAATATTGGGATAATCCACAGTATGTGTTCAATCAGTGCCCACCTTCCGTTGGTTGTAGTTCCCTTCAATATTGGGATAATCCACAGTTTATATGTTTATAGGCAGTATTGGTAATTCGTTGTAGTTCCCTTCAATATTGGGATAATCCACAGTACATCCATCGCTAATTACACAGGACAATACGTTGTAGCTCCCTTCAATATTGGGATAATCCACAGTAGAGTATTTGTATTAATCAGAATTACAAATACTTTTGCGCTAAAAAGCTTTGCAAAGTTACGATAATACAGCGTATATACAATTCCATCTGCTATTTTTTCATTTCTAATAAACTGCGGCACATATTGCAATAAACTGTCATTACTTGATTGGTTGTGTATTGATATTCCGGTTTATCTTTGGCAGTAGACCCCAAGTGGTAGATTTTCTTGGGTTCTATGCTTTCTACCACCAGTTGATGATCGGTATTGAGTTTTAGTTTCAATATCATGCCGTGTTTTTCGAACAGGTCAATAAAGGCTTTCGAAACCGCATTTTTTAGTTTGCGGCCGTAATGTAGCAATTCACGTAGTTCGTTTATCAGATCAAGCAAAGCAAAGTCAGCGGCATCTTTTGTTAGGTAATTAAAGTGAGCAATGTGGTTACGCACTTTTGTATATTTATCGGATAGGAAAAGCTTGTTGTAATACTCCTGTTTATCCTTTAGTCTGGGCAAACCGCCATCAAAGCTCAATGCATCTGTACCTTCTTTTGCTGCTGTATATTTAGTTATATACTGAAAGTCACGTTCCCACAAAGCCACAAATCCGGCCATACGTCCAAGTATGTCGATGGTGAGGTGGTGAAGGTGATTAAGATGTACAAAATGTAGCTTGTTGTCGAGCCAGTTGTAATTATTAATCTCTATGCAGTTATTTATGTAATCAACATAATTCTTTTTGACATATTCCCGGACAAAGTTTTTTTTACTTTTCACTCTTTCCCTATCGTCTTTTTCCTTGGCTTCTACCCACTGCTGATGGAGATTGGTGTGTTTGTTTACTTTCTCTTCAATTTCCTTTTTTTGGGCACTCCATTTTGTGAAATTATCCTCCATTACCCTGAATTTAGGATTACAGGTTATTAGCTGTTCGAGCAATGCGGTGGTTCCGTATTTTACACTAAGTTCGATACCTGCATGTATTACGGGCGTTTGTTTGTCGGTTTGCACATACAGGTCGCTCCAGTTTTTGATATCAGCTCCTTGTTCAATAAACGGACGTAAGCGGGCTAAGCAGTCGGCTCCGCTGGAGTAAAGATCCCGATAATCGGTAGGCACTACATCGGCACTGAGCAGGCATATTTCTATTATCTCAAGTAGATGGTGGAAGTCGAAGTCTTTTACCGAGCCACGGAACTTAATCAGTTCGTTGCGCAGGTTGCTTAGGTGTCCGGCATCGAGCAGTTTGCAGAAAACATAAAAGGCTATATGGGTGGCATCGTCCGTTTTTGCATACTGTGCTGTTAGTTTGCAGTCGGCAGTTATGCTTGCTTCCAGTTGGTTTAGCTTGTCTGCTTTTTGCTGATTGCTATCAGTGGTGGTCAACTGCGGTTGTGGTACTTGTACAAAATCAAACTCTTTAGCCCTCAAAAAACTGTCAAAGCCTTTGATAAATACCTGTAACACGAATTTCTCGAAATTGATACGGGTTTCGTCCGTGGCTTTTTCTTCTTTCTTGTTTTGCTCCTGCATCAGTTCGCTTTGTACATACGCCATATAGTCGGCAATGCTGTCGGCTGCGGTCATGGGGCGCACTGCTTCAAAAGCAAAGGCTTTAGGGCGTTTTGAGTTTTCTGCCTGTTTTCTATTCTGTAGTTGTACAAAACCAACCGAGTCGGCAAATGCTTTTCTATCTGCCGTAAACTTGGGCAGAAACAGATTGTTGTAAATCAACTTCAACAAAAAGTAGCGGGCATTATAGGCTTCTTCTGCAAAGTTCTCTTTGCGTAAATACCGTTCGAGCATCAGTTCGTAAAAGCTTTCATCTTGTTTGGCATTTTGGTAATTAATCCCACCGTTCAATACTTTTTTAAATCCCGGAGCAAAAGGAATGGTAGAACGGCAAAGCGAAAACTGAAAAGTAGTTAGCAGCGTTTTCAGGTTTTCGACCGTATAATAACTCAGTGCGCCTCCGGTTTTGAGTTGTTGTGCAAAAGCTTCGGGTATTTTTTCAAGTTCTTTGATAAATAGGGTTTTGTAAATGCTATCAACATAATTTGTTTGCTGCTTAGGGTCTGCATCTGTAGGGTTTTCGAATTTACAGATATTGAAAATAGTAGTAAGAGCATCTTTTTTATAATGGTTTACATTATTCCGTATTTGTTGCACTGCTCCACGTATGCCCCAAAGTTGCGTTTCTTTCTCGGCTTTATTGGTCGATAAATTTTCTCCAAAAAAGAAAGAGTAAAGTTGACTGCTTATTCTTGATTTTGTGAGACTATCTATAAATTCTCTTTTACCAAGTATATCACTGATTTGCTCCTTGTCCACCATATTTCGGATATTGTTGGCAGCAAAGGCGCAAGTGCCTATCAGGTTCAGCACAAAAGCTTCGTTGGTTTTTATCCGTATCAGGTCATTGCTAGTGGTGTCGGCTTTCAGCTCGTGGTGGTTGGTTTTTCCTTGTTGAATAATGTTAGCACGTATAGCATTGACCAATTGTTTTTCAATGGTGGTCTTCAGGGTTTGTGCTTTCAGATAATGCGAAATGTCATCAGCAGTATTCCGGCGTTTCGATGTTTTAATAGGGAAATAATGCTCCAGGTATTTCACCACTTCCAGATGATAGATCGATAATTGATTGTCGGCACGGTTTACTTCGTTAGGAGCTTCGCGTGTTCCGAATATAGCAGGTTGGTGGTTTTGTAGAGCTTTCTTTAATCCACGGTGGTAAGCATTGCTGTTCATTTTTCCACGCTCATCAGCTGAAGGTTCTACTTTTTGTAACGCAGTGCAAAGCACATCGGTCATATATACCTTGTGGAAGTGGGTGAGGTCGATACTTCCGCTTGTTGTAAACTCAGTTTCCCATGCTAACAAGGCTTTCTTGCGTTTACTTAGGTTTTCAGTCAGGTCAATGCGGTTGTTTTCTATCGATTTCTTCAACAGATCACTTTTGGTTTGGATGTACCATGTCTTCCAGTCGTAATAAGGTTGAAGTTTACGTTTTTCTTGTGTTTTTACGGCTTCTACAATCAGTAGTGTGAGGTTGAAACTTTCTTCCTTACCGTTTTTCCAATACTTAACCGGTTCCTGAAACTTGTGGTTTAGAAACTGTAAGATCTCTTCGGCATTAATTTGTTTTGGAAGCTCTTGTTTTGGATATTTGAATATCTTTTCTACAATCTTATATTGGTCAAGGTTGAGTTTCTGTTTCTTTACAGTCTCAAACTTGATAATAGTTTTGTTCAGGATGCTCAAATTAAAGCTATCCATCTTTTTTACAGGAAGGATATTGTTGGTTTCATTGCTCACAGCTTGTTCTGAGTAAATGAGTTGCGCACCTGTTGTTTTACGATGAACCAAAACCATCTTGTCTTTTCCACCGTCTTTCACTTTGACTTTAGATATTCTCATAGCAGTATTTTTTATTGATTAGTTTTCCTGATTGCCAAAAAGGTATTTAATCCTTTCGATTCCACACCCCAAAGTTACAAAAATTAGTTAATCGAACAAGAAATACAAAAGATTGCAGTTTACATCAGCCACAACTACCAACTTCCGACCTACCAACTATCGGCTACCGACTACCGACTACCGACTAGAAACTACCAACTACCGACTAAATTTAGCCCAGGAGTCTGAGAATTCAAAAAAAACACTTAAGTTTGTAACTGATAAAAAAATAATAAGCTATGGATTTTCTTGATGAGATTATTGAGTTTAAAGCTTCTCAGGGCATTCGCAAACGACTTTGGGAGTTTAGTGTGGTGCGCACCTTTAAAGAGGGCGAAAACATTCTGAACGAGGGAGCATTTATCAAAAGTATTCCCATCATTGCCAGCGGAAGCGTCAGAGTAATGCGTACGCACGACGATGGACGTGAGATTTTGCTGTACTATATCAAAACGGGTGAAAGTTGCGTAATGTCTATTCTGGGTGGACTGCACAACGACACCAGCAAGGTAAAAGCTATTGCGGAAGAGGAAACCGAAATATTGTTTATCCCGAACAATGAATTTGCTTCGTTGATAAAAGATTATCCGGAGTTTCTTAGTTATATTTTCAGGTTATATCACAAACGTTTTGAAGAGTTTCTGGATATCATCAATGATATTTCGTTCAAAAAAATTGATGAACGCCTGCTTGAACTGATACAGAAAAAGGCAGATCTTTATAAAGATTCAACCATAAGCATCACCCACGAACAACTGGCCAATGAACTGGGCACAGCCCGGGTAGTAGTATCGCGACTGCTAAAACAAATAGAGGATTATGGTCTGGTGAGTTTGGGTCGCAATAAAATCACTATTTTGAAAGACTTTAAAAAGTTTATCAGTCACCGCTAATGACTGCTTTTTTGCGTAAGAATGGATTTCTTTTCTTAGTATTGTTGTCCGGTAAAACAGTAGATTCTTCACTTCGTTCAGAATAACAGATTATTACATCTTCTTTATAGGGGATGGGGTAGGTTGGCGGCTTCGCCGCCAACCAACCCCATCCTAAAACATAAAACATTGATTGTCATTTCGAACGAA
>Ga0302163_10000367_pt1 | contig 9446 bp, 7 predicted proteins | sample I_Fen_E2_3_FD_193497 | JGI IMG/M metagenome (GOLD analysis project Ga0302163, IMG submission 193497) | Peat permafrost microbial communities from Stordalen Mire near Abisko, Sweden - I_Fen_E2_3 | ecosystem: Environmental > Terrestrial > Soil > Wetlands > Permafrost | place: Sweden: Abisko...
GCTCAACTCGGGAACCTTCGCGCCGACCTGTACCACCATTCCGGGATTCGTGCCCCAGGTAACGAAGGGCGTGAGCGAGGCCGCATCGATGTTGACGACGTGGTCGTATTTCGCACCCGCATCCGTTGCGAGCGAACGCCAGAGAGCGACCGAATCTTCCCAGTCTTTGCCTTTGGGGGCGAAGCGGCGGCCGGCGACGTACGCGAATGTTGTTTCGTCGGGAGCGACCATGCCGGCGCGGGCTCCGGCTTCGATGCTCATATTGCACAGCGTCATCCGGCCTTCCATGGAAAGCGCGCGGACGGACTCGCCGGTGTACTCCATGACGTGCCCAGTGGCGCCGTCAGTACCGATCTGGCCGATGATGCCGAGCGCCAGATCTTTCGCGGTGACGCCCTCCGGCAATTTGCCGCGCACCGCGATCTGCATGGTCTTCGGCTTCTTCTTCGGCAGACACTGCGTAGCCAGCACGTGCTCGACCTCCGACGTCCCGATACCGAAGGCCAGCGAGCCGAAGGCACCGTGGGTGGAGGTATGGCTGTCACCACAGACGATGGTCATTCCCGGAAGCGTGATACCCAGTTCCGGGCCGATGACGTGAACGATGCCTTGGTCGGGCGAGTCCATGTCGAAAAATGGAATGCCGAACTCGCGGCAGTTTTTCTGCAGCGCTTCGATCTGCCGGGCCGCGATCGGGTCGGTCAGAGGAAGCCCCCGCGGAGTAGTTGGGATATTATGATCGACCGTTGCAACCGTGCGCAGCGGCTGGCGGACGCGGCGTCCGTTGGCGCGCAGGCCGTCGAATGCTTGCGGCGAAGTGACTTCATGCACCAGGTGCAGGTCGATATAAAGGAGCGGCAACTGCCCATCAGACGCGGCGACCAGGTGGGCGTCCCAGACCTTTTCGAATAGAGTGCGCGCAGGCATAGAAAACCGATTGCAGAAGTTAGAAGTCAGATTGCAGAAGTGAAAGCCCAACCCTTCAGCTTTGCGGCCAGCACCGGGAGTATTTCAGTTCTGCAATCTGGCTTCTGTAATTGTGAATCCAGTTTATCAGTGTTGGTTTCAGCGAGATTCCGGAGTGCCGGCTTGCCTCTTCGTGGCGGAGCGCCTCAGCCCAACAACCCGGCACAGGCGACCCAGCAGGAAAAGATAGTCCAACCCTTCCTTGATTCCGGCCTTGCTGTTACCCGCCTCGCGCCGGCCGAAGGAAAAGGGCACCTCGGTCACAGACTTCACGTTTCCCCTTACCAGGATTTCCAGCAGAATCTTGAACCCCTGCGTTTCCAGGTGGACATTGCGCAGGCAGGCCCTCCGCACCAGAAAAAAACCGGACATCGGGTCCTGGACGTGGATGGCCGGCTTCTGCAGCGGCCAGGTGAGCCATATCGCCAGCCGTGATACCCCATGCCGCACGGGGTGCCAGTTGCGAACCCTGCCCTCCTCCGCGTAGCGGCTCGCCAAGGCCACATCCACTCCCGACTCGATCGCCTTCCACAACTGGGGCAGCAGTTCGGGGGGATGTTGCAGGTCGGCGTCCACCACGCCGACGATTTCGGACTCGCTTCGCTCCCAGCCATGCACAACGGCTCCTCCCAGACCGCGGGCATTTCTGCGCACCAGTAGCCGCACCCGAGGGTCGGAGTCGCTGATTTTCTGCACAACTTCGGCGGTGCCGTCTCCGCTGTCATCGTCTACTACAATGAGTTCGTAGGGGATTCCAAGCGGATCAAGGCTGGTTCGAATGCGCTGCAGCACCTTCTCAATGTTCGCCACCTCATGAAGCGTAGGTACAACCAGAGCGAGCTTCGCCGCAGGGAGAGGAACTCCTTCCATGTCGTTAGCAGACGGCGTTGGTTGTGCCAGGATTTGCCGGGCTCCATGCAACATTTGTCTAATTCTATAAGGATCGACGGATGAAAGACCATTCCGCGGGCAAGATCCTGGCGATTCTTCTGGGGTTGACGCTGCTCGCATTCCTGGTGCACGGGTATCACCCCGGCGCGGAGGACGATGGCGTCTACCTGCCCGCCATCAAGCACAACCTTAATCCGGACCTTTATCCCCACGACTCCGATTTCTTCGCGCTGCAACTGCAGGCCACCGTCTTCGACAAGTTGGTGGCCGGCTCAGTTCGGCTGAGCCATTTGCCGCTCCCTGTGGTTGTTCTGGCCTGGCACTTGTTGACGATCTTCTTGATTTTGTGGGGATGCTGGCGCATCAGTTGTCTTTGTTTTCCTGAACAACATGCCCGGTGGGCGGCAGTGTGCACGGTGGCTGCTCTTCTCACCCTCCCCGTGGCGGGCACGGCGCTCTACCTGGTGGACCAGAACCTGCATCCCCGCGCCCTAGCCACGGCGGCGATTCTTGGCGCAGTCGCTGCCGCGATGGAAAGAAGAATCTGGACGGTAGCCGCGTTTCTCGCGGTGGCTTGCGTGATGCATCCCCTCATGGGGAGCTTCGGGGTGTCCTGCTGTGTTTTCCTTCTTTGGAAATCGACTGAGCTGAAGATTCCCGCTACTGCATGGATGACGCTGGCCATGCCCATCGGCTGGGTGTTTGAACCGACCTCGGCCGCATGGCAACAGGCTGCCCACACGCGGGACTATTTCTATCTCTCCGCCTGGCATTGGTATGAGTGGATCGGAATATTTGCTCCATTGCTCATCCTGTGGTGGTTCGGACGCCTTGGCCGGGCCGCGCGGCTTCCGGTGTTCGCCCGCCTCAGTTCCAGGCTTTTGTTGTACGGCCTGTTTCAGTTTGCGGTCGCGCTCATCATGATTTTGCCGCCCCAACTGGACCGCCTGAAACCCTTCCAGCCCATGCGCTACCTCCACCTCTTGTATCTGCTCATGTTTCTCATGGCTGGCGGGTTGGTGGGACAGCGCGTCCTTCGTACGTCTTGGATTCGCTGGTTAGCGCTGTTCTTGCCTCTAAGCGTGGGGATGTTCGTGGCGCAGCGGCAGACTTTTCCCGCCTCGGATCACATCGAGTGGCCGGGTGCGGTTCCCCGCAATCAGTGGCTGCAGGCCTTCCTGTGGATCCAGCAGAACACACCACAGGGCAGCCTGTTTGCCGTGGGCTCCTATTACCTGCAGCGTCCGGGAGAAGACGTCTACAGTTTCCGCGCCTGGGCGGAACGCAGCGCCCTGGCCGATGCCGTGAAGGACGCGTCGGTTGCCACCCAGGTTCCCCGCCTCGCCCCGCGCTGGCAGCGGGAGGTTCAAGCCCAGGTGGGCTGGGAACATTTCCAAAAGGCGGACTTTGACCGTTTGCGCGCCGAATACGGAGTGAACTGGATCGTGGTCGAGCGCCCTCGCGCACCGGATTTGTCCTGCCCCTATCAGAATGACGCTGTGCTGGTTTGCCGGATTGAGTAGCCGCTCCAGACGGGCATGCCGCACGGCGAGATAACTTTCGCCCTGGCTTGCAGGCCATCGCCACAGGCCGTAGCATCTAATCTTGCAGATGAATGGAGCCACCCCCAAGCCGGCGCGCGCCCATCTGGCTCTGGGTGAGATCTTCACCTTCGCCTACGATACTTTCCTGGGCAACAAGGTCCGCTTCGCCCTGACGGCGATGGGCATGGTGATCGGTACCGCCTCGTTGATCCTGGTCACCACCATCGGGCTCACCGGGAAGCAGTACATCCTGAATCAGATTCAGGCGATCGGCGCCAACCTGATCGACGCCGAATATGAGAGTGGCGGGCAGCGCATCACCAACACTGCCTTTGACCCGCTCACCATCGATGACATGCAGGCCGTCCTGCAGCAGGTTTCCGGCATTGCCGCCGCCTCTCCGGTTGTGCCCATGTTTGAGCGTGTGCCGGTGGGCGATGGGAAAGAGCGCGACCTGCAGGTCATGGGGGTTTACCCCGAGTATCTTCAGGTGCGCAACCTGGTGGTGCCCGGCGGCCGTTTTTTCGACAAGCAGGACTCGCAAGCGCACAACAAAGTGGGTGTGGTTACACAAAAGTTAGCCGAAGACCTCTACGGTTCAGCGCAAGGAGCGTTGGGAAAAACCATCAAGCTGAGCGGGTTGCCATTCACTATCGTCGGCATCTTCCGGGAACGGGTGGACACATTCGGGCAGTCGGAAGTGACCGACAACACGATGCTGATTCCCTACACCGTGATCCGCTATTTCCAGGACACGCCCACCGTGAAGCAGATTTACTTTTCCACCACCGACGCGTCGCTGGTCGTGCCGGTCACGGCCCAGATCGAGCGGGTGATTCGATCCCGGCACCGCCCGGAGTCGGTGTATCGCGTGCAAAATCTGACCCAACTGGTGGCCGTCGCCGACAAGACCGCCAATGCGCTGACCATGGTGCTGCTGGGCGTGGCCCTGGTGGTATTGCTGGTGAGCGGGATTGGCATCATGAACATCATGCTGGCGACGGTGAGCGCCCGCATTCGCGAAATCGGGATCCGCAAGGCGATCGGCGCCACCAAACGGGAAATTCGTTTCCAGTTCCTCTCGGAAGCGATTCTGATTTCTCTGATCGGGGGAACTCTGGGCATTGTGATCGGGCTGGCCATCCCGTTCTCATTGCGCTACCTGACCGCCTATCGCATTCCCATCTCCGGCTTGTCGGCCATCATCGCGATCATCGTATCTTCGCTGGTGGGCATTATTTTTGGAACGCTTCCCGCCGCCCGCGCCGCGCAACTGGATCCGGTCGAAAGCCTGCGCTACGAGTAGATCGCCGGATCGTCCTCATGGCGGCTTCAAAATGACAGCAGGTTCTTAGTGATCTGGCGCAGGCGTCGCCGTGTCGCGTAATTTCTGGAACGCCGGGCTGGTCTTGAGCACGTGAGGAAACTCGGCCTCATAGGAAGCCAGTCTGGGACAGATCATGTGATGGAAGGAGGAATAACCATGGATCTCCATGTCGTTCATGGCTTCCTCGGCCGACCAGCCCTGCTCTGACATACGATACGCCGCGACCATCATTCCGGTTCGGTCGTCGCCCAGGCGGCAATGCACAAAGACCTTCTTGCCGGGGTTCTCTCGAAGCAACGTGAGAAATTGCGCGAAGATTTCGTCTTTCGGCTGGTAGCAGTGCCACGGAATGGGAACGTACTGCATGCCGAGTCTGGTTACTTCCTTCCGCTCGGGTTCTCCGGATCCGCGCAAGTCCACCACGATGTCGATACCCATCTTCGCCAGAGCAGCGAATCCCTGGTTCGAGGGCTGCCCGCCGCGATAAAGGGCCGGGGTCACCTCGCTGAAGTTCGGGAGACCGGCAGGTGCCGGCTGGCGTTCGGTTGATTGTGCCGTGTGTACTGGCGAAGGGGAGGGTGTCTCCGACTGGGGCGGAGGCGCAGCGTTGCCGATCGTCGCTCCAAGGAGAAAGAAGATCGCGATACAGGAGACTTTCCTCGACATAAGCCGCATAAGATCATTAGATGCGCTGGCGCGTGGGCGCGCCAGCGTGAACGCGACAAGAGGCAGAAATAACGCCGGGCGCAGAGCGGATTGTCAAAACGAAAGAAGACGGTGAGAGGGAGCCTAACAGGCCCGGTGAAGACCTGCAGATGAGAGTTACTGTACCTGCTGTGCACCGCGTTCGCGGTGCTCATTGGCCGGTTGGACATCCGCGACGCTCGCCCCAAACCCGGCTTCCAGCGGCCCTTTTCACGTTCCGGTATGCACTTCCGATTGTTGACCGCGGATCGTCCCCTGCATAAAGTGCTCGGAACTTAGGCGAGTCTCTGAACGGGCATCACGTGTGGGTGGGCCCCGCCACGGAAGTGACTCCCACCTGCCGGCAATCGTCCTGCCTCTTTGCCAGGGCCGCCAAATCCTTGGGATGGAAAGCTCCGCAGCCTCCCTCCCTGCACCGCAACGCAAGTTCTTTCTTTGGGGACGACATGCCCTCCCCACGGCATGGAGAAAAAATGAAAAACTGGAAACGCTTCACTGCTCCAGCGTTGGTGGCAGCGTTGTTGCTCGTGCCTGCTGCCGTTATTCAATTGCATTCCCAGGCTGGCAACGAAGCCCCCACGGGATTCAGCACGCCGACGCTCAGCGACAATCCCGGCAGCCAGAGCGTCAGCAACGGTTTGCCTGAACCCGCGGGTGACACGTTCGCGAACGATCAAGCGGTTTTCGAGGAAGCAGAAGGCGTAGACAAAGGCCTCGGTCCCATTTACAACGCACGCTCCTGCGCCGATTGCCACCAGAATCCGGTGACCGGCGGCGGCAGCCAGGTGTCGGAATTCCGTGTCGGCCACCTCGACGGCAATGGAAACTTTGTCAGCCCCACACTTACCATCAATAACGGTCAGAGCTCGATTCCAAATCGTTCTCTAGCCAACGACCGGGCCGTCTGTCCTGAGGCCCAGGAACGCGTCCCCATGTCCGAAAACATCCGGACCTTCCGCATGTCTCTCAGCGTTCTCGGCGATGGTTTCGTGGAGGCGATTGACGACAGCACACTGCAGAATATCGCGGACCAACAGTCGGCCCTGAGCCGGGGCAAGATCCACGGAGAAGTCATCCAGGTACCGATCGGAGAAGCTCCCGGACTAACCCGCATAGGACGCTTTGGCTGGAAAGACCAGCATGGCAGCCTGCTTTCGTTCTCCGCGGACGCTTACCTGAACGAGCAGGGGATCTCAAGCCGTCTCAACCCCGTGGACACTACCACCGTCTGTAAAACCAATACCGATCCCGAGGACCACCCCGACGACCTCGGCATGGACGATATCGATCACTTCACGACGTTCATCCGAGGCACCATGGCGCCTCCGGTGGATGCCACGCTGCTGGCGACTCGGGATGCGCAAGCCGGGCAACAGATCTTCGCCCAGGTCGGTTGCGCCGTCTGTCACGTGGCCTCGATCACCACTGCCCCGACCGGCACCGTGATCAACGGTGGAACGTTCACCATCCCCGATGCGCTGGGGGGCAAGGTCATCCACCCGTACAGTGATTTTCTGCTGCATAACATTGCAACGGGAGACGGGATTGTGCAGAACGGTCCTGCCGATACCGCCCACAAGCTCCGCACTACCCCTTTGTGGGGTCTGCGTACGCGCGATCGCCTGATGCACGACGGACTCTCCGGTTCGCGCGAACAGGCGATCCTCCGTCACAAAGGGGAAGCCGCCGTGACTCGACAAAAGTACGTGACACTTACGCCGCAACAGCAATCGCAACTGCTGACGTTCCTGAATTCGCTGTAGTCGGGAGGCAAGAATAGTTTGAGTGGCCGAAGGCCCGGCCCTTTGCGGCATCGTGCAGAGGGCAGGGCCTTCCGTTTTTGTGGGGAAGCTGCGGGTCAGGCGCTCTTGGCGCGCACGCGATTCTGTGCGCGCAGATGGGCCACCACCAGGCGGATGTCCTCGAAACTGACGGTGGCCGGCAGCGCGTCTTTGATCTTTTTCAGTTGCTCGACGCCCAGTTGCGCGCAAACGGCCTCAATCTGCGCGAGCATCGGGGATGCGATCCACTCCGGGCGCCACGCGAGCCTGCCTGTTTCGATGAGGTTCGCCACCGTTCCAATCACTGTCGAATACTGGCGTGCGCGCAGTTGGGCAATTTCTTCGAGTGTGCGGCCCTCGGTGAGCAGGCGAAGAGTCTCTTCGGCGGGAGTGGATCCGCTGTCGGAAACGGGTGTGGCGCGCGCGCCCTCGCCGAAATTGCGCAATGCCTGAAGAATCTCGGCGCCATAGACGCCCGCTTTGCGCTCGCCGATGCCTGGCACCTGCTGCAACTCGGCAAGGTTGGTGGGACGGCGCCGGCACAATTCTTCCAGTGAGCTGTCATGCAGAATGATGTAGGCGGGAATTTTTTGTTCGCGCGCGATGTTCCGTCGCCAGTCGCGCAGATATTCCGCCAGGACAGGATCGAAATCACGCGCCCCGGAACCCGGCGACGGGAGTTCTCGCATCGCGGGCAACGGCGAGTAGGTCTTGCGTCGCCGCGCTCGCTTGTCCGGCGGCGCTTCCGCCTTTCCGCCCAGCCACTGGGGCGCGGTGCCGCAGTTATCGCAACTTTCGCAGCGCTCCCATTTGGGAGTCTCGCCGAAATGCAGGCAGATTTGGCGATGACGGCAGCGGCTGGAAGCCACGAAATTGCTCATGATGCGGTGCCGCTGCTGCGAGCGCTCGCGTTCGGCATCATTGGAAATCTTCTCGATGAAGTACTTCAGAAGGATGTGGTCCTGCTTCTGCCAGAGCAGCACGCAATCCGCGGGACGGCCGTCCCGTCCAGCCCGCCCAGCCTCCTGGTAGTACTGCTCAATCGACTGCGGCAGCGACAGATGAATCACCGCGCGTACCGCAGGCTTGTTGATTCCGAGACCGAATGCGATGGTACCGACCAGAATCCGTACTTCGTCCGACATCCAGCGTTCCTGGTTCTGGCGGCGCAGGCTCGATTCCATCTTCGCGTGATAAGGAACCGCCGCGAAACCGCTCTCTTGGAGGGCCTCGACCGTTTCCTCGACGCGGCGAATCGTGGGCGCGTACACGATGATGCTTCCCTCGCGATAGTGGCGCAGCGCACGGACAAGCAGCGGCATCTGCGTGCGCGAGGCGCACTCGCGGACCACATAGCGAAGGTTCGTGCGATGGAAGCTCGCGATGTACAGATCGGGAGCGCGCATCTGCAACTGCTTCAGGATGTCGTGCCGCACCTGGCGGGTTGCGCTGGCCGTGAAAGCGGCAATCGGAAGCTGCGGGAACCGCTCGCGCAACCGGCTCAGTTGGCGGTAGTCGGGACGGAACTCGTGTCCCCACTCCGAAATACAGTGCGCCTCGTCCACCGCGAAAAAGCCGACCGGAACGCGGCTGAGCCACTCGAAAGTATTTTCCTGGGCCAGGCGCTCGGGCGAAAGATAGAGCAGCCGATATTCGCCGCGCGCCGCTTTCTGCATCACTTGCCTTTGTTCAGAAGAACTCTGGAAACTGTTCACCGCTCCGGCGGGGATGCCCATCTGTGCCAGGTGCGCCGCCTGGTCCTGCATGAGCGCGATCAGAGGAGAAACCACGATGGTAGTCTTGCCAGAGACGACCGCGGGAAGCTGGTAGCAAAGCGACTTGCCGCCACCGGTCGGCATCACGACGCAGGCATCGTGCCCCGCCAGCAGGCTGTGAATGATACTTTCCTGCTTAGGTCGGAACTCGTGATACCCCCAGTAGCGCCGGAGCACCTCGGGTATGCTGAGAGCGGTTTCCGGCATGGTCGCCATGATTGTGCAGTGTAGAAGGGCGGGGCTTCGAGTGTATGTGAGTTTACTACGGCAGGATTGTGATGAATCAGCAAGGTGAAATTGGCGGTCGCGGGCCCAGGGAGGAAGTGTTCAATAAGCCCGGGGCAAAATAGAAGGTAGGGGTCCTTCGACTTCGATTGCCGTTCACTTCGTGAACAGCAATCTTCGCTCAGGATGACACAATGAAAAAGGCCGGCACGAGCAGTCTGTTACGAAACAC
>Ga0302163_10000395_pt1 | contig 9175 bp, 4 predicted proteins | sample I_Fen_E2_3_FD_193497 | JGI IMG/M metagenome (GOLD analysis project Ga0302163, IMG submission 193497) | Peat permafrost microbial communities from Stordalen Mire near Abisko, Sweden - I_Fen_E2_3 | ecosystem: Environmental > Terrestrial > Soil > Wetlands > Permafrost | place: Sweden: Abisko...
CTCACTGTTTTCGACACTCGAAAGCAATGCATCTGCTTCATGCTGGGGTCAATTTGGTTTACATCAGAGACATTCTTGGTCACGCAGACTTGAAAACAACTGAAGTATATGCGCGCATTGATGGCGAGATGAAGCGCAAAGCACTGGAAGAAGCGTTTACAAACACAGTTCCCTCCGGAGCTGTTCCGTTATGGCAGCAGGACGGAGAATTGCTGAACTGGCTTCAGAGCCTTGGGAGATAGGATTTCGCGGGACGTTATGTTAAAAAACAGTATAGAAATGTCGTGTATTTCAGGCGAATCTATGCCGCACTTTTCATAACGTCCGGCTTTCCATAACCGAGCTTATGCGGAGCTTCGCATAAGCTCGGTCAAATGCACCTCTACCTCAACTACGCCCGCGAGCACTGGACCAAGCCAGGAGAAAACCCACCCGTCGGCCTGATACTTTGTGCCGAGAAGGGTGCCGCAGAGGCGCATTATGCCCTCGACAACCTGCCCAACAAGATTCTCGCCGCCGAGTACCAGACCGTCCTGCCAAACGAAAAGATCATTGCAGATGAGCTAGAGCGCTCTCGGCGAGACCTTGAAAACCGAAAATTGATAACCGATTAAATCTTCCTTGCTTCTACATGTGACAAAATATGTACGGCATTCCGTCCTGATCCTCTATAGGTCTCAGACAACCTTACTTATACTTGGTAGTGCTGACCTAAGAATCTAAGCACCGCGAGGCACGCCTCGCGAAACTGGGGCTAAACCAGTCCTAACTGGGTCTACACGTGCTTAAATCCGATTTGACTGGACCTAACCCGTTCAAAATTGGATCAAACCTGATTCAATTCGATAAAAACGAAGTAATATAAAATCATGTGCTGCCATTCGTGCCGCGCACTTTTGCATGGACACAAACATGGACGATCGCTGGCTCTCTGTCGATGAAATCGCCGATTATCTCGGCGTGGCCAAAGACACCATCTATAACTGGGTGACCTCCAAGGAAATGCCGGGACACAAGGTCGGGCGTTTTTGGAAGTTCAAGAAAGAAGACGTTGATGCTTGGGTGCGCGCTGGCGGCGCGGCAGATGGATCATTTGGCGCAAAAGGGACAAACTCCTGAGATTAAACGCAGAAGACCGTCGGTTTGTCTCGTGCAATCGCGCTGGAAGTGAGGGGTTTTGTATGGCAAGGATTACCTGTGTCGATTTATTTTGTGGTGCAGGGGGGCTGACGCATGGTCTGGTCAAAGAGGGAGTGCCAGTTGTTGCTGGTATCGATCTTGATCCCGCATGCGCGTTTCCATACGAGGCAAATAACCCAGGTCGCTTCATCAAGCAAGACGTCAAGAACCTGACAACGGCTGAGCTTGATCAGCTATACGGTGATGCCGACATTCGGGTGCTTGCTGGATGCGCGCCATGTCAGCCGTTCTCCACCTATGCGCAACGCTATGAATTAGATGCCAAGGACGGCAAGTGGGGACTTTTGTATGAGTTCGCACGCTTGGCAGAAGGTTCTCAACCCCACATTATTACCATGGAAAACGTACCTACGGTGGCGAAACACAAGGTGTTTCATGACTTTGTGGATGTGCTGAAGAGACTCGGCTACTACGTTTGGTTCGATGTCGTGGACAGCTCCCGTTATGGCGTCCCGCAGATGCGGCGACGGATGGTGCTGCTCGCATCCAAGTACGGCGACATTCAGATAATTGCGCCGACCCGTGAAAAGCCGAAAACCGTGAAGCAGGCTATAGGGAAATTGCGGCACCTCCAGGCAGGAGAGTCTGCCCCGAGAGACAAATTGCATGTCGCTGCGACCTTGTCCGAAAAGAACCTGAAACGGATCAAAGTCTCTAAACCCGGCGGTACTTGGCGCGACTGGCCTAAAAATCTGGTAGCCGAATGTCACCGTATCGAAACTGGCCGCACTTATCCAGGCGTCTATGGTCGCATGGAATGGGATAAGCCCGCACCGACGATGACAACCCAGTGCTATGGTTTTGGCAACGGTCGTTTCGGTCATCCAGTGCAAAATCGAGCCATTTCTCTGCGAGAAGCTGCCATTTTACAAAGCTTTCCACGTGACTACGCGTTCATCCCACAGGATGGCGAGGTGTTTTTCAAAGTACTTGGGCGGCTTATCGGCAACGCTGTCCCCGTCGATCTCGGTCGTGCCATCGGGCGCAGTATAATCAAGCACCTTAAATCGGTCGCAAGCTGATGACGGATTTAGATGGACCGCATTATGTCTCAATCAATGCCATCGTCAACTGATACCGGTCTGGTTTCTGAGGCCGACCGAATGCATCGTACTTCGCTACCAGACGCAAACAAGAAGAATTGAAAATGGGCAAGTAAACAGATGAATGTTCAGAACGAACGGCATTCTCAGACATATCGCACTCGTCCCGAGCCGGGGCAACTCGTCGATGTTCGACGTCGTCAGTGGGTAGTAGCCGACGTCAACGCAGCTGGACTGGAAGCTAGCACCCTCCAGCATTGCGTGACGCTGTCGTCGATTGACGAAGATGGGCTCGGAGAGACGCTTGAAGTTGTATGGGAGATTGAGCCGGGTGCGCAGATCATTGAGAGTGCGGGGCTGCCATCGGTCACGGGACAAGACAGTTCTGATACGCTCGACGCCTTCCTCGACGCCGTACGTTGGGGTGCCGCAACCAATGCGGACAGAGGTTTTCTCCAAGCTCCTTTTCGAAGCGGTATCAGCATTGAGGACTTCCAACTCGACCCACTGGTGCGGGCCATAGACATGGCTCGCGTTAATCTGCTTATTGCTGATGACGTCGGCCTAGGCAAGACCATTGAAGCCGGTCTTATCGTTCAGGAATTGCTGCTACGGCATCGCGCTCGCACCGTTTTGATCGTCTGTCCTGCCTCACTTCAGGAGAAGTGGCGCATTGAGATGCTTGAGAAGTTCGGCCTTGATTTCCGCGTGATAGATACCGACTATATCAAGCAATTGCGGCACGAGCGTGGTATTCACGCCAATCCGTGGACATCGTATCCGCGCCTGATCACGTCGATGGATTGGGCGAAGGGCGGCGAGGGCTTACGTGCCATGCGTAATATTCTCCCTACGCACGTCGGTCATCCACGCAAGTTCGATCTGTTGGTTGTGGACGAAGCGCACAACGTTGCTCCCGCCGCAGGCACTCACTATGCCTTGGAGAGCCAGCGTACGCGGTTCATCCGCGCCATCGGCCCGCACTTTCAACATCGTCTGTTTCTGACCGCAACTCCGCACAACGGCTATACCGAGTCATTCACTTCGCTGCTGGAACTGCTTGATGACCAGCGTTTCGCCCGCAATATCCTTCCTGACGAAAAGCGTCTGAGTCAGGTTATGATTCGCCGCCTGAAGAGCGATCTGGTAGACCCGCATGGCAACCCCTTGTACGCTCGGCGCTCGTTGCAGGCGCTCGCGGTTCCATACTCATCTGAAGAGCGCGAGATACACCGCAAGCTGAATGACTATTGCACCAGTCGCGAAAAAGATGCCGAGAAAGTTGGCAACAGTTTCGGCGCAGCCTTCGTCAACCGGCTTCTCAAAAAACGTCTTCTGTCGTCGCCTGCGGCTTTCGCGTCCACGCTCGAAAAGCACGTCACGTCGTTGTCTGGAGACCAGACTGCGAAGGCGGACGCCATGTCCGAGCGCATCCTGCATAAAGCCATTCTGAAAGTAGACGAGGACTATGCTAATGATCAAGAGGTTGAGAACGCCCAAGCTGAAGCCGTTGAGGCAGCCACGCGCCGTTCGTCGCCGTTGACTCCGGAGCAGCGAGCGACACTGGACGAACTAAGGACTTGGGCACAACGAGCCAAGAACCAGACCGACTCTAAAGCCAAGGCAATCCTCGACTGGCTCACAACGAACCTCAAACCGGACGGTCAGTGGAACGATCGCCGTGTGATCCTGTTCACCGAGTACCGCACCACACATCAGTGGATGCATCAAATCCTTACCAGCCACGGTTTTGGCGGCGAGCGTCTCGGTCTGCTCCACGGGGGTCTATCCCAAGAGGAACGGGAACCTATCAAGGCTGCATTTCAGGCATCACCGCAGGATTCACCTGTCCGCATTCTGCTCGCCACTGACGCGGCGTCAGAAGGTATCGACTTACAGAACCACTGCAATCGGCTCATCCACTTGGAGATTCCCTATAACCCTAATGTGATGGAGCAGCGGAACGGGCGTATCGACCGCCATGGACAGCGTGAAAAGGAAGTGCTGATCTGGCACCCGGTCGATGGTGGCGATACTAGCGGCGCTCTGGTTGGTGGCCACGGCGAGGACATCTTGCGCGCCTTGAGAAAACTGGACTCTATGCGTGCTGACATGGGCAGCGTCAATCCAGTCATCGCACCGCAGATGTCTGGTTTAATTGAGGGGTCCTTGAAGGATTTGGACATCCGTCTCGCCGAGGCGCGGATCGCTCGTGTCAAGAACTTCGTTTATGCCGAACGCGAGATGAAGGAACGTGTCGCCAAGCTGCATGAACGCCTACTCACTACCAAGCAGGATTTACACCTCACACCTGACCACATTCTGATGGCGGTAAAGACCAGCCTCGCGTTGGCAGGCCGTCCCCCTCTGGAACCCGTCGAATTGGAAGGCATACCTTCGGGTAGCGTTTTCCGGATGCCCCCACTGTCAGGCTCTTGGGCGCGTTGTCTGGAAGGGCTGCGCCATCCGCATACTCAGCGAACACGCCCCATCACTTTTGAGCACGCCATCGCCAGTGGCCGCGACGACGTTGTGCTTGTCCACCTGAACCACCGTCTAGTTCAGATGTGTCTGCGACTGCTACGCGCGGAGATCTGGGCGCAGGATGACGTGAAGAAACTACACAGAGTCACTGTTCGAACCGTCCCGAATGGATACGTTGACGGCCCAGCCGTGGTCATCGTCTCGCGGCTGGTAGTTACGGGCGGCAACCACCACCGGTTGCACGAGGAACTCACGGTATCCGGCGGCTACCTGCGCGACCAGTCCTTCCGCCGCGAAGAAAGCGTCACCAGGGTCCAACAATGGATGGACACAGCGAAGCCAGTGACAGCAAATGCGTCTCTATTCGATACGCTCCGGGTTCGTTTCGACCGCCAGCAGGAAGCCATCCTGAGAGCGGTGGATGCGCGATCCAAGGAACGTCTCAAGTTCCTGACCAATACGCTCCAAACCCGCAAGCAGCAGGAAATCGCTGACATCGGAGCCGTACTCGACGAACTAGAGAAGGCCATCCAGTCGGAGTTGAAAAAGGAGAAACAGCCCGAACAGCTCACGCTCTTCACCGAAGATGAGCGCACGCAGCTCCGGCGCGATATTGCAGCGTTGGAAGCTCGTCTCGGGCGCATCCCCGACGAGCGGCGAATGGAAACGCAGGCCATCGAAGCCCGCTATGCCAAGCTCGACGATCGTACTTTCCCTGTTGCTGTGATCTTCGTCGTGCCTGAGTCCGCTGGAGGCTTCGCATGAACATCAGCGACATACATCACAACTGGCTCTCCCTCATCGAGATTTCCGGCCCGTTCCTTGCCGTCCCTGTCCTAAAGGAAGCCTTCCCGCAAGGGTTGGAGGAACTTGATGGCAGCAAGCGTAAAAGGCTGCGGCAAGCCTACGACGAATGGCAAGAGGCGTTGGAGACGGACGATCCGCGCTTTGCCGATCTACATGCCGCGTGGATAGACGAAGTCTTATCACGCGGATTAGAACTCGATGAAGACGGTCAAGGAGAGGTGTTCAAGCGCAAGGCATGGTGCGTTGCACACTTGAACGTCAGCCTGCCGGAGTATGGCGTGATCCTGTCACCAGACTTCGGTGTCGTCGAGAACGATGACAAGCCTTTAATGCTCATCCATGCCTATGGGCCAGACGTTGATCTTGATGCCACATCAAAGCTGGATGGATGGGCGAGCACACCGGCTGAACGCATGGTGACGCTCTGTCGCGCTACAAGCTGCCGTCTTGGCCTGGTCACCAACGGCGAGCGCTGGATGCTTGTCGATGCACCTGTGGGCGCGGTCACCTCGTTCGCCAGTTGGTACGCACGCATTTGGGGGCAGGAACCTGTCACACTCCAAGCCTTCGTCCACCTTCTTGGCATCGGACGCTTTTTCGTCGATGAGTCAGAGCGATTGCCAGCGCTGTTCGATCGCTCGCTGAAATTCCAAGATGAAGTGACCGATGCCCTGGGCGAGCAGGTGCGGCGCGCTGTCGAGGTGTTGATTCAGGCGCTGGACAAAGCCGACCAAGACCGCAATCGCGAGTTGCTGCGAGGCGTGAAGGAGGCCGAACTATACGAAGCCACATTGACGGTGATGATGCGGCTGGTCTTCCTACTTTCCGCTGAAGAGCGTGGTCTGTTGCTTCTGGGAGATGAGCGTTACGAGGCAAATTACGCGATATCGACCTTGCGTATGCAGTTGCGCGCCTCATCCGAAGAGATTCTGGAACGTCGCTGGGATGCATGGTCGAGACTGCTAGCCGTTTTCCGCGCCGTGTACGGTGGCATTGAGCATGAAAACCTGCGCCTGCCCGCGCTGGGTGGCTCACTGTTCGATCCAGATCGATTTCCCTTTCTTGAAGGCCGAGCCAAAGGATCTAACTGGCGCATCGACATCGCCAAGCCGCTGCCAATCGATAATCGTACTGTTCTGCTTCTACTTGAGGCCATCCAGCAGTTTCAAGGGCGCACGCTGTCGTATATGGCGCTAGATGTCGAACAGATCGGCTACGTCTACGAGGGCCTTTTGGAGCGTACCGTTAAGCGGACCACTGAGGTCACGCTGGAACTAAACGGCACCAAGAATGCCAAAGCCCCTTGGGTCAAGTTAGCTGAACTAGAGTCTGCACGCTTAGAGGGTCCAGAAGTATTGATTGCATTGCTTCAGGAACGTTCGGGGAGTTCACGCAACGACCTGGATAAGCCCGTGGACGATGTTCGTTCTGATCGATTGCTGACAGCCTGTCAAGGTAAAACAGAACTACGAGACCGGATCAAGCCCTTTGCCAATTTTGTAAGAACCGATCCATGGGGCTACCCGTTGGTGTATCCTGCCGGGGCCTTCATCGTCACCACCGGTTCCGACCGGCGCGAAACAGGCACCCACTACACTCCGAAGTCTCTGACCGAAACGATTGTCACTGAAACACTCACGCCTGTGGCCTACGTCGGTCCAGCAGAAGGAGCTTCGCGCGATAAATGGGTGCTGAAGTCTCCCACCGAACTACTCGACCTCAAGATCTGCGACCCAGCCATGGGCTCTGGCGCCTTCCTCGTGCAAGCCTGTCGTTGGCTCTCAGACCGCCTCGTTGAGGCCTGGTCTCAGATGGAGGCCTTGGGAAAAACCGTGAGCGTGGGTGGCGAAGTTCTTGATGTGTCGGACGCCAAAGAGCCACTGCCTCGCGACACAGAAGCACGCACCATGATCGCCCGCCGTCTGATTGCCGAGCGCTGCCTGTATGGGGTGGACCTGAATCCTCTGGCGGTAGAACTCGCCAAGCTCTCCATCTGGCTGGTGACCCTAGCCAAGGGGAGGCCGTTTGGATTTCTCGACCACAACCTACGCTGCGGCGACAGTCTGCTTGGTATCCATCGGTTGGATCAACTCTCTCAGCTTTCGATGAACCCCTCCGGGCAGGAGCAACTGCGCCTGTTCGGCCAAAATATTGAAAGGGTCGTGCGCGAGGCCATTGAACTGAGGCAGCAATTGCGGGAAATGCCCATCCACGACATTCGAGACGTCGAAGCCATGGCACATCTGAATGCCAACGCACGTCGCAGGATCGAAGTGCCGGAATGCATCGCCAATGCGTTCATTGGAGGAGTTTTCGCCTCGGGTAGCAATAGCACTACATTGGAAAACGCGCTGGCTTCGCTGACCATCCAAGCAGGGCAAGCTATTGACGGCGACCGCAACGTACTCGCATCAATGCACCAGCGATCTGTTGCCGCGCTCATGACCGACCTGCCTTCCGACAAGCCCACACGTCGGCCATTCCATTGGGCGTTGGAGTTTCCGGAGGTATTCGAATGCGAAAAATCAGGATTCGATGCATTCATCGGGAACCCTCCGTTTGCCTTTGGTAAGAACGTTAGTTCGTCCCTCGGCTCAACATACAGCACGTATCTCGTCAAAACGAATCCCGCCGCAACAAAGAACGTTGACTTGTGCGCCCATTTCTTTCACAAAGCGTTCGCATTGCTTAATGACGAAGGTACTCTAGGAATGCTGGCAACTTCCTCAATTGCCGAAGGCGAGACCCGATTGGCTGCACTTGAGAATTTGATTTCGGCCGATGGCACCATTTATTCCGCAACATCAAAGTCAAAATGGCCAGGAACTGCCAATGTCTACATCTGTAGAGTAATCATTTCAAAGAAAAAATGGTGCGGCGATATTTTCCTTGATGGGAAACGCGTCAGTGGTATCTCATCATTCCTTACTCCGGATTCGAACTGGCAGCCACAGCCGCTTGTGGAGAGCAAAGGGATCGCTTTCTATGGGGCAATTCCAAACGGTGATGGCTTTTTTCTTTCAAGAGGTGAAGCAGAGGCAATATTATCTATGTCTCCCGACCACAAAGCTGTGCTTTACCCATTCTTGACTGGAAAAGACCTTAATTCCAGCCCAACCCAAACGGCAACTCGCTATGCGATAAATTTCTGGGATTGGACAGAAAGTGACGCCTCAAAATTCGAGTACGCCTATCGGATTGCATCTGAGCGTGTCAAACCGTATCGACAGTCACTACTCAAGACAAAACCTAAACTCGTTCAAAAGTGGTGGCTGTATGAAGCCAACCCCAAGGGCCTACATGATGTCTTGGGACGAGGAGAATACTTTCGCGGAGGCATTGAGAAAACCCCCTTGAAAAAGGCTCTTGTGATCGCCCGCGTTAGTAGCACCAATGCGTTTATTTTCGTCCCGACGAATCAAGTTTTCGACTGTCAGCTCATCGTAATTGCATCTGATGATTTTGGGCTTTTTGGTGTCCTGCAAAGCAGCATTCATTTTGCCTATGCTTGGCAGCACGGCGGGAAAATGAAGTCTGATCTCAGATATAGCCCGACAATGTGTATGGCGACATTTCCTTTTCCGCGCCAGGAAAAGCTTGAGCCTGTTCGTTCATTAGGAAAGTCATTTAGCGACAAGAGG
>Ga0302163_10000409_pt1 | contig 9083 bp, 8 predicted proteins | sample I_Fen_E2_3_FD_193497 | JGI IMG/M metagenome (GOLD analysis project Ga0302163, IMG submission 193497) | Peat permafrost microbial communities from Stordalen Mire near Abisko, Sweden - I_Fen_E2_3 | ecosystem: Environmental > Terrestrial > Soil > Wetlands > Permafrost | place: Sweden: Abisko...
GTGTTCGCTACTGATGGTTACTGTTCCGGCCGCATAAACGGATCAGACTTCTTTACGCTATGTCCGTACTCCTTTGCGGACATTTGCAACGGCGATCTCACCTCCCGGTCGAAGATTGCAAATAAAAACCGCTCCCTTTGGGTGCTTTCTTCATAAGACACCCAACTAGCGATGCTGGTCCACGGGTGTTCTTTCTTCAAAAAGGAATTCCACGTGACCAATAAGATGAAGTCTGTCATCGGCGCCCAAGATTTACCCGGTGTTGCTGCCAAACTCAATCGGTGCCTTAACCGCTCTGCGATCACTCAACAGAAATCAAGCGAGCCTTTCTTGATCTCTGCCATACCATCGGCAAGAGCTGTTGCGCAGAAGTTCGGGATTCGGCGGAAACGGGTCGAGCACCTTCTGGGCCAACGGATCGGTGATTACACCTTCCGGTTGCGTTACCAAAAGGACGATTCAAACCAACCCCGTGTATCTATTGCAAATTGCTTCGCCACCGACAAAGAAGATGCATTACTTCTGTTGAAGGTCGATGCCAGGGACAAGAGCACATCTGTGCTTGACGCACAGTTGCTGCGCTATGAACCAATAGGTATTAAGGAGTATTTGCGCAACGAAGGATCAACTTTTATTGCTGTTGATCGCATTGCTGCATAGCACTCCATACAGGATGTAGTCGGAGCTCTCAAGAATGGCGCTGACTATCAACAACGGCTACGTTGATTGCAATCTCGTGATCAACTTTAGCCGAACATAACAACAGCAGTCTGGTGTACTGCTTCACGCGAAGAGACACCAGACGGCGTTGGCCGATCGTGGTGTCTTCTTCTAGGAGACAAACCATGAATCCGCAAGTCAAGAAACCTTCTATTGCCAGCATGCTAATGCAGCTCGGCCGGTATGTGGTTAACAGCGGTTCAACAGTATCTTTTCAAGTGAAGAATCGCTCGTTTACGTACGACACAGAACGACGCACTTTCACGGAGCATCTTCGTGGAACGTGCAAGTCGACATCGGCAAATGAGGTATATAGCACTGTCCAACAATATTGGTCAGAAACCGTTTAGGAAATAGGAGGTAGGACAGAATTGTCAAGCGGATTTTTGCATTCACAAAGACCAACGAGGAAGAGACTCTTGCCCATGTAGCTCCTGAAACAAGCAAGGTTCTCGCAAACCTCGAAGATCTCTATCGAGGAGATTTTCTCAAAACGTAGTAACAACTCTACAAATGCTCGATGCAATCGCGTATTTGTACATTGCGCAACAGAGCGAGACACATCCCGGAAGGGGTGTGTCTCGTTTTTTGCGTTCAAATCAAAAAAGAGATCTGATTGCTGGTTCAACATAAAGATTCCTCTCTAGTATGTATGGTCTTCTGAAGCTCATATAGGTAAATTCATAACGTATAGCTGAATTGCGATGACCAACGTGCGTTTATCAAACTCGAGAAAGCCACACAGAATAGGGGATATCCTCTTCACTATCGCGCTGATATTGGCCCGCTGGAAGGCCTACGCACAGGACACGTCTTGCCCGATTGACATAGACAGCGTTATCCGACAGCAATTGTCCTCAGACATGGGACAATATGGCTCCGCATTGCAGATCACTATTCACAACACGAGTCCATTTCCAATTCTAGGCGTTGAACTGGCGATTCAATCGACCAATCAAGAAAAGAACACCAGGCCTTACGCGATTGTGAGCTATCACGTCCTAGCTTCAAACGCAACGGATACGCTTATGTGGAACTCAACGCGTTTCGATAAGAAGAACGGAACTCCTCAGGCGTTTATCGTATGGCCGGCGTTGATTCAATTCAACGACGGCTCGAAGTGGATTGGAAATTCGACCCAATGCAATTACATGCCTAGTGTTGCGACCAGGGTCGAAGAAACAATAAATTCTGAAACGCAGACAAGCGAGCAAGAACTACAAAACATGATTGCCAAGGGGCAAGCATCGCTCGTCAACGTCACGTCCGAGCCCACAGGCGCAAACGTAGATGTGGACGGAGTGTTGCTTGGCAAAACACCACTCGCTATGGTCCTCATGAAAGGACACAATGGTAAGGCAAGAAACGTCATGGTCTACAAGGACGGTTTCACGATTAGAGACCGAGACGTCAGGCCTTCAGGTGGGACGATGACAATCCACGAACGGTTGTACGCATTACCGACTGTGCGCTGAATACGATAAGGGAGTAGAGCTTGAGCACGAACCAACAGCAAATCCAGAGCTACGCTTATGCACCTAGTGCTACGCCTGAGAACAAGGCATCATCTCCTATTTATGTTCTGCTCGCAGGAATTGGAGCTATTGAGGCGACGGGCATAGACACTATCATTCGACCTATTTCTCATCGAATTGTGGTGGAGGCGCAAGAGTTTAGAATTCGCGCGTTGGCAAAGCACGTACACAGGCATGGAACTCATCTGGTTATTCTCGATGACGATTCAATTCCGTACCCAAACCATATAATCCCTTTTCTTATTGCCCGAAGAAAAAAATTAAAGGTCGTGATTCTGTGCACAGCGCCTCTTGCGCCATCAAAGGCCCAAGCATATTTTCTGGCAGGCGCGAAGGCGGTTATCTGTAGATCTATAACAGAGGCAGATGTCCGGACTATTGTGCGACGCGTTTTGCAGGGGCAAGAATATTATCCTCCCGAGGTACTACGAGAAAAGAGTGGTTCTCAAGGCGACAATAGGAATTCAATGGATCGTTGTATGAAGGGAACCGAAATGTTTTCTCCTCGGGAGAATAAGATTATTGACGCGCTTCTTGGCGGAAAGCGCAACAAAGAAATTGCTGAACTTCTTGGTACTAGTGAGCAGGTAATCAAGAATATATTTCGGCGCCTCTATCGGAAATGCGACGTGAGGAATAGGACGGAGCTTGCCAGTTTGATTCTCCGGTCTTCTTAGAACAATCTACAAAATGAAAGCTAACGAAGACTCTGCTAAATGCTGATCAACTCACCAAACAAATCTGAATCGTCAAAGGAGAAAAACGAATATGAATAGTACGATGTGCATCCTGGTTTTTATGGTATGTATAGCAGCCGCATTTCTTTCATGTGTATATGTAGGTCCCGATAAAAAGGGCAATGAAAAACGACTTAAGCGTGTTTATATCGGTATTGCAATCCTTGGCATTGGAGCAATTATATTTGCTTTTTCAGGTACGCAGAAGAGCGAGACTGAAAAAGAAACAGCACAGTTGCGAGCGATGAATACAGATCTTGCAGATCCAGCAAGTCATTATGTCCTGCAGGCTTTCAAGTCTCTTTGCACGGAAGGATATGATGATTACTCTCAGCCATGTGCGGTAGCGATCGCGAACAATATCCAACTCTCAACTCTTAGCGCTGATCAGAAAACACGGGCTCTCGGCTACGTGCTATCCCACACTCGCGCCAAAGTCAATCCGGTGCTATAGAGCAACTATTCATTTTCGATTGTTTTCTTCTTCTGTATGTAGTCGCACGGACACAACAAAGGCCGCTTATAGCGGCCTTTGTTGTGGAATTTACTTTTTCTGTGTCTTCCGTTCTAGCAGAACCCACTCATGGTCCCGTTTCAATACAGACCATTGCGGCGAATGTTCTACGACGTACGTGAATGGTTTCTTTTCCGTAAACAGAATGTGATCGATCTTGTACTTGTCTAGAATTTCAAACGGACTATCGATGTTAATCGCCTTGATATAGTCTCCATATACGCCGGCGTGCTCGAATGTATCAACGCGAGAATCAACAAAATCAGGCTTTCCATCAAATGCAAATCGGCCGCCCATTTCGTATTGATTGAATGTGCGCCAAGAGGGTTGCACTATATTGATCAGAGAATCGGGCCATACCGAGTTCATAGAGTTTACGTCATTCTTTGCCTTAGGAATTATGTAGATCACAAGGCATAATGACGCTATGGCGAAGATGATATTCAAAGCATAGAGCTCTTTTACCACTCTCTCTTTCCAAATCAGCCTTGAAAAGTCCATTGCTAGAAAAGGCGTAATGATTACCCCGGCAAGAAAAGTAAATCTGATGTGGTCAAAAGCCGCATACCACGCGAACAAGACCCACAATAGCTCGTAAATTTTCCACTTACGAGATTTCAGCATTGCGGCAACGATCATGATTCCGATGATGAGAACTGCATCTTTTCCAATGAACCATTCAAGATTGAGCGGTTGCCATTCTTGGATTGACGCGATGTTCAGCTTCTGCTTCAGGATCATGTCAAACGGGTTCCAAGCCAAATGCCACCCGTAGGGGTTCGCAAACACAGCAATAATTGACGAGAGTAGAACGAGAAGCAGGTTCCTTTGATCTTTCCAACTACGCTTGTCATTATCGAAAGTGCCGACATGAAAATTAAACCAGCCGGGGATCAAATACAGAACAAAGATGATTATGCCTAATAGCCAGCTACCGTGGGTGTTAACCCAAACGGCAAATATGGCAGGCAAAAGCCAGATTATGTTCTTTCTTCCTTCCTCATAAAGATCGATTACAAAAAACTGCAATGACATGAGGACATAGCCACAGAGAATGGTTCGTGGGCCAGCATTCGATGTGAACAGTAGCAATGCGCCCAGCGATGCCCAGAAAGCAGGTTCTGGATTGGCTCGGCGTTTAGCCCTGATGTAGATCAACGCAACGTTGGCATAAAGCAGAGCCCAAGTGACGAGATAAATACCAAACGCTCCCAACAGAGAATATCCAAACCAGAACGGCAGCTCGGCCAGCCACTCAGGGTTGTACCAGGGATGATTGAGTACAGTGAAGGCATAAGGCTCACTCCAAATAAAGTGATGCTGCGTGACGAGAATCTTAGCGTTACAGAGATGCCACCAAAGATCTGGATCATTGAACATCTTGTCCGGAGCTCTCAAGGACTCCGACAGAAGGATCGGCAGAAGGAGAAGCACCGAGAGGTGCATCAGTTGGATGCCACAAACGCGTTTGAAGAAGGCTAGAGCCGTTGATTTCGTCACCATATCCATATTGCAAAGCTATGGCGAAACGATCCAGGAGTACAGATACAGTAGCGAGGAAAGATTGTTCGCCAGTATATCTTGGCGTCTGGGCAAATCTGTATTCCTATTAAAGAGATTGGGTGCTCCTGATTGTAACCATCTGGGCGACATAAGAGGAGCTAAAAGGAGAATATGAAGACGAACCTGAAGAAGTATCTTTTGCTATGCGCTGCCTCGGCAGCAATGTCGATTGGTATCGTCGGCCAGGCTCAAATGAGTACCGGATCTACGACCGGAACAACTACAGGATCCGGAACAGGGAATTCGTCCAGCGGACAAGGGGCAACGAATACCAGCCCAGGATTTCGTGACAAGAGCGATCTCATTGGGGCCACAGCCCCTCCATTCGACGTCGAAGATGTGATTCGCATGCACAGCGTTGGCGTACAAGATGGAGTCATTGTCAACGCGTTACGCACTCGCTATCACCCGTTGATTCTGACAGAAGTAGACAGAAAGCAGCTGAAAGAAGCGGGAATCAGCGATCGAGTGATCGTTGCGATGGAAGATCCTTATGGCATCGGAATCGAAAACGTCCGCGAAAACCTTAAAGCCGCAGAATCAATCATGCCCCCTATCGCTCTTACGGCCAAGCAGGCCGAGAAGAACGATCTTCATCGTCCAACACTGAAACAACGCGCGGATGTTGATGGATCTGCCTACGTCGGTCCGTCTATGCAGCCGGATTCAAAGGCTTCGGCCACATCGACGCCAACCAAAGAGGCTACGCTTAACATCAGCAGTGCCTCTGTAACGGAGGTTCCTCCTGTTCCAGTGATGAAGATTGTGGCGAAGCCGATCGGGCCAGGTATCTATCTTCGGCATGGACCAGACTGGGAGCGCGTAGACCAAGAGGCAGTTTATTGGCATCACCATGGGGATAAGGTCAAGGACATCGAGGGATCTGTTCTGCGGCCTGCTAGTGCAACACAAACGTATCCAGGTGGATCTGATTTTTTGATTATCACGACAAAGGAGACTTCTGTAATCCAGTATCAGCTTCTTCGGTTGAAAACGGAGGTGGATAAGAGAACCTTTAAGCCAGCTCCAAGTGGCCTAGTTTACAACAATGGCGGCTCTGATCTGATTCGTTTTGATCCACAACAGCTCGGAGCATCGAGCTGGTTGGTATCGATCCACGATGTGGAGCCGGGCGAATACGGCTTTCTCCCGCCAGCAACATCTCAAGTGCACAGTACCACCAACCTTGCATCAACACTGTACACATTCCGTGTGAAGTAAAAACAACCTGATTTCAGCAATGCAAGACTTTCATATATGGTGCGCCCCGGTTTAGCCTAAAGGCTCCGGGGCGCTTTTGTATTACACTCTCTCCAAAATGAAGCCGGACCAAGTTTCGGCCGCAGAGGAAGGACTGATGAAGGACCTGAAGATAACACGGACCCTAATTGCATTCGCTCTTATGGTGTCATCTGCTGGTATTAGCTATGCAGGGGCACATCAACAAGCAATTACACAAGTGGTCAATAATGCGGCGCTCGTGACACTGAGCGGAAATGTTTCTCAGATTGTCAAATCAAATGAAGACCTGGGGACCGTTGACGATTCAGTTTCAACAGGGCCGCTGTATATCCTGCTTGGCCGTGGTTCGGATGAGCAACAGAACCTCGACAACTACGTGCGTAGTCTCAGCATGACGGGATCTGAAAACTATCACAAATGGCTTTCTCCGGCGCAATTCGCGGAGAAGTATGGCGCAAATTCACATGATGTGGCCGTGGTTACAACATGGCTGCAGGACCAGGGATTCTCGGTAGCCAAGGTCAATAAGACGATGAGGGTGATCGAATTCTCTGGCACCGTTGGCACCGTCAAGACCGCATTTAAGACCGAGATACATCGGTACAATGTCGGCGGGACGGGTTACTTTGCCAATGTTTCTGATCCACAAATTCCCGAGGCGCTGGCGCCTGTAATCCGTGGCATTGTCGGTCTGAACAGAACAGCGCCAACTACCCAGACATCTGTGACACAGGCTACAAGCGTGTCCACGAAAAGTCAGGTGTCGATTTCGCCGCAGTTGACCAGCGGCCGCTCTCAGATACCAGGATTTTTCATGACCGCCGGCGATGCGGCCGTTGTATATGACCTTCCAAACTCAACAATGAACCCTGCGTATTCAGGCAGCACCTTGGACGGAACAGGCGTGACTATCGGAGCCATCGAACTGTCGAACGTAGCTACCGACAGTCTTCAGGACTTCGTTCAGTACCGCACGACGTTCCTAAACAATACGAGCACGCAGGCAACGGCGTACATTCCTACGATCGTAGTGGAGGGTAATGACCCAGGAGTTGTCAGCGATTCTGCGAGTTCGCCAATAGCTGATGGGGAGATTTCGCAGGCCATAGCTCCTGGTTCTCACACCATCTTGTATGTCGCCAGTACCATGGCGCAGGCTCTTGTTCGCGCGGTGGACGACAACAAGGTCAGCATTCTGCTGAACGGAGCCGTCCAAGACTGTGAAAGCAATCTTGGACCAGCGACCAACGCATTTCTCTACGATGAATATGAACAAGCCGCGGCACAGGGCATAACGGTCATTGCGGCGGCGGGAGACTTTGGTTCAACTGGCTGCAAAACGAAAACAAGCACAACAGCGACCGGATTTGGAGTCAATGGAGGTGCATCGACACCTTGGAACTTGGCGGTAGGAGGAACCGAGTTTCAGGTACTTGAGACAAACCCGTCTCAATACATAACCATGGGCACCTCTGGACAAGTCTCTGTCGGATCATCGCCTTACTACATCACTGCGCTCTCGTACATCCCGGAAGCGGTGCAAAACGGCACGACTTGGGCTGGAATGACCACCTACGATAACAATTCGTTGGCCAAAGGGTTGACCAACGAAGGGGCATCTGGCGGTGGAGCAAGCAGTAAGGCTGTGTGCTCTGGCACTATCACAGGGCAAGTTGGCGATTCGAGCTCAACCTGCTCCGGTTCACTGTCAGGCTACACAAAGCCGTCGTGGCAGACATCGCTGACACCTAGCGATGGCGTACGCGACGTTCCAGACATTGCATTGTTCTCTGGCAATGGGTTTCCGTATTACAACTCAACCGGTACGACCTACGTGTCTGCGCAGGCCGCTTGGGCTCTCTGCATTGATTCAAACGTTTCAGCCTCATGGCCGAACTGCACGGCGAGTGCTCCTGGTCAAAACGTTGCGGGTACGGGCGGCACAACCGCCGCAGCCGCAGCCGCAGCCGGAATCTTTGCACTTGTGGAACAGGCGCAAGGCCAGCGTCTTGGTCTTGTAAACCCCACGCTTTATCGACTGGCTTCAGTGGAGCCTTCGGTATTTCATGATGTCAGCGCCGGAAACAATTCTGTACCGTGCACGGCGTCTTCAGCAAATTGTGGTTCGAACGGATTTCTGTCCGGCTACAACGCGGTCGCCGGTTACGACATGGCTTCTGGATTTGGGAGTCTTGATGTAGCAAAACTGATTTCAAACTGGAGCAATGCCGGCCTGGACCAGACATCGGTATCTCTTTCGGCCGGCTTGACCTCTAGCGCTATGGGGACCAGCGCAGTATCGGTGCCACATGGTACTACGGTCTACTTCAACGCAGCTGTCAATCCGACTACTGCTACTGGCAGCGTCGCTTTGGTCAATACATCGGGAGTACAGAGCGCCGCTTCTCTGCCGCTGGCAACACTCGCAAATGGAATAGCAAACTTCTCATCACTGTCTCTGCCTGGCGGAACCTACACAGTTCAAGCCAGCTATGGAGGAGATTCGAATGATGCAGCGGCTCAATCGAATTCAATCTCAATCACTGTTTCCCCAGAAGCAAGTACGCTGGGGATGGCGCTTCGCTCCTACGATCCGTCAACCGGTACAGTGACAAACAATGTAACCTCGGTGCCATACGGCATGGAACTCGCCCTGACTGTTACTCCCTACGGATCTGCAGGTTCAGGAAAGGGAACAACGCCCACAGGCACGATAAGCGCCGCCAGTGGGCAAAACAGCTTCGGATCTACGCAACTCCTCACGGTTGCGTC
>Ga0302163_10000411_pt1 | contig 9078 bp, 7 predicted proteins | sample I_Fen_E2_3_FD_193497 | JGI IMG/M metagenome (GOLD analysis project Ga0302163, IMG submission 193497) | Peat permafrost microbial communities from Stordalen Mire near Abisko, Sweden - I_Fen_E2_3 | ecosystem: Environmental > Terrestrial > Soil > Wetlands > Permafrost | place: Sweden: Abisko...
TGAAATAATGACAGAATTTACTATATTTGCGGTCATTATTAATTCAGAAAGGACTAACATTTAGACTGCTTATGGAAACAAAATTTGCCTCCCCAAACAGAAGTTCGAACTATACGCTTCAACAAAACCATTTAAGTCTCAATAAAATTACTTACCTGAATGATATTTTTTGTTCGCTCTCCTATATATTTTGTATCCTCGACCAAAACAGGCAGATTGTATTTACAAATGACGTTCTGTTAAAAAAACTTGGAATAGATTCTACTCAACAAGTATTGGGCAAGCGATTCGGTGAAGCTATAAACTGCCGGTATTCGTCCGTGGAGGAAGCAGGCTGCGGTACTTCGGAGCATTGTCGCTATTGCGGTGCAACAGGCACCATCCTAAAGTGCCAGGAAACAGGGCTTAAAGCTACCGGAGAGTGCCGGATACGGGTAATGGTGGATGGTATAGAGAACTTCCTCGACGTAGAAGCTACCGCCACACCTTTTGTTCATGATAGTATCAAGTATACCATATTCTCACTCATCGATATTTCGGATCGTAAACGAAGAGCCATCATTGAGAAAATATTTTATCATGATGTGATGAATGTGGCCGGTGGGTTACGTGGTTTCTTTGATATATTCAACTTGTTGGATGAAGAAGAACGGAAAAATTATATCCAAATGGGGGCATCGCTGAGTCAACAAATTATAGAAGAAATAAGTGCGCAAAGACAACTTGCACAAGCTGAAAATCACGAGTTGGAGATTCACTCCCAGTCTATAGAAAGCCTTACTTTTATACAGCAAATAGCCAACGACCTACAGTTTCTGGATGTAGCAAAAGGAAAAAATATCATTGTAGACAAGGATTCAACTAATGTTAGCTTTGAGAGTGATCCGGTGCTTTTGCGTCGTGTATTGAATAATATGGTCAAAAATGCGCTCGAAGCAAGCGCCGACGGACAAACCGTAACGTTGGCAGTGAACAAAACAGATCAGAAATTAAAATTTTCCGTTCATAACTCAAAGTTTATCACACGTGATATTGAGATGCAGGTATTTATGCGCACTTTCTCTACCAAAGGACCTCAACGTGGTCTGGGAACGTACAGCATGAAGATTTTAGGGGAACAATCTCTTGGCGGAACTGTGAACTTTACAACATCCGAAGCCGAAGGAACTACCTTTTATATTATTCTTTAAAAAGCCACCGGTTCGAAAAAGAATAGAACGCAAATTAACGTAGGTTCAATATAATAAGTGAATGGAAATCAATTATTAATAGTTGTAGAGCAATTAGAACGGTTGCATGTCCTGACTTTGGGGTCGGTGCGCTGCACCTTTATAACTTTATTTTATAATACCCTACAAATAGTGCGGTACTCTGCACCTCCAACTTAGGTGCAGAGCACCGTACTATTTGTAGTATTCAGATCAACGCATACCCAAAAGGTGCAGCGCACCGAACCATTCGTTCTATTTCAAAAACGAAATCAGTTACATATATCGAACTCACATTAAATTACGCAAGTACTGCAAATTTTATCTGCGTGTACTTGCGTAATTTATTTTGGTGGATTAATGCGCTGGCACGATTCTAATAAAAGACTTGACAGAGAAATCTTTTCACCGGATAATACCTCTATTGTTTATTTCAAATGTTTCCGGAAATCTATCATCCCTTTGAACTGACGATCAATGGTAGAAAGAGATGTTACATGTATCGATTTCACTCTCGATGGAGCAGACACTTTAAATGCACCCCCGGAAATATGACTGATAGCTTGGGCTAAACTTGCATCAGTTATATCGCCCCAAGGCAACCAAAAAGAGTCGTTGGCTAATACTCCGGAGTATTTAACAGTTCCGGGAGTCATTCCGGCATAATAACCTCCTTCATTGTTTGCATTGACCATTTCGAACGAAACAGCGTACAAATCATACCCTTCTTTAGTCGTTGTTTGCGTGTCGGTATATCCTATTGGCGTTGACCAGAAACCACAGGGTTTACCATAAGTGGTTTGACCTATCAGAAATAAATTTCCGGTATAATAAGGTCGCAGGTTATTGATAAGCAATTCGGATGCCGACGCAGTACTACCGCTTACGATAAAGTAAATTTGCGTTGGTTCAAAGGTATTTGTCTTTGCGAAATTCGTGGTTAGATTTTCCTTCTGACTGGCAGCCGATTGCGTTAAAGCCGTATTCATTTTATAGGTATACATCGGTTTACCATTTGCCGCCGAAGGAGCAAGCAAACTACTAAACTTCTCGCAGGTTTCAACTGATCCACCGCCGTTATAACGAAGATCCACAATTAAATACTGCACACCGGCTGCTTGAAACTTGGCGATTGTATTTGTAAGTTCAGTTTGTGAACTTGCACCTAAAAACTGATTAAAGACTACATATCCCACTTTCTTTGTATCCACTGTATATGTACTATCGCACAATACACTGTTGATAGAATAAGATCCTGCCCTAAGCGAAGTGTTGAGTGTAGTTCCATCGGGCTTTTTAAAGCCAAAAGAAGCCGCACTTGAGTTGAAAAGAGCATTTACCACAGTGGTGTAACCAATAGAAGTAGAAACAAGATAACCATCACTGGTAGCCTCAGGGTGAACCGCAGTACTACCATTGACACTTACAATTTCGTACGACCTGGCCACTCCTGCTACACCTGCCGGAGAGTTTTTGTAGACATAGGTCACAAAAAATGAGACCTGATTGGATGAATTATAAGCAGCCGTTATCATAAAACCATAGTCACCACTGGCAGTTCCCTGAGTTATTTCACCACTTAAATTACCTATCTTATCCAGAAAGCTGTAGTGATCAATAGCCTGACCTGTCTCCGAACTTATCTTTAAACCCGAAAGATATTCGAGTGCCTTTTCGGCGGTAGTATATTTTGTAGCATCCAGTGTTGCCGGTAGTGCATCGTCCCATAAGTAAATACCTTTCATGGTCGTGTACACCTCCGTAGTCCATTTCTGTTCCTTAGTTAACTCCGGTGCAGTTACTTCATCCTTCTTGCAGGAATAAAATAAAAATAAAACGAGGATGGGGAATAATATCCCTACTCTGAATTTAGACAGTTTGCTTTGCATAGGTATAAGAATGTAGTTATAAAATGTATTCACAGATAAACAACAATAATAAGAACGTATTCTGCTTATTGATATTGAATATAAATGGGTTGTGGCTTAAGTTTTAATAAATCGGCCGGTGTCATCATTGTATGAGGGGCCTTTTTCAAGTCGTTTTTATAGAACAACTTAAATCCTGTAAACTGAACCGGTTCTTTGTAAATATACAATTTATAGGTGCTCCGTTTAAGAATAGGCTCACCCCATCCATCCATATTCATTACTATTTGCACTTCAGGATGTAACTTTATATTTTTGTGGTTACGAATCATACCTTGCGTAAAGCGGTGTACAATAAGAATTTTGGGTGGCAAGTTATTATCCTTTACCAGTTTTGCAAGATAGTCGGAGCAATAATTGACATCTGCTGCATCCATTGTTCCAATTCTCTTTCCGGGGTTACTTCCGTCTTTCATCGAAAACTCAGGATCTATTCCTAAATGTACCTGAGGCATTTTCAAGTATTTCTCAAGCGTTGGAACCTCTTGTTGCAAGGTACTTTTTGCTACCTGTATATCCAGAAAAACAATGGCTTTTCCCATTTTGGCAATGGACAAGGCAGAGTCAATCTGATGTTCCGGCATACGTGTGCGATATTTACCATCCTTTCCGGGAGTACCCGAAGCTACTATGGCAATGTAATGTATGGCGGGTTGCACCGGAGTGGTTGAGTCGGCTTTTTCCCATGCTTTTACCTCTGCGTTTAGTCTTTTCCACACTTCTTTCGGTGGATATTCACCCAGAACTCCCATCCGTTTTGAATATAGATTGCCATAATAAGCCACAATACGTTTAAACGGTAAAATAGCACCGTCTAAAGGATACGAACGAAGCTGATGAGGCCATACGCCGGTAGTATCACCGTTAGCTAGCGCTTTAAGCTTCTTTTGATAAGCCAGGGTATCAATCGGCACGATTTTTTCTTCCTCCACAATGGTTTTTTCTCCGGGTTTTTTCGTCTTGCCCGATTCCGATTTAGGACCGCAACTGCTGAATAGTAATAAAATGCTAAGTGCTAAAATCGATAGTCGATAAGATGTAGTTCGTTGGTTCATTGGTTGATTGGTTTAAGGGTTGATGGTATAGTGGTGCAAAGGGCTAATTGTTTAATTGTTCATTGGTTAGTCTCCGTTCTATACCTTTATCTTGGTTCTTTTGTCTTTTGTTTTAGTTCTTGGTTCTTGGTTCTTTTGTCTCTCTCACTTCCCTGTAAAACTTCTGCGCATTGATTTAAGCAGTCCTTGTGGAGTACATTCCGGGACGATAATCCGGCGAACAGATTGTAGGGGTTGAATAGAATCGCGTTTAGTGGCAAGTGAGAAAGCAATTTTAAAGTATTTACTTAATTCTACAGCTCCTTTGTGATCATAAACACCATTCGGGTAAGCCCAATATTCAACCGGTTTACCTACGATACCTTCTAACTTCTTTTTCGGCTCAACAACCTGTTTTTGCCAGTCGGCAGGCTCTTTGTATTTAGTTACCATGGTATGATCCCAACTGTGAAGACCCACCGTATGCCCGGCTTTAGCCAACTCTGCAATCTGGTCTTTGGTCATGTAATTCTTTTTGTTGTAGGTGATGGTCATGATAAAGAAAGCACCTCTGAACCCGTACTTTTCTAATACAGGAGCTGCAATGGTGCGATGCTCCACTCTCGAATCGTCGAAGGTAACCACGAATGGTTTTTCGGGTAAGGTTTTATTGTATACCAAATAGTCGTACAATTGCGCAGGTGAGACAGAGTGGTAACCACTATCGGCCAGCACTTTCATATGCGCCGAAAAAGTAGCCGGACTTACCGTATAATCGCCTTTATTTCCATCCGAAATACGATGGTAGCAAAGAACAGGAACTTGTTTTTTTGCGAAAATCTGTGCAACAGTATTAGCTGTCTGATTTGTGGCAGTATCTTTTTGCTCAACGGAGTTAGTTGCACTACCAGAGTTTCCATTCTGCTTATTAGCCTTATTACAACTACTAACCAGCAATCCCAGAGAAACGGTACAGATAAGGATAAATTTTTTGCTCATACTATTTATTGTTTAGAAAGGGTGAAATATAAACCTAACGATAGATCCTTGAATCTATTTTGTATATTCATTTATTTAAGCATTCGCGAACTTAGCTTCCACAAATGTATATATTTTTTATATTTAAATTGCAAATAACGAATAGATTATTTAGATAAAAATAATAGATAAAGCCCCTATCCATATAACCCCGGTATACAACAAAAAAAGCTTGCCAAACAAATGACAAGCTTTTTAGTATATCGAAGTATTCTTTATTTATAAATGGCGTTTAGCACATTTGCCAACTGAATTCCGCCACGATAGAGCATTTCATCTATTTTTGGATTGAAATAATAGCTGTAATGATAGTTGCTGGTATCTGAATTGTCATAACCATAAATGAGATTGCGTACGGCATAACTAGCCTCTATCGACTGCAAAAGCGAACATTTTTGTATTTCCGCCTTTCTTGGCTCAAATTTGTCCTGTAAATATTCGCTAAACTCTGTATACGACATTTGATGATCCTCTATTAAATAGCTATCCCACAACGAATGCAGGTTGATGGTTTTTCCAAACCATTTTGTAACTACTTTATTTCCACCCAAATCGTCAAGGCGACCTAAATGCATCGGTTGATGTAAATCGCCAATAAAGTGAATAAGAAATTTCAATGCTTCCACATCGTTTCTATCCTTTTTTAAGCGGGTAGTAAGTGTATCGATAGCATAAAACAAATGATCGCCTTCCGACTTTGGATTATCCAACAGTTGCTTTAACTCTTCAGAACTCATGCTGTCACGCAAATTTTGGTAATGCCATTGATAGCTGTAAGCATAGCTTTTATCACTTTTTATTTCATCCGGCCAGGTAGCTGCATAAATAAGTCCATGTTTACCAAGTACTTTATCCAGTTGATTTTGTGCTGTTTTAGTTAGATTTTGGTAGGCTATGTCAGCTACAATTCTATGTCCTACTGCGTCGTAGGCCGAGAGTGACAGAGATAAACCAAGAAAAAGTAATGCGGTAAGAAGTTTATTAATGTTCATATTTTTACTATTTATTTTTGCTTAGGAAATTTATATAGTTTATCTATTTTTAATAAATAATTATGATGCAAAGATAGAATATTTATTCAAAATTAGAAGAATAATGATGTGCATAATACTATTTGAACTCAGAATTAATCATAAATACTTGCTCACAATAAATCTTTACTCTAAATTTGCTGAATCACACATCAACTATCTAATTTACAAACTAAAATATCTGTTATGAAAAAGAAAAATCTTTTTACAATTCTAACCATTGTAAGTGCAATGTTACTCTCTTTTTCGTCGTGCAAAAACGATGAAAATGTAACCGCAAGTTCGGCCTCCTTAACCGCAACGGCCAATGATGAAGCGCAGGCTTCAACGATAAACGATCAATTATTGAGCGAGGTGAACACTTATATTGCTTCTGTTCCACAAAACGTTAAGTCAATGTCAGTAATAGCTACAACAACTACTCCGAGCGTTATTCTTGTAAGTTCATCAACTACTCTTACTGATTTATCGCAAAAAATAAGTATTGACTTTGGAACAGCCGGATTTACCGGCAGACATGGTAATATACTGAAAGGCAAAATAATCGTTGATCTAAAAATAAGACTTCTTGGCCTCGGTATTGGAACCTCCAGAACTATAACATACGAAAATTTCACCATCAACGGTATAAGTGTTACCGGATCAAACATAATTACATTCGGAGGTTGGACTATTGCCGCGCAACATCCATATTGGACTATCAGCGGTGAAAATACCATCACGCTAACAGATGGCAAAACGATTACGTGGAAAGCTGAACGCAGACTTGAATTTACCAGTGGATTAACTAACTTCTGGGGCGAAAGCTATGTTCTTACCGGCTCGGCGAGTGGAGTAAATGCCGAAGGCAAAGCATATTCTATCACAATTAATGCCAGCAATCCTTTAATTGGCAGTACGTTGTATCCTTACATTACAAAAGGAAGCGTAACAATAACTATTGGTCAAAGCACAGGAGTAATTGATTATGGTGATGGCACACAAGACAACAAAGCGACATTGACTTACAGTGGTGTGACATACGATTTTACGATCAAATAATTCGATCTTGTTTCAAACATAAATGGCCGTAAAGCAAATGCTTTACGGCCATTTATTTTGGATGTTATTATATGAATGAATTACTTCACCGGTTTAATTACAAAACCATAACTGTACTCTTTTGCTTTCAACAGATATTGTTCGTGAGGCAACGCTCCCCAACTGGTGTCGCCACCCACGCCACGTTGTGCAAGGTCAACAGATAATATTACCTCATCTCTGTTAGGCGTAATATCGTTGGTATGGCGGTATTTCTTCGACAGTCCCGGATCAAAATCTTCGGGCCAGTTGTTCAACGCGCTGGCACAGATAGGTTGCAATCCTTCAATACGTATTCCTTTGCCCTCGTTATTGGTCATGGTTAACCAACGAAGATCGGTTTTATAACCATTCTCTTGCGGACGGGTATACGGCACATATTGATCAGAGACTTTGCTGCTATAAAGACCAATAAACGACGCGTCGTTACGGTCGGAATAATTCTCCCAAGGGCCGCGACCGTAGTACGCAAAGTTATCAAACTCCTTATTCATGCTCATAATCATACCAAAACGAGGCATCTCAGGCAATTCGTTAGCCCCGGCTTTATACGATACATTGACAGCCACAGCACCGTCGGCAGTCATTGTGTACACTATTTGATAATCAGAGGCTACATCTTTCAGGTAAAGATTGGCAGTAACCACTGCTTTTCCATCTTCCTGTTTCACTGCAATATTTTTTACCGAAGTGTTTTCACCGGCAGTACGCCAGATATTGCATTTATGTTCCATTCCGTTTCCAAAATCATTATCCGTTGGTGCACGCCAGAAATTCGGAGTGGGTTTTGAATTAAAGTACCAACGATTATCAACTTTATATCCAGCCAACAAACCAGTCAATTTATTTACCATCACCGTCACACCGCCAGCTTCCATGGTTACGCCGTCTTTATTATCGTCAACTTTTACAGCACCTTTCGCAGCAGCAGCTTTTGCAAAATAGTTACCTTCTCCGAGTTTGAATTGCTCGCGAGATACCTCATGACCTTGCGGTACAACATCAGATCCATTACGAGTATATGCATACACATTCAGCAAATATTCTACTCCATCAGCTGCAGGTATTTCGGGCATAGCCAGTTGTACTTGCTTTTCAGACTCGGGAGCCAGGTTGAGATCAAATGTTCCGGTTTTAATTACTTCACCATTTTTCAATACTTCGTAACCAAAAGTGTAGCTTTGCAAGTTGGTATAGTGAAGTTCATTCGCCACAGTAATCAATCCTTTTTCGGGTTGAGTGGCTTTGAAATAAATATCCTGATAGTATTTTTTCACTTCCAACAATCCGGGATGAGGTTTTCTGTCAGGCCAAACAAGCCCATTGTGGTCGAAGTTCTCATCGTTTGTATAATTTTGGCTACCCATGTCGCCACCATAAGCCCAATATTTGCGTCCTGCTTCGTCGGTCACTTCAAATCCCTGATCCACCCAGTCCCAGATAAATCCGCCCTGCATGTTTTTACTTCCACGAATAATATCCCAGTATTCTTTGAAATTTCCAGAGCTATTACCCATGGCGTGAGCATATTCGCACATGATAAACGGACGTTTCACATTTTCGCGTGCAGCATATTCTTTCATGTATTTAATGCTTGGATACATCGGACACACCACATCGGTATTTTCTTTTTCGTGTGCTTGTTCAAATTGTACCAATCGGGTTTTGTCGCGTTCTTTAATCCATTTGTACGTTTTCAAAAACACATCACCATTGCTACACTCGTTCCCAAGCGACCAAAGGATAACGGCAGGTGAGT
>Ga0302163_10000416_pt1 | contig 9018 bp, 6 predicted proteins | sample I_Fen_E2_3_FD_193497 | JGI IMG/M metagenome (GOLD analysis project Ga0302163, IMG submission 193497) | Peat permafrost microbial communities from Stordalen Mire near Abisko, Sweden - I_Fen_E2_3 | ecosystem: Environmental > Terrestrial > Soil > Wetlands > Permafrost | place: Sweden: Abisko...
ACAACCGTACTACTGTATTCGGGGTGAAACTGAACTCCTATATACCACTTGTGCGATTTTAATTCAATAATTTCTACTAAATTTGATTCTACATTTAATCCGCTGCATATCATTCCTGCTTTTTCAAAATCTTCTTTGAATGCATTATTGAATTCATAGCGGTGGCGGTGACGTTCGCTGATATTTTCTTTGTTGTAAATATCATACACTTTAGATCCTTTTTTCAGTTTGCATTTGTAAGCACCTAAACGCATACTTCCTCCCAGATCCAGAATATTTTTTTGCTCTTCCATGATATCCACAATGTTATATGGAGTATCTGGATCAATTTCAGTACTATTTGCATCGACATACCCCAATACATCTCTTGCAAATTCGATAGACATGGTTTGCATGCCCATACAAATTCCCAGGGTCGGGATATTGTGTTCGCGTGTGTATTTTAATGCCGCAAATTTACCTTCCATACCTCGTTGTCCAAAACCGGGTGCAACAACAATTCCATCCATCTTACCCAATTTGCTTTCCACATTCTGATCACTCAGTTTATCCGAAAGAATTAGTTCGAGTTTGAGTTTTTTGTTATTATAGGCACTGGCATGTATCAATGATTCAATAATTGATTTGTATGAGTCAGGCAATTGCACGTATTTTCCTACAATGGCAATATGTACTTCTTCTGTTGCATTCTCCAGTTTTTCTACAAAAGTCGTCCATTTTTCCATGTCTGCTTTCGGAGTTTTATCCAGATCGTAGCCCATTTTTGTTAGTACAACTTCGTCTAGTTTTTCTTCCTGCATATTCAATGGAACACGATAAATCGTGGGAACATCAATGGATTGCATAACGGCACTTGTTTCCACATTACAGAAAAGAGCCACCTTTTTACGAATATCCATGGATATGGTGTGTTCAGTACGAAGAACCAAAATATCAGCTTGTACACCTTGTTCCTGTAAAGCTTTTACAGAGTGCTGAGTAGGTTTGGTTTTCAGTTCTTTTGCAGCAGCCAGATACGGAACATAAGTAAGATGAACGATCAAACAGTTTTTGCCCAACTCCCAACGTAGCTGACGCACACTTTCGATATAAGGCAATGATTCAATATCACCAACAGTTCCACCAATTTCAGTAATTACAAAGTCAAAGTCACCTTTGTTACCCAGTAATTTTATATTTCTTTTGATTTCATCGGTAATGTGAGGGATAATTTGTACCGTTTTTCCCAGATAATCACCACGACGTTCTTTGTTTATTACGTTTTGATAAATCCGACCGGTGGTAATGTTGTTGGCACGATGCGTCTCAACGTTCGTAAAACGTTCGTAATGCCCTAAATCCAAGTCGGCTTCATGTCCATCTACGGTAACGTAACATTCGCCATGTTCGTATGGGTTCAACGTTCCCGGATCAACATTGATGTAAGGGTCTAACTTCTGATTGGTTACTTTGAATCCTCTGGCTTGTAGTAATTTAGCTAATGAGGCGGCAATGATGCCTTTACCTAATGATGAAGTAACTCCACCGGTTACGAAAATGTACTTTGTATCTTTCACGTTTCTGTTTTTACTTAAAATTACTACCTTATTGTTTCGTATTTTTAAGTCCGCAAATTTCGGAAAAAAAACTGAATAACGAAAACGTATGGAGCAAATTAAACATAAAGAACAAATAATAATGGATTGAATACCAAAATCATTCTGTTTTATCGTTTTTAATTTCTTAGTTATTGATATTGCTGATAAAATAATTGTACGTTGAGCTGTTCATTAAATATTTGTGTTCTTTTTCGTTCACAGCTGATGATTATTTGTAACTTTACGGCAAAATATTGATAGGCTTATGTATTAAAGTCTACTGCCAGAGTGGAAGATTAGATTTTATAAACTTTATTTTTAGTGTATTATGAAGAAAAAAGTTTTTGTGAGTGGCTGTTATGATATGCTGCATAGTGGACACGTGGCATTTTTTGAAGAAGCTGCTCAATTTGGAGACTTATACGTGGGAATCGGTTCAGATAAAACAATTTTCGAACTGAAAGCTCGTAAAACAATTAACTCGGATGCTGAGAGACTTTATATGGTCAAAGCACTAAAAACTGTAAAAGACGCATGGATTAACAAAGGAAGTGGTTTGCTTGATTTTCTGGATGAAATTGAGTCGTTACATCCGGATATCTTTTTTGTAAATGCCGATGGGCACCTGCTTGCCAAAGAAAATCTATGTAAAAAACTAGGAATTGAGTATGTGGTAAGTAAACGTATTCCTCACGGAAATTTGCCTCCCCGTTCTACAACAGTATTGCGTAAAGAGTGTAATATTCCGTATCGAATTGATTTGGCTGGAGGTTGGCTGGATCAGCCTTATGTGAGTAAATATGGGAGCGGTTCTGTTCTGACAATTTGTATTGAGCCGGATTATGAGTTCAATGACCGTAGTGGTATGTCGACCAGTAGCAGAAAAAAAGCTATTGAACTCTGGCAATCGGATATTCCGGAAGGCGATAAAAAGAAGCTAGCCAGAATGCTGTTTTGTTTCGAGAACCCACCGGGTACGGAGTATGTAAGCGGTTCGCAGGATTCATTAGGAATAACTATGCCGGGATTGAATAACCTTTATTATGAAGGTAGTTTCTGGCCTACTGATATAAAGAGTGTTTTGGATAATGGTATTTTGGATTGGCTTGAAGAACGTTTGTGGATGATTCCGCTTTATCCTCGTCATAAAAATTATGATGTGCTGGCTGATACGTATATAACACCAACCAATGTAAAGCAACTAAGCGAGGCTACCGAAGCTTGCTGGAATGCTATACTTTTGCAGGATGCTGTGGCTGTAGGTAAGGCTATGACTCAAAGTTTCGATGCTCAGATTGTGATGTTTCCAAATATGATTTCGACTGATATACTGGCTCAGATAGAATCATATAAAAGTCGCGTACTTGGCTGGAAAATAAGTGGTGCAGGCGGTGGCGGTTATATGATTTTCTTTAGCGAGGAACCATTGGAAAATGCAATTCAAATAAGAATAAGGCGGCAATAAGTAAAACGAATAAGAAAAAAGTGATATTTTTCTTGCGTAAATAAAATTAATTTGCAACCTTTGCAGTCTCAAAACAAACAAAAAGGAAATGAACTCAATTTTGACAGTAAATAAATTTTGGTGGTGGCACTTACGAATATCTAAATCGTGAGCAGTACTCCTATGTAAATTGTCAAAATAAAAAGATATTACAAAAAGGCTTGTCGTTACTCACGATAAGCCTTTTTTTATTATTCCCTATAACCTAAAAGGGGAATAAAATAACACAGATTATTTAAATATAAATATATGAATAACGAGAAAGGTATCCAAATCAACACTAATTTCAGTTCCTCTTTAGGGGCTGGGGGTGTAGACAAAAATGGTTATTACGGAGAGTTTGGTGGAGCATACATTCCGGAGATTCTGCACGGATCATTTGAGAAGCTAAAGGAAGCTTTTTATGCTATCAAAGATGATGCTTCTTTCAAGGCAGAATATTACAAATTGTTGAAAGACTATGTAGGACGTCCGTCTCCCTTGTATTTTGCTAAACGTTTATCGGCAGAATATGGAACGAATATTTACCTGAAGCGTGAAGATCTGAACCATACCGGTGCTCATAAGATAAATAATGCTCTTGGACAGATTCTACTGGCCAAACGCATGGGTAAAACCCGCATTATTGCAGAAACGGGTGCCGGACAGCATGGCGTGGCAACGGCTACGGCCTGTGCATTGATGGGGTTGGAATGTATTGTGTTTATGGGTAAAACGGATGTGGAACGTCAATTCCTGAATGTGCAGAAAATGCGCATGTTGGGTGCCACGGTAGAGTCTGTAACCAGTGGAAACATGACATTGAAAGATGCAACTAACGAGGCTTTCCGGTATTGGTGCTCTAATCCGGATTCATTTTATATAGTCGGCTCCACAGTGGGAGCACATCCTTATCCCGATATGGTTGGCTTTTTTCAGTCGGTTATCAGCGAGGAAATCAAATGGCAGTTGCAGGAACAGGTGGGTCGCGATTATCCCGATTATCTGATTGCCTGTGTAGGAGGTGGAAGTAATGCTATGGGAACCTATTATCATTACCTGAATGATGAACAGGTGAAAATTATATCAGCTGAAGCCGGGGGATTAGGTGTAGAAACCGGTGAAACTGCTGCCACAATTAGTTTGGGAACTATAGGAATTATTCACGGTGCTAAAACGCTGCTTATTCAGGATGAAGATGGGCAAATTATTGAGCCTTATTCTATTTCAGCCGGATTGGATTATCCCGGAATCGGGCCGGCACATGCTTTTTTTGCCAAGATAGGTCGTACAAAGGTACATGCGGTAAATGATGATGAGGCGCTCGATGCTGCTTTTGAACTTACACGCCTGGAAGGAATTATTCCGGCTATTGAATCGGCACATGCTCTGGCTGTTTTGAAAAAAGAAAAAGGAAATTTTGGGGCAAATGAAATTGTTGTTCTAACGGTTTCAGGACGCGGAGATAAGGATATGGATACTTACGTGAAATATTTTAAATCGCCCCTAACCCCTAAAGGGGAATAAGAAAGGATTGAGAAGATCTATAGCGTAAAATAAAGAAATTATAAATACAAACTAACTAAAAGTTCCCCTTTAGGGGGATTGAGGGGGTCATATGAAATTATTCGTTAATACAAAGAAAATGCTGGCCGATTTGCAGACGCCGGTAGGAATTTATCTCAAGATACGTGATTTGTATACCAATTCGGTATTACTTGAAAGTTCCGATTATCATGGCATTGAAAACAGCTATTCGTATATCGGGTTTTGCCCGATTGGTGGAATCTCGGTAAACCGGTTTCTGATTTCGGAAGAATATCCCGATGGCACCCGGATAGAGACGCAGGTGACTGACAAGCTAACCGTGGCCGAGCGTTTTGATGTGTTCTTAAAATCGGTAGAACTGGTAAAAAATGATAATCCGATAGGCATTAATGGTCTGTTTGGTTATTCGTCTTACGAATCTGTGCAGTATTTTGAGGATGTAAAACTCAAAGCACGCGAAACCGTTCCGGGGAGTATGCCGGGTTTGCATTATGTGCTGTTTAAATACATTATTGCCGTAAATCTCTTCAACAACGAACTGACAATTATTGAAAACCTGCAGGAAGGTGAAACGTCGGCCATTGCCAATGTGGAAGAAATTTTATTGAACAACAATATTGCCACCTATGATTTTCAGGCTGTAGGCGAAGAAAAGTCGGATATATCGAATGAGGATTACAAACGCATGGTAGCACGTGGTAAGGAAGAGTGTTTCAAGGGAAATGTTTTCCAGATTGTACTTTCACGCCGGTTTTACCAACAATATAAGGGCGATGATTTTATGCTCTACCGTACATTGCGTTCGGTAAATCCGTCGCCGTACCTGTTTTATTTCAACTTTGGTGATTTCCGCATTTTCGGTTCGTCGCCGGAAGCACATCTGGTGGTAGATGCCAAAAAGCAGAAAGCTTTTATCAAGCCTATTGCAGGTACGTTCCGACGTACGGGGGATGATGAAAAGGATTTTCAACTGGCCGAAAAGTTGCGTGTTGATAAAAAAGAAAATGCCGAACATGTGATGTTGGTGGATCTGGCACGGAACGATTTGAGTCGCAACACCGACCATGTGGAGGTGGAAGTGTTTCGCGAAGTACAATATTACTCGCATGTGTTACATCTGGTTTCGAGTGTAAGCGGAAAGCTGAAACCCGATACGAAAATCATTAAACTGTTTGCCGATACATTTCCGGCCGGAACGCTGTCGGGCGCACCAAAGATTAAAGCCATGCAGCTAATTGATCAGATTGAACCGCACGATCGCGGACCGTATGGTGGCTGTCTGGGCTATATTGGTTTCGACGGAAGTATGAATCAGGCTATCACTATTCGTTCATTTGTTAGTAAAAATAATACATTATATTATCAGGCAGGCGCAGGGGTCGTAGCCAAGTCGGACGAAGAAAGCGAAATGCAGGAAGTAAATAATAAACTAGCTGCACTGAAAAAGGCGGTGGAGACAGCATCTACCCAGAACAAATAACCCCTGACCCCTAAAGAGGGACTGAATTACAACCGATTATTTTAAAATTAAAATTTAGAAATCTTATGAGCACTCAGATAAATATACAAAACGACGCTAACTCCAGTTCCCCTTTAGGGGCTAGGGGTTGTCGTATTTTAGTTTTTGATAATTACGACTCGTTTACCTATAATTTGGTACATGCAGTAAAAAAGTTGGGATACACCGATCTGGAAGTGTATCGCAACGACCAGATAGCGCTGGATGATATTGCGCGTTTTGATAAAATAATTCTTTCGCCGGGTCCCGGTGTGCCTTCTGAGTCGGGCATTTTGCTCGATGTGATTCGGACGTATGCACCTTCCAAAAGCATATTGGGTGTGTGTCTGGGTGAACAAGCCATTGCCGAAGCTTTTGGAGGAACGTTGATTAATCTTGCTGAAGTTCACCACGGTATTAGTTCAATGGTGGATGTGGTGGCAGAAGATGTATTGTTCAATGGTCTGGCAAAGCAACTGGAAGTGGGGCGTTATCATTCGTGGGCTGTAGAAAAAGCTACTTTGCCGGAATGCCTGACCATTACTGCTGTTGATGAAGAAGGTATGATCATGGCTTTGGCACATAAAACCTACGATGTACGCGGTGTTCAGTTTCATCCTGAATCGGTATTGACTCCCGATGGGGAAAAAATGCTGAAGAATTGGTTGGAAAGTAAATGTGCTAATAAGTCAATAAGTTAATGTGATAATTATAAATCAGAGATAAGGTATTTATTTTCTTACACCTTAGCTCTTACTCCTGAATATATGAAACAAATACTTAATCAACTATTCAATCATCAATCGCTTACCACGCAGGAGGCTGCTGAAGTGATGACTAATATTGCTGCGGGAAAATACAATGATTCTCAGATTGCAGCTTTTATTTCAGTGTATTTGATGCGCAGCATTGAACTCGATGAAGTGATAGGTTTTCGTAATGCCCTGCTGGACCTTGCTATTCCGATGGATTTATCGGAATTTGATGCGCTTGACATTGTTGGTACAGGTGGTGATGGAAAGAACACGTTTAATATCTCTACTTGTAGCTGTTTTGCAGTGGCAGGTGCGGGTTATAAAGTGGCTAAGCACGGTAACTATGGTGCTACATCGGTAAGTGGTTCTTCCAATGTATTGGAATATTACGGAGCCAAATTTACCACCGACATTGACGTTATCAAACGGTCATTGGAAGATTCAGGCTTTGCGTATTTACACGCTCCGCTTTGCAATCCGGCTATGAAAAATGTGGCTCCGGTGCGAAAAGGACTTGGTGTTCGCACATTTTTCAATGTCCTGGGTCCGCTTATCAGTCCGGTTAAACCGCAATACCAATGTCTGGGGGTGTATAACCTGAAGATGATGCGGCTTTATAATTATATTTACCAGAATCTGGGTGTGCAGTATTCCATTGTGCATTCGTTGGACGGATATGATGAAATTTCATTGACTGATACTTGCAAAATAATGAGTAATAACGGTGAATTTATTTATACACCCGAACAACTAGGCTTTAAAACCTTGAAACAGGAAGAGCTTTGGGGCGGAAATACGGTAGACGAAGCTGCACAGATATTTATGAACGTGCTGGATAATAAAGCGACTGAAGCACAGCGAAACGCCGTAATCATTAACTCTGCTTTTGCTATCCAAACGCGTAGCTTCTACAAACCGCTAGAACAATGTAAAGCCGAAGCTGCCGAATCGCTGGCAAGCGGACAGGCCAAAAAGGCGTTTGCGAAGTTTGTGGAGATATATAAATAGACCCCTAACCCCTAAAGGGGAACTAAATTACAACTGTTTATTTTGATAGATATATGAACAACGAGAAGAATATAGAAGACAATGCTAACTCAGTTCCCCTTCAGGGGTTAGGGGTAAACTCCCCTTTAGGGGTTGGGGGTAATAATATTTTAGATAGAATACTAGCTTCTAAAGCCATTGAGGTGGCGGAACGAAAACTTACAACTCCGGTTGCGGTATTGGAAGCAGCACCTGCTTTTTCGCGCAGCTGTCTGTCAATGAAGCAAAGCCTGCTGAATTCGGAGTCGGGCATTATTTCAGAGTTCAAACGAAAATCGCCTTCGTTGGGTTGGATTCATGAGGATGCCGATGTGGTGGCGGTAACGGGCGGTTACAGTGCTGCAGGTGCTTCGGGCATTTCTATTCTTACCGATTTGGAATATTTCGGAGGAGCACCGATGGATCTGATTCGGGCCCGCCCTGCAATTACGTGTCCTGTGTTACGCAAAGATTTTGTGATTGATGAGTATCAGCTTTTCGAAGCAAAGGCCATGGGTGCCGATGTGGTATTACTAATTGCCGCGGCTTTGACAGTAGAACAAACGCTACGACTTGCCAGTAAGGCTCACAATTTAGGGTTGGAAGTGCTGCTGGAAGTGCATAACGCCGAAGAAATTGGCCATGCGAATGAGTATGTGGATATGCTCGGGGTAAACAACCGTAACCTGAAAACTTTTGAGCAGAGCATTCAAACTTCATTCGATCTGGCGGCATTGATTCCCGACGATTTTGTGAAGGTGAGCGAAAGCGGCATCTCGAAAGTGGAAACTGTAAAAGAATTGCGCAAAGTGGGCTACAAAGGTTTCCTGATGGGCGAAAACTTTATGAAGGAAGAAAATCCGGCGGAAGCATTATCTAAGTTTATAATTGGATTAAAATGATATTACTACGTGATATTTGTGCTTTGCACGATATTAGCTACGCTGAAATATCACGACCGAAGGGAGTAATATCAATGAAATTCATATCAACGAAGTTTATATCATTTATCAAATGAAAATTAAAGTTTGCGGGATGAAATTCCCCGAAAATATAAAGGCGGTGGCGGCATTGAAACCGGACATGATGGGTTTTATTTTCTATCCAAAGTCGCCACGGTATGGCGAGCCT
>Ga0302163_10000419_pt1 | contig 9003 bp, 5 predicted proteins | sample I_Fen_E2_3_FD_193497 | JGI IMG/M metagenome (GOLD analysis project Ga0302163, IMG submission 193497) | Peat permafrost microbial communities from Stordalen Mire near Abisko, Sweden - I_Fen_E2_3 | ecosystem: Environmental > Terrestrial > Soil > Wetlands > Permafrost | place: Sweden: Abisko...
TCTGCGTGACGGTTCGCCGCATCGGGGTGCCGCTCTGCGAAGCTCATACGGCTAATCAGCAGCGCCGAGGCCGCAAATGACAGCGAATTGATTACGAAGACCGCGTCCCGCCCCAGCCATGCGGCGACAAGTCCTCCCAGCATCGAACCAATCGCCAGATCGAACGACCACGTGGCCGACGCCAGCGTATTCGCAACAATGACATCCTGCTCGTCCACCACGCTCGGTATCACGGCATTTCGGGCCGGTTCAAAGAACGCCACCATCACGGTTTCCAGGAACAGCAGCGGGTAGATCACCCAAACAAATCCGCGGCTGCGCACCAGCAGCATGCACGCCACGATCACCATGCGTAGCAGATCGGTTACGATCATGACCTTGCGGCGGCTGAAGCGATCGTTCACGATTCCCGCCAGCGGTCCAAGCAACGTGTGGGGCAGCACTTGCAGCACGAGCGCCATCGCTACGGACGACGCCTTGCCCGTCAGATCGAGCAGCAGGCTGTAGATTGCCAGCGTGTAGAACCAGTCGCCGTTTTCGCTGACAATCTGGGCCAGCCAGAGCCGTCGGAAATTGGCATTTCCGCGGACCAGCCGAACGTAATTGCCAACGCTGACGCCAGTAGATGCCATAGCCCGATTCAGGCTAGCAGAAACTGACTTTGCTACAAGCTGTGGCTATTCGACGCCGGCGGGTATTGCGGGCGGTAGAAGTCCAACGGTAGGCCTGGCGTCTTCGTTCGTGGGAGGAACAGGTTGATGACGCAACGCCGCAAACGCCATTCTTCCCAGATCGAACGCCCCATAAACGATATTGGCCCGCCAAATGTCGTTGCGGAAGGTGAGAATCTGGCGCCGGATGTAGCGGAAAGCATAGTTTCCCGGCCTGTACTTCGAGGTCGAAGCGCTGGAGGCAAGGTCAGGCAGAATCGGCTGGCAGCCCTGCAGTTGAACAACCGCAACGGACCCGTCCGTTCGTACCAGGTCACCCGTCGCATTCTGAGTCATGGTCGTGATGCCGGGACGAGCGACATAACTGACGGACTTCACGCAACCCGAGAAGTTCAGGTCTCGGATGACCTTCGCGCGCTCGTCGTCAATGTCCGGAGAAATGTGATGAATGAAACCTTTGTATTTCAATGACAGGGCCGCACCCGTGTCATGAGTCGAGGTGCTTACCCACACAGGCTCCGTGGCGCCTTCCGGTGTCCACTGCCAGATGCGCAGATGGTCGCGCCGGCCATAACTATTGAGACCCTTCTGCCAGTTCATGTCTTGCGGTTCGCCGTGGAGCAGGTGGGTCTTCATGGGCTGCCGCGCGTAGCCATTGTTATTGAGCAACGCATAGAGGTTCTTCATCACCGCGCGCTTCCCAACCGGGTCGCTGTTGCTCCAGCCTGCTTGGCGAAAAGCAGTCTGTACCTGTTCCTCCGATCCCAGGAAAACCAGGTTCACGACGTCAGCATCGACCGACTTAACTGTGGTGGTCCGCTGCGGAACCCGGCTGAGCCAGGCATCAACCTCCCACGAGTCGGCGTAGCTTTCTTCCGCAATAGTAGCTTTCGACGCAAGCACGGTAATAGGGGACTTCGTTCGCAAACTCAGGTCCGTGCCGGAAGGGTAGTAAATTTCAGGCTCTGGAAAAATAGGAAAGGTCGCTTTATAAACGATCAACCCCAAATCGGAATATGGGTTCCAGGTAGGCAGGTGGATGAGCCTGCTGTTCACACGTCCTTGAAACGTGTCGGAACTCAAGACGCCGCGAATCACGCCGTTCTTCACTTGCTCGCGAGCGTTCTCCACTTCTTCCACTGGCGCCGTGATGGGCACCACCGAGCCGGGCCGCACTGTGACTTGCGTAAACTCGAGTTCCAGCGCTGCGGTCTCGTGGCGAATCCCCCAGCCCACTTTTCGTTTGCTGCGAACCACGCCATCCACGGGAGCGCCCATAGGCAACAGGACTTCGTTACCGCACACCACGTCCTGTGTCAGAACCGCGTGTACCGGATCTCCCACCTTTGCTGTGTAAGTTGAGATCGGACTGGAGAGACGGATCCAAAGCGTTTGGCCTGCGGGCAGCTGCTCACATCCGAGCGCCACGGCAGCAGTACACAGCAGGTACAAGAATGCGAGCCTGCGAAGCACAGCACTGGGCAGGTTTCTCATCCGGTCGAATCGCCTTCCACGTCTGAAATTAGGGGTAGTTCCATCATAACCGATAACTGCACTACTACTCACTGAAACAAGGCGTGATAGATAAGGTTCGGCGAGGAAATTCACCGCGTTGTGAAGTAATTCGAGAGGTGGTTCGATCTGCGATGAAGAAACGCCCCGGATTACTCCGGGGCGACTGACTCCACTCAACCTGTTGTGGGTTTCTAGAACTGGTTCCACAAGTATTGGTTGTAAACGTCGTGATGGAACTGCACTTCCGGCGCCTTCACCACCGTACCCAGCAAGCGCGCACAACGGTCCGCTGCCGCCTGCTTCAGGTCGACAAAGCGCCCCTTCACATCTGCGCCCAGCAGTTTGGTTGTCCACTCGGATTTGCGGAAGTTTTCCATTGCGTCGTAGATGTTGTCAGGCAGATAGCGTTCGGCCTGGCGCAGGTTCTTGATCTTCGAAGTTTCCCCCTGCAAGCCGGTCTTAAACACTGCCAACATCACCATGTACGGGTTCGCGTCCGGGCCAACCGAACGAACTTCCACCCGCATGCTCTTCTCGTTGCCGATCGGGATGCGCACCATCGAACCGCGGTCAACAGCCGAAGCCTTAATCTGGTTCGGCGCCTCGAAGTGCGGATCGAGACGACGATAGGCGTTCACGCTCGAGTTCAGCATGAGGCAAGTGTCGTTGCCGTGCGTGAGAATGCGATCTACAAACTGCCATCCGAACTTGCTGAGCTTTTCTTCCCCCTTGGGATCCCAGAAAATGTTCTTGCCGCCCTTGCTGATGGAAACGTTGGTGTGCATGCCGCTACCGTTCACTCCTACTACTGGCTTGGGAAGGAACGACGCCGTAAGGCCAAGGTTCGTCGCCACCTGGCGGCATATCAGCTTATACAACTGGATCTGGTCCGCGGCCGCAACCACCTCCCCGTAGGAGTAGTTGATCTCGAACTGCGACGGGGCCACTTCCGGATGGTCTTTCTCATTCTGGAAGCCCATTGCGCGCTGCACTTCGGCCGTCGTGTCGATGAACGTGCGCAGCGGATCGCCCGGCAGTGAATGATAGTAGCCGCCGGTATTCACATATTCGAACTGATGCGTTTCGTGATAGTGCCGTTCCGCGTCCTTGCCAGCGAACAGGAAACCTTCAATCTCGTTAGCCGCGTTGAGCGTGTAGCCTTGTTTTTTAAACTGCTCGTCGGCAAACGTCTTGAGGATGCCACGAATATCGGCCGAATACGGCGTGCCGCCCTTGTCGATTACCTCGCCGAACACGAGGATCTTGCCGGGACCAAACACATCGGCAGGGCCCCAGTAGAACGCGCTCCAGTCAATGCCCAGCCGCAAGTCGCTTTCGCGCTGCGCCGTGAAACCGCGAATCGAAGAGCCGTCGAACGTCAGGTTGTCGTAGCTCTTCACCAGGAACTTCTTGTCGTAGTCGAGCATGTGCAAGCGGCCTTCCAGGTCGCTGAACAATACCGTCACCGCCTTGATGCGCTTCTCGTCGGCGAGATATTTCAGGCGCTCTTCCTGAATCTTGTGCGCGGCCACTCGCTTCAGGCGCTGGTCCTTCGCCTGGAGGTTCAGTTCCTCCAGCTCGTCGTAAGGAATTGCCAGAAAGTTACGTAGTTCGTTCGACATGAATCTCCTCGGTTTCGGGATTAGGAACCGCCGTTGCGAATTCAGAGTTGCTGGCGATCACATTGAGGTTAACGGATGGAGAATTGCCACCGCCAATTAAAAGCGCTAATGGAGAACATTGATGGAATTTATGGTTTGCTGCCCGGCACAATTTCCGCCAGAAACGGCGAAATTGCAGCCGTCCTTGTGCGGATTTCAACAACCGCCTACAACTTAAGGGTATGCAGCCTTGTTACTGGAATCAGTCGGCGTCGCCGGTCATCCGCTTGCGCAGCACGATTTCCGCTCCATGGTGCGCGAACGAAACCTGGTCGACCAGGCTCCGAATCATGCAAAGGCCCCGTCCATGCGACAGCGTCGTCACTTTGTAATTGTCAGGATTGGCTTTCTCCAGTGGAAATCCTCGGCCGGGATCGCGCACCGATATTGTGATTTCCTCGGCATTCGCGGTCACGACGCACCGGATCATCCTGGAAGCATCATCGCGACATCCGTGCAGCGCGGCATTGGCGAGTGCCTCCTGCACCGCCACAAGCAAGTCGAGCTGCTTCTCCTGGTCATGACAGTGCTCGCTGACAAACTCCATAACCTGTTCGCGGTGCTCGGGAACGAGCGCTAAAACTCCGGGAAACCGGAACTCCCGCCGCCATTCGGTGACCGGATGCTCGGAGTGTTCCGGGTCCTGAGCAAGCATCGGCGGCGGCGGTTCGTCTGCTACCGTCCGTTCAGCAATTGCGGGCGCTGGCGGCAGTCCGTCTTCGTCCCAGTCCGTTGGTGGGCACACCTGTGCATTATGCGTGCAGACGTCTTCCGCCGCCACAAATATTGCGGTCTCCTTTGTGAATAGTTTGTAAACGCGCTACCTGCTGCAAACAATTACTCATCGGATTACGTCTATTAATTAGCACGGCGTTTGCCTGCTACCAAAGCGATTCGTGCATCATCAAATTGGCAGTACCAAGTAAAACTGAAAGAGGCACCTTACATTGCCAACACTTGATCGATCTGCGCTCTTAGCGGAACTACCCGAAACTCGTAGCGGAACAATAGATGACGGAGTTGAGCCAATGCTTCGTATTGATATGCAGTCCGCGAACTCCATAGCCACACTTGTCTGCACCGGACGCCTGATGCTGGGCGTCGAAACCGAGGCTTTGCGGACGATGGTGCAGTCGCGCAAGGAAAAAGACATTCGTGTTGACCTATCGGCGGTCGACAAAATCGATGCCTCAGGTCTCGGCCTGCTTGTGGAATTGCAGGTCTGGGGGAACGATGGGGGACGCACACTGACATTTACCAACCTGTCTGAGGACGTCTGGCGACTCGTGATCATTACCAAGCTTTACGATTCGCTGGAAATCTCCGATGCGAATATCCCTGAATTCAACCAACAGCAGGATTTCGATCGCGACGAACTGATCGCCTAACGTTGGTTTCGCTAATTCGAAAAGCGAGGGCACGGCGGCGGTCGTGCCCTCGCTTTTTAGCCCAGATTATCTCCGTGCCTCCATGGGGGAGCCTTACTTCCCCACCACGACACTCGTCTCCGCCAGACTCCATCCCCGCAGATTGACCTGTGGCTGGCCCTTAGCCGCCGCAGCCGGAAATTCAATCTCGACCTCCTTCGTTTCTCCCGGCAGCAGCGAAACGTAGTTGTCGCTGTAATACGCCGGCAGAATTCGCGTGCTATCGGCGGCGTTCACCAATGTTAGCTTGTTCGCCAACGCTACAGCCGTCCCCGCGTTCCGCAGTTGCACCCGAACCTTGCCGCTGCCCGCCATCGAAGCCGTCGCCGCAATTGTCGAAGCCGGCAGACGATTCATCTGCCGGTAAATCGCGCTGTCTGCCGCCAACCAGTACAGGTTGTCAGACATCACTTGCCCCGCGGCATTCTTCAGTTCCAGCTTCACCAGCACCACGTTAGCTCCCATCACGGGAGCAAGCTCCAGCTTGAAACCCGCCGTAACATCGTTGGCGGCGACGTCCTTCTTCTCTTCACGCTGCAACAGCTGCTTGTTGTCCAGCGAATACACTGCCGCCGTCACCGTCATCCCGGGCTGCGGCGTGGTCGTGGTATTCACCACGGCTACGCTGTAGTCTGACAAATCCATCTGGACGTGCAGCGGCTCGCACGCCTTCTTTACTCCGTAGAAAGAAGCCTGTGTGTCGTAATCGGAGCTCAGGATCTGCCACATGTTGCTCGGCCATGCCGGCTGGGTCATCCATAGCATGCGTCCCGAGTTCGGAGCCCACAGGTGCTGGTCCATGCCCTCAAAGATGGCGCGATGCGTGACGTATTGCAGCATCTGCGCCTTGCGCTCGAAGTCCGCCAGGCTGGTACCCGCGCCGAACTGCGTCTCAATCTCCTTCATGAACGGCTCAATCTCACCGTTCCCGCTCTGGTGCCAGTCGTGGTAAGCCCACGCATCGCCGATCGGCCACTGATCTTCCTTGGGAATCCACGCCTCGAACGACTCCTTCGTCGAAAGCGACACAGTTCCCGTCTCCACCGAGAATCCCTTGTTCCACAGCGAGAAGTACAACCGCGGGTCCTGATACTTGTACGGTCCGCTGTTCTGCAGGTTGATCTGGTTCGAGCTCGGCGAGTAGTAGCGTGTCCCGTCGTACTTGTTCAGTATGTCGATAATCCCCGCATTCAAAATCGGCGACGGCACGCCTTCGTTCCGTCCGACCCAGATCACGATCGAGGGATGGTTCCTGAATCGCAACACCGTATCGCGGAGGTTGTCCAGGAACAGCGGGATGTCCAGCGGCTCGGTGTTGTAGTCCTGCGTGGTGGTCCAGAAGTCGTTGAACACCATCATGCCGTACTCATCGGCGAGTTCGAAGAACGTCTCCTCTGTGTTCTGTCCCATCCAGTTGCGGATGATGTTGACATTCGCTTCGCGATGCAGCCGGAAGTACGGCTCCAGTTTCTCCCGCGACACCCGCTTGCGCGAGTCGTCCATTCCCCAGCTTCCGCCGTGCGCCGCTATGCGTACTCCATTTACCTTGAGCACCAGATAGTGCCCCATCGCGGGGTCGTTCGCAGGAGTCACCGCCGGTGACTTCTCCCCCGCCGGTGTCAGCGACGCCGCCCACGACAGCCAGTAGTCCCTCCACTCCTTCGGCAATATCTCCGGGAACGGCTCTGCCGGCGGAATCTGCCGTATACCCTGGTGCGTGAGGTCCACGACTACCTCACCCCGCGCCCGCGCTGCCGTCGGAGAAACTTCCACCCGCCGCATCTGTCCTTTGCTGTCCAGTAGGCCCAGTTCGTAGGTCACCTCGCGCACCCCGAACCGCACGCTCTTCGCGTCGCTCGGCGCACTACCCTCGCTGAACTCCACCTTCGCCGTGTACAGCTCTGGCTTACCGTATCCATTCGGCCACCACAGCCGCGGATTAGTCAGCGTCAACTGCGAAAACTCCGCCGGAGCCAGTTTCACTTCGCTCTTCCCCGGCGCGACTGTTACCTCTTTTGTGACCGTTACAGTTTCAATTGTGACGCGCAGCGTTCCCTGCAGCGGCTTGTCCGACGAATTCTCCAGCGGAACATTAATCTCGACATCGGCCTTGCTCGTGTCCGGCAGCGGCAACTTGGTAATCACCTGTACGTCGCCAATCTTTACGACGCCCGACGCCGTCAGCGTCACGGGCTGCCAGATCCCCGTATCGCGATCGCGAATCGCCGGAATCCAGTCCCAGCCCTCGGTTGCCATGAAAGTCGGCCCATCAAGCACCATCGCGCCGCCATTCTCTCCCGGACCGCCCAGGATCGACTGCTCATGCGGAATCCCCGGATGCGGCGGTGGCGACACCCGTACCAGCAGCACATTTGTTTGCCCCTCCTTCAACACGTCACTCACGTCAAACACTCCGCGGATGAACGCGCCCTTGATGTTCCCCAGCGACTTCCCGTTCAGCCACACTTCGGCCGCGTAGTTGATGCCCTCAAAGGTCAGCGTCAGCCGTCGTGCGCTCGTCTTCGGTGCCTTGAATTCGTTGCGATACCAGTAATCCTGCCTGTTCAGGCTCTCCGGAATGAGAAGGTTGTTCAGCCCGTAATCTGAATCCGGATAGACTCCGCGATCGATCATCGTGGTAAGCGCCGTGCCCGGAAACGTCGCCACCAACCAACCCTTGGTATCGAATCCCGTCTTCGCCAGTTCCGCAACATCAGCTTTCACCGTCGGAGCCGCCGCCATGTGCCATCCACCGGCCAGCGTCCACCGGTTGTCGCCGCTCGCCACCACTTCCGGCCCCATGGGCAGCGGCTTTGCCACTGCCGCTGAGTAGGGCGCACGGCTCTTCGGATTCGTCGCCGGATCCTGTGGTGCGCGGTTTCCCGCTTGTCCACGCGTTTGCACCGGCCAAGGTTTTGCGCCTTCCTCGTACACGATCAACGAAAAATTCGGCGCACTCCCCGCCAGCTTCTTGATCTGTTCCGCCGTCAGCGCCTCTCGCGCGATGGTGAACCCGGCAACTTTTCCGCCGAAGTGTTGTCCCTGAAACGACGGTATCCCCGGCACTGCTGCGGGCGCTGGCGGCGCAATCTGCACCACCGGAGCCACCCGTCCCAGCGCCAGCACGCCCTGTCCCACCTGCGCGCCGTCGCTGTACAACCGAAACACCGACTGCCCGTCGAACGTCGCCGCCACAAACTGCCACTTACCCGGCGTTACTGGGGCCATGGCACTCAACGAGTTCTCTCGACCAGCCCAGAGCACCAGCTTGCCTGGCTCCAGGCCGATGTACCGCGCATACTCGCTGGTCACATCGCCGTAGCCCGCAATCAACTCTGGCGCCACCGGGGCCGCATCCACCCACACCCAGCCGTACATCGTCCACGGCGACTCCGCCCGCAACACCGTGTCCTTCTCCACCATCTTGTTGTGGACGCCGTCGCCGCCTTGCACGCTCACCACGTTATATGGCCCATACACTGGCGGATTATTGGTCGGCACAATCTGCGCCGCGGCGGCCATTGTCAGCGAGAGGGCTAGCAGGAAGGGGGAAAAACAGCGGGCAAAACTCACTGATTGTTTCATGGGGCCTCGACGGCAGTTCGCCGGCACCGCAAATCAAGTAACTCGTAGCAGCGAACTTGGAGTAACGATTTTGTAACAGCAAATCATACAGGAGGGGTGAATAAGTTCCGGCAGGATGGCGGATGATTGCTTAGAGATGGGAAC
>Ga0302163_10000422_pt1 | contig 8983 bp, 6 predicted proteins | sample I_Fen_E2_3_FD_193497 | JGI IMG/M metagenome (GOLD analysis project Ga0302163, IMG submission 193497) | Peat permafrost microbial communities from Stordalen Mire near Abisko, Sweden - I_Fen_E2_3 | ecosystem: Environmental > Terrestrial > Soil > Wetlands > Permafrost | place: Sweden: Abisko...
ATCTGGTCGAGAACTTTGGCTTTGATGACAGTCGGTTGAAAACGTTGGGCCTGGGCAAGCAAGCAGAGCCAGGTCCGGCCGCAGGCGGGGGCTCAATCCAGATACTTGTCTTTTCACCAGGAACTGAGGTTCCCAACGAAGAAGTAAGGCCAACGGGTATTTCGTCCACGGCGCCTGCTGAGCAGCCTGACAAGATCACAGATGTGGCTACACATCTACCAAAGCGAGTGACGCAACAATAACCACGCTTGAATGCGAATGCCGAGATGAAGCTGGGCATGGTGAGACAGGCCGCCGCAAGCCGCGAGCTCGCGATCGAGTACGCAGATCGAGCTTTGCGCGTCCATCCAGACAACCCAGTCGCCGCGAATTTAAAGCTGAAAACTGCCGCACTCCGGTGGTAGGTGTTGACCCTCGAAGATCACTTTTCAGCAGTGTCTGAGGCCCAAATTTGCGACAAACGCAAGAAGGATTTATTGCTTCCGCAGGTACGTTCGCGACAGCCGATCATGCAAGCTCAGGCGGTCGCGGTCAAAGAACGCCCAGAGAACGCCAAGCCCTGCCGGCAGCAGAGAAAGTAGCAGCGCGCCTAACCGCCCGAGGCGTTGCGAACGGGTTGGGCGCTCATTGGCAAAAGTGCGCAAGGTTACGTGAGCAAATCTCATGCCCGGCGTGGCCTTGCCCAGCGTCAGAGAGAGTATCTGGTAGGCCGCGCCAAGGACGACCGCTGCTGCCGCTACGCCGAGCCCAATCTCCTTGATGCCGGGCAACGCCTTCTGGCTCAGCGTAACCACCAGCAGAGTTGCCAGAACCGCTCCGGCTGCCAGCGCTCCATCCACCATAACGGCCGTAAGCCGCAAGGCGATCGGCGCCGCTTGCACTTCTACCGGAAGCGCTCCAACCAGAAGCGGGATCTCTCTCATGAGTTGATCGTCCTGACGGATGCCTGACCACACGGAGCTTTGCCAGTCTGGCGCGGATTTCGCGGCTACTGTCTCTGCCGTCGCAAGTTGAGCAAGAACGGTTTCTGGAATTTGCCTATGGACACCCAACTCGATCGCACCAGGGAAAAGCCCTCCATTCGATCGCGGGACCTCTGGCTGGTTGTCGACCATCAGGCTGGCATGGGTTGGATGAGCTATTTGGCCAGCTTCCACGTGCTTAGCGCCGGGAGTTTCTATACCGGGCAGCGACGATTCGAACCAATCCTCCGCCGGTATTCCCAAGCTCGGCATACCGCGCAAAGCAAGGCCAGCATCCGCTCCCGACGGAGGCACAGGCAATCCCGTCCCCCCAGCAGGCGTGGGACCTTGTCCTGGAATCGCGCCACGATCGGCGCCGGGCGCGCCTGCGCTTTCGAACTCCGCAGCCATGGCAGCGAACTGGGCCGCACGCGCGGCGGCTAGACACAGGTTCGGATCCTCGTTCCACGAGGGGCCGCTCCCAGCCGGATTGATGGTTATGCTCAAGCTCTCTTTCGCTGCGGTGCTTCTGCTTCTCTACATGTCTGGCGCCACAATTCAGCTCCGCAAGCGCAAACAGCAGGGCTGCAATTGAAATATCGGCAAAATGCTCGATCCGTTCCAGGCTCTTTCTCGAACGGCATCCGCAGCCAGAATGAACTTCCTCTGTTCAAATGCCGATGGAGAGATCTGCGAGGTATCCCATTGATCAATCCCGTTTCTTACTCTCCACGGCTCCCTGAAGCGACAACTCCCAGCCCAAAACCTGCACAGGCTCCCGCATCTCCAGTTCGTGGAGACACCGTCAATTTCAGTGCGCAGGCGCTTGCGACTGCGGTGGTGGATGCACAGATGAGCGGAGCAATCCAAATTCCCCAGGCTTAGGCACGCCGCAGGTTGATCGCGCATTTGCGAAAAGATCGATTGTCGCCCTGGCAGACCCGCTAGTGCCTTACCCGATGAGTCCGAAGGGTTGGAGACAACAGCCGTGAACCGGGGCTGCGCCGTTTGCCTCGATCTTCGGAGTTGGGAACGCTCCCCCTCCAATCCGGTCTAGTAAACTAATAGAGCGATGCTCGATCTTGGATTTGTCCGTAGCAACCTGGAACTCGTTGAAGAAAAGCTGCGCGCGCGCAATGCCGATCCGGCTGCGCTGCTGGGTGATTTTCGCGACCTCGACCAGAGCCGCCGCGAAGCCATCACTACCGCAGAGCGCCTCAAGGCCCGCCGCAACGAGCTGAGCCAGCAGGTCGGCGCGCTGAAGAAAGCTGGCCAGGACGCGACCGCCGTCATGGACGAGACCCGCGCCCTCAAAGACCAGCTCGACAATCTTGACACGACCGCGGCGACTCTCGACGACCGGTTGCGCCAGTTGCTCGCCAGCGTGCCGAACCTCACTCGCGACGAAGTGCCTGTAGGCAAGTCCGAGGCCGACAACCCCACCATCAAGACCTGGGGCGATAAGCCTGCTTTTGATTTTGAAGCCAAGCCGCATTGGGAACTCGGCGAATCACTCGGAATTCTTGATCTCGAACGCGCAGCCAAGTTGAGCGGCGCACGCTTTGCTGTCTACATGGGAGCCGGCGCCCGCCTCGAACGCGCGCTGATCAGCTTCATGCTCGACATGCACACTGCGAAGCATGGCTATACCGAAGTGCTGCCGCCTTTCATGGTTAATAGCAAGAGCCTCTTCGGCACCGGGCAGTTGCCCAAGTTTGCAGAAGATCTTTTTCGCTGCTCCGATACGGATCTTGACGCAGTTGGTCGCGGCGAGTTCAAGGACAATGACCACTGGCTGATCCCGACAGCCGAAGTTCCGGTCACCAATCTCTATCGCGACGAAATTCTCGACGAGGCCAAGTTGCCGATCTGCCTGACAGCTTACACACCCTGTTTCCGGGCCGAGGCCGGAGCAGCGGGCAAGGATACGCGCGGCATCATTCGCCAGCATCAGTTCCAAAAAGTCGAGATGGTCAAGTTCACGAGGCCCGAGGACTCCGACGCCGAGCACGAGAAGCTGACCCGCAATGCAGAAGAGATTCTCGAAGCCCTCGGCCTGCCTTATCGCCGCGTTCTGCTCTGCACCGGAGACACAGGCTTCTCCTCGGCCAAGACATTCGATCTGGAGGTCTGGCTTCCCGGCCAGCAGCTTTACCGGGAGATCTCCTCCTGCTCGAACTTCGAGGCCTTCCAGGCGCGGCGCGCCAACATACGCTACAGGGCGGCAGGCGCAAAGGGCAAGCCCGAGTTTGTTCACACCATCAACGGCAGCGGACTGGCCGTGGGACGCACCTGGCTGGCCATTGTGGAGAACTACCAGCAGGCCGACGGTTCGGTCCTGATCCCAGAGGCTCTCCGCCCCTACATGGGCGGGCTTGAGCGCATCACAAAGTAAAGGCGCCATGAGCAAGATTCTGAAGAGCTATTTCTACTGGACGTATCCGCGCGGCTGTTTCCACTATGACGTGATGGTGACGATGATCCTGGTCTTCATCTTCGTCACGCCGCATCTGTGGAACTACGGCGACAAGCCCTCAGACGCCGCCGGGCCGCCGCATCCGATCCAGGTGATGGGCGACGGCGGCCGCGGGATTATCGTCACCGTGCCAGCCTCGGACGTGAATCTCGACCTGAAGACCAAGGATTCATACCAGACGGTGAAGAAGGCTCTGCGCAAGGCCATCGAACCTGTCACAGGCGATGCCGTCTCGGTGGACTATTGGGAGACCGTGCAGGATGCCCAGGGCAATTGGGCCTGGAAGGTGTGGGCGCGCCACTAATCGCGACCTCCTGTCGCCTGGCGCGTCTAACAGAGTAAGGAAAGCCATGTACAAGGCAAGAAAACTCGTTGCTGCTATTTTCGTCGCGATGCTTATGCTTTGCGTGCATGCAGCCTTTGCCGCGCCGGCAGCCTCTGGAGATCTGGAGAAGGAAAGAGTGTTGCGCAAGCTCGACGAAGGCGCGAAGAACTTCCATACCACCTCCGCCGACTTTGAGTTCGACGTTGTCGAAACCGCTCCGATCGCCGACAAGGATGTGCAAAAGGGCACGATCTACTTCGAACGGACGGCCGGCTCATTCCAGATGGCCGCCCACATCCGCCAACTGAATGGCAAAATCTCTGAGAAGGTCTACTCCTACACAAGCGGAGTCTTCAAGTTCTACGAGAAGCTGACCAACCAAGTGACCCGATTTAAGAAGGTCAGCCAGTACGAGAGCTACCTGATGCTGGGCTTCGGCGCCAGCGGCAAAGACCTCGAGCAGAAGTGGGAGATCAAGTACCTCGGCCCGGAGACCCTCGATGGCGTCAAGACCGAGAAGCTTGAACTAGTAGCCAAAGACCCATCAGCAAGAAAGTATGCCTCCAAGGTGACCCTATGGATGGATACCACTCGTGCAGTCAGCCTGAAACAGGTTGTTGAACAAGATCCAGAGCACTACCGGGTCTGCGTCTACTACAACATCAAGACCAATCAGACTCTCCCCCCAGACGCTTTCGCGCTTGATACTAACAAGCAGACCCAGGTTGTGGATCGGTAGAGCGCAACGCCGGGTGCCCCAGGTCCCTCGCTTTTGGGGACCTGGGATACCACGAACCTAATTCGGCGAGCGCACCTTACCTACTCCCCTCCAAAGTTCCGCACTCTTTCCCAAGGCACACCAAAGCGCAAGGCCGCCCAGCGCAAAGAGCATGGGGAAGCACTCCAGCGTGTAGCGCGCCTCGGGAGCTTGCACAGTCGCCAGCAACGCGCTGCGCAGCAGCATGTAGGCCAGCATCGAAGGCCAGAAGCGCGGCCTCAGCCAAAGCCCCACAATCGCCAGCAGAAGAAAAGCCGCATTGAGGCCGGCATAGGCCCAACTGAGGCGGGTCTCTGCGTTGTGGTGCGAATAAACCCACCAATCCAGATCGATGGGCAGATTTTCCACGCGAGGCCTGAGCCACATGTCAGCCACCCGCCCCAGCGGCAGCCAGAGAGAGGAGCGCAGCGGATGGGCGGCGATGCGTTCGTCGGCCAGCTTGCCAAAACGCGCGTCGATCTCGGGCGTGATCGCATTGTCAACGTTGTAGTCGGCGGCCAGCGCGGCCGTCTCGGCGTACTGCGCGGGAGAGTCGAAGGCCCGGCTCGGCAGCTTGCCAACGTCCAGAGTGTCGCCGGGGACATTCCAGTAAACGTCGTATGTCGAGACAAAATCCAGGCACCAACTCTTGACCCAGCGCTCCCAGCCGGGGTGCGTATCTTCGCCGGGGTCGGTGGCCAGCCGGGGCGCCAGCGGCTGAAAGACGTGAAAGACCTGCCAGTTGCGCCAGCCCCATCCCGCAAAGGGCAGCAACGCCAGCAAAGCGCAGACGGCGGCAATGCGAAAGAGCCTCTTGCCGGAAACTGCGATCTGGCCCTCATTCCGTCTCAGGCCGATCAGCAGCGCCGGAGCCAGCGCTACGCCTACCAAAGCGCCGTCGGGCCGCAGCAGGGCGGCATAGGTGACCGCAAAGGTGAACCACAGCGCCGGTCCCCAGCTCGAACGCTCCCGGAAGCGCGCCGCCGACCAAAGCGCCAGCGCAATCACAAACAGCGTCAGCGACTCGGTCATTGGCTCACTGATATAGATCGCCGTGAAGGGGCAGAGCGCGGCCAGCCACAGCGTGCAGTGCGCCGCGCCGCGGCTGAGAAAAGCAGGAGCAATGCGCCGGGCAAAGTCGGCCAAGAGCAGGCAGCCGGCCAACTCCAGCGCAATCTGTACCCAACAGGCCGAGATGTAATTTTCCATCCCGAAAACACGGAAGCAGAGGGCCAGAAAGAGCGGGTAGCCGGGCAGCCGGATCAGCGTGGGATAGATTTCGCTGCCAACTCCGTCTAAAGCATAGTGGCCGTGCCGCAGCAGGTTTTTGGCAATGCCGCCGTAGATCAGCGCATCGCCGTTCACCAGGAAGTATTGCTTCAGCATCCACAGGCGCAGAGCTAGGCCGGCAGCAAGGGCTAGCGCAGCAGAGAGGCCGGAAAACGAGAGGACCGGGGTCCAGAGCCGGGTTGCGGATTGACTAGGGGAGGCAGCTTCCATACGATTCGTACTGTATAGCGTAGACCGTCTCCCCGGTTTTCGCCCACATGAAAACGAGACTGTCGATGCCCGATAAGCAAATATTTTTCGACCCTCAACGCAAGCGATGGAAGCGGTTGCGCCGCGTACTGGATGTAACGGCCGTGCTTTCCACGCTGGTTTTTGCGGCTTTTATCTTCAATGTTCTGCGTTATCAGCAATTGCCGGAGCTGCTGCTGCCCACGCCCAAGCACAACTACAAGGCGTTGCCCGAGCACCCATCGCTTTTGCACGGCGCAAACGGCCAGCGCCCGGCGCGCCGCAAGACCGGCCGCAAGCCTTCCCAGATTCCTTTCAATACCGGTGAAGGTCTGCGCGCGGCCTATTACGTGCCCTACGATCAGGCCAGCTACTCCTCGCTCAAACAGCACGTTCACCAGATCGATCTTCTCTTTCCCGAGTGGCTGCACATTAATGCGCCCCAGGGTATCCTGCTGGGCATCAACAACGATACCCATCGCGAGTACCCCATCATCGAAGGCGCGGTTGTGCGCGATCCCGATGAAGCGAACAAGGTCAAGCGCGTGATGCAGGCAGAGAAGGAAGACACTGAGATCTTCCCTCATCTGAACAACTTCAACCCCAATACACTGAGCTGGGATCCAGCCATCGCCGGCATCCTCGACGATCCCGGCAGGCGCGCCGCGCTGCGCGGGCAAATCGTTCGCTTTTTCGCCGCCTTCCCGCTTTATCGCGGCCTTTCGCTGGACATCGAGAATCTGCCCGACAAAGACAGCCCAAGCTATATGAGATTCCTTCAGGAACTCTATGGCGACCTGCATTCGCGCAATCTGCGGCTCTATGTCAACACAGCCGCCTTGACCACCGACGACGACCTGAGGCAGATCGCCGCCAACTCCGACGGCGTGGTGCTGATGAACTATGACCTGCACCAGATCGAGAGCGACCCCGGACCCATCGCCCCGCAGGACTGGTTCGTCAACAATCTGATCCGCACGCTGAAGATCGTGCCCAAGGAAAAGCTGATTTGCGCCATTGGCAACTACGGATACGACTGGACGCTCTCCATTCCCGGCCCGCCTAAAAAAAGCAGAGCCAAACAGCACCCCGAAGCGCCCAGAATTCTCAATACAGAGGACCTTTCGGTCTCTGAAGTCTTGCAGCGCGCCTCCGACGCCGACGCCGATCTTGACCTCGACTACGACAGCCTCAATCCGCACTTCTCTTATATCGACGAGGATGCAAACCAGCGCCACGTGGTCTGGTTCCTCGATGGCGTGACCGTGCTCAACGAACTGCGCGCCGCTCGCGTCCTCGGCCTGCAAACCTTTGCTCTCTGGCGACTGGGCGAAGAAGACAGCTCAATGTGGGAGATCTGGGACAAGCCCACCAGCCCTGATGCGCTCCAGTCGCTCGGTTCCGTACAACCCGGCCATGACGTCGATAACGAGAACGAAGGCGACATCATCCGCGTCACCGGCCTGCCGCAGCCTGGCAAGCGCGTTGTCACCGTCGACACCGACGAGACCGACCCGCGCAAAAAGCTCATCATCGATGAGCGCATGGATACCTACCCGCGCACCTACACCATCCAGCAGTACGGCTACCATCCAAACAAGGTTGCGCTCTCATTCGACGACGGACCCGACCCCAAGTGGACGCCGAAGATCCTCGATATTCTCCGCGACAAAGGCGTCAAGGCAGCCTTCTTGATGATCGGTGCCGAGGCCGCGCAAAACGTCGGACTCATGAAGCGCGTGGTCCGCGAAGGCCACGAGATCGGAAACCACACCTACACCCATCCCGACATCAGCGAAATCTCAAACCGCCAGCTCGACATCGAGATCAAGCTCACCGAGCGGCTCTTTGCCAGCAAGCTCGGCATCCAGCCGCTCTACTTCCGCCCGCCCTACGACATCGACGAAGAGCCCGACACCGACGACCAGGCCGCTCCGGTCGAGCGCATCCAGCAGGACGGGTTCACGATCATCGGCAGCAAGCTCGACACCAACGACTGGAACGAGCATCCGCGCAAAACGCCGGTCGAGATCTCACAGACCATCCTCGATCAGTTGGAAGCCATGAAGACCAAGCCGCAGTTCCGCGGCTCGATCATCCTGCTCCACGACGGCGGCGGCGACCGCTCGGCCACGGTGGCCGCCCTGCCGATGCTCATCGACACCCTGCGCGCGCACGGCTACTCCATCGTGCCGGTCTCCGCCCTCATGGGCAAGACCACCGCCGATGTGATGCCCAAGATTACCTTCCGCCAGTACCTCCGCGCCCTGCCCGATTCCATCGCCTTCTCCAGCATGGCTCTGTTCGGCAAGTTCCTTGTGTTCTTCTTCTTCCTGGGCAACATCCTGATGAGTGGGCGCCTGCTGCTGGTGGGCATCCTGGCCATCATCGACCGCCTGCGCCGCCCCCACCGGGAAGCATCGCCCGGCTTCAATCCGCGCGTCGCCGTTTTGGTCCCCGCCTACAACGAGGAGACAGTCATCGTGCGCACCATCCGCTCGGTGCTCAACTCCAACTACGCCAACCTCCACGTCATCATGATCGATGACGGCTCCAGCGATCGCACCTTCGAGGTCGCCCGCCAAGCTTACGCGGCCGAGATCGCAGCCGGACGCGTGCAGGTAATCACCAAGCCCAATGGCGGCAAGGCGGCTGCTCTGAACTACGCTCTCGACCGCCTAACCGAGGAGTTTTATGTCGGTATCGACGCCGACACGGTGATCGCACCCGACGCCATCTCCAAACTCATTCCCCACTTCGAAGACCCGCTCGTCGGCGCCGTCGCTGGAAACGCCAAGGTCGGCAATCGCGTCAATCTCTGGACCCGCTGGCAGGCTCTCGAATACATCACCAGCCAGAACTTCGAGCGCCGGGCTTTGGATCTTTTCAATGTCGTCACCGTTGTTCCCGGAGCCATCGGCGCGTGGCGCACAGGCCCCGTCAAG
>Ga0302163_10000423_pt1 | contig 8977 bp, 6 predicted proteins | sample I_Fen_E2_3_FD_193497 | JGI IMG/M metagenome (GOLD analysis project Ga0302163, IMG submission 193497) | Peat permafrost microbial communities from Stordalen Mire near Abisko, Sweden - I_Fen_E2_3 | ecosystem: Environmental > Terrestrial > Soil > Wetlands > Permafrost | place: Sweden: Abisko...
CATAGCGATTTGGGCAATACCGGACACAAAACCGGATTTTGGATTGAGGAATTTGTCGCTCCTTATTACGTACTGGCTGATGCCGGAGTACAAATCACATTGGCATCGCCGCTGGGTGGTCAACCTCCTATCGATCCGAAGAGTGCATTACCGGAATCACAGACGGCTGCAACACGCCGGTTTGATGGTGATGCTGCACTACGGGAAAAGCTGGCGCATACAGCAAAGCTGGCTGATGAGAAAGTGGAAGATTACGATGCCGTATTTTATCCGGGCGGACACGGTCCGTTGTGGGATTTGGCCAATGACGCAAACTCCATTGCCTTGATAGAAAACTTCTACAAGCAACAGAAACCGATTGCTTTTGTGTGTCATGCTCCCGGAGTTTTGATTAAAACCAAGTTGCCAAACGGAGAACCGTTGGTAAAAGGCAAAAATGTTACCGGATTCTCGGACTCCGAAGAAGAAGCTGTACAACTGACTAAGGTGGTGCCGTTTTTACTGGAAGATGAATTTAAAAAGCTGGGTGCGAACTACAGTAAAGGTCCTGATTGGGGATCTTACGTAAAAGTCGACGGCTTGTTGATTACCGGACAAAACCCGGGTTCATCCGAAGCAGCAGCTAAAGAGCTGATAAAACTGTTGAAGTAAACTAATTATGCCCGATAGTCTACAGACTGACCGTCGGGCATAATTCAGTATCAACTAAGAATACCAGATACGCTGAAAATTAGTACAGGTGAGTGACGACAATTGCGTTAAACTATCAATAAAACAGAACAATGAAAACTACCACTTTAATTCAAAATATTTTTCGCATACTACTAGGTGCTTTTCTTGCATTTGCAGGTTTTAGTCACCTTACATTTAATCGGGCCGAGTTTCTGGCTCAGGTTCCTCAATGGGTTCCACTCAATCCGGATCTGGTGGTAATTCTTTCCGGTATCGTAGAGATCAGTCTGGGACTATCTCTGATCTTTTTTCTAAAACAAAAAAGGAATATCGGAATGCTTGCTGCTATTTTCTTTGTATTGGTATTTCCCGGAAATATATCCCAATATATAAACCACGTGAGTGCTTTTGGTTTAAATACAGATGCACTTAGATTGGCACGGTTGTTTTTTCAACCGGTGTTAGTGGTTTGGGCTCTTTGGAGCACCGGTGTATTTATAAAATCCGAAAAATAATATTCTAACCATAGAAACATAAAAATCAAAATGAAAACCATGTACACAGCAGTAGCTACTGCAACAGGAGGTCGTAACGGCCATGTAAAATCAGATAACGGTGTGTTGGATCTTCAGGTACGGATGCCTAAGGCTTTGGGCGGACGCGATGATGAAAATACCAATCCGGAACAATTGTTTGCTGCCGGTTATGCGGCTTGTTTCGACAGTGCATTAAACCTTATCCTTAAGCAAGCCAGAATTAAAACGGGCGAAACCAGCGTTACTGCCAAGGTAAGTCTTGGACAGACAGAGAACGGAGGTTTTGGTTTAGCAGTGGAGATGGCTGTGAATATTCCGAATATCAGTCAGGAAGAAGCACAGGATTTTGTTGAAAAAGCACATCAGGTTTGTCCTTATTCCAATGCAACAAGAGGAAATATCGACGTAAAATTGACGGTAAGCGTCAACGAGTAAAGATTACACAAGACTGTTTATTCTCATAAAACGATCATCTGAATTTCAGGGGATCGTTTTTTTATTGGTTCAAAACCTTTTGCCTGTGTATTCGTTTTAAGGCAAACATAAAACCGATAAAATGAAGTCAACAGAACAACATAAATATACCAACCAACTGATACGCGAGAGCAGTCCGTATCTGTTGCAGCATGCCCACAATCCGGTAAACTGGTATCCATGGGGACAGGAAGCACTGGACAAGGCTAAAAGAGAGAATAAGCTGATCATTGTCAGCATTGGTTATGCAGCTTGCCATTGGTGCCATGTGATGGAGCATGAGAGCTTCGAAAATGAAGAGGTGGCAAACTACATGAACGAGCATTTTGTGGCCATTAAGGTAGACCGGGAAGAACGGCCTGACATTGATCAGATATACATCAATGCCGTGCAGTTGCTTAGCGGAAGAGGCGGTTGGCCACTGAACTGTATCAGCCTGCCAGATGGTCGTCCCATTTACGGAGGTACGTATTTTCCCAAGGATCATTGGGTGGATATGCTTGCGCAGGTTTCGCAATTTGTGACCGGGCATCCCGATAAAGCCGAAGAACAGGCAAGACATCTCACCGAAGGGGTTCAAAACAATGAGATGATTTATGCCGGTACCGTTGTACAGGATTTTAGTCTCGATGATTTGGACGAAATCTTTTTGCGCTGGAAAGGCAACATCGATTACAGCGAAGGTGGTTCGGCAGGTGCTCCCAAGTTTCCACTGCCGGTAGGAATTCAGTTTTTATTGCAGTATCATTACCTCACTCACAACGAAGATGCGCTCCGGGCTGTTATGCTCACCCTGGATAAGATGTCAGCGGGTGGTATTTACGATCAGGTTGGCGGTGGTTTCTCGCGCTATTCCACCGATGCTTACTGGAAAGTTCCTCATTTTGAAAAGATGCTGTATGATAATGCACAACTGGTGAGTTTGTACGCAGCTGCTTATCAACAAAGCGGGAATGCCGCGTATAAAACAATTGTAAGCGAAACACTGGACTTTGTGTTGCGTGAGCTGACTTCGGACGAGGGTGGTTTTTATGCTTCGCTGGATGCCGATAGCGAGGGTGAAGAGGGTAAGTTTTATACATGGACCAAGCACGAATTACAGAAAGCCCTCGGACTTAATGCCGCGTTTATTGTTGATTATTACAATGTCACTGAATCCGGCAACTGGGAGAACGGGCAGAATATTCTGTTTAAGAAGCAAACCGATGCGGTAATGGCCGATAAATATAAGCTGACTGAAGCCGAGTTGTCCGGATTTATTTCGGGAGCAAAAGCCACCTTGTTGCACGAACGGTCGAGTCGGGTTCGGCCTGGCCTGGACGATAAAATACTTTGCGGATGGAACGGACTTATGCTCAAGGCTTGTGTGGATGCTTACCGGGTGTTCGACGATCAACAATACCTCGACATGGCATTGCATAATGCTGCATTTATCAACGGCAAAATAAAACAAAGCGATGGTAGATTGAACCGGAACTACAAAAACGGTAAAGCCACTATCAATGCTTTTTTGGATGATTATGCTTTCACCATTCAGGCTTTCATAAGTCTCTATCAGGCTACCTTTGATTATAAATGGTTGGAGGAAGCGCACGAGCTCACGACTTATGCCATAGCCCATTTTTACGATGCTAAGAGTGCTATGTTTTATTACACTTCGGATCTGGATGCTTCGTTGATAGCCCGTAAAATGGAATTGTCGGACAATGTCATTCCTTCGTCCAACTCCGAAATGGCTAAGAATCTGTATCAGCTGGGACATTATTTTTACAACGATGAATACCTAGAAATGGCCCGAAAGATGCTGGGCAATGTGAAGGAGCACGCACTGGAAAGTGCTGCTTATTATGCTAACTGGGATATACTGATGGGCTGGTTGGCACGCGAACCCTACGAAATAGCTATTGTTGGGGAAAATTGCGAAGCCTTGCGAAAAGAATTTGACAGCTATTATTTACCTGATGTGTTTTTGTCGGGTGGAAAAACCGAAGGAAAAGCAGCTTTCTTGAGCGGAAAACTAGTTGAGGGACAAACTACCATCTATGTGTGCCGGAACAAGCAATGCCAGCGTCCGGTGATCGATGTGAAAGAGGCGCTGTCTCAAATGTCTTTTTAGAATGCAAAACACAAATCAACAGGTCGCTCCTACAGGAGCTTATAGATGGATAACCAATCAATGCTACAAACAGATTACTCCTACGGAGCTTCGGTTATTTGCTGATTGCCTTTTTCCCTTATTCTTATGCTACATTCAAACAGAGCTATAGCAGCATAATTATAACAACACCCATTCAGAAGCATGTTTTAGCTCCGGAGGAGTATTCTGTTTGTAACAACATCCACAAACAACAAACATAAGCTCCTATAGGAGCGGCCTGTTGATTTGGCATTTAGATGGTGTTTTTGTGTTGTATGTATTGTTGATCTTTATAAACAGGTTGTACCTACGGGGCATATTACTTTACAAATCTTATTTGCGTGCTTTTGAGACAAACCCTGTTTTAGCTTATCGTTCGAAGAGTTTTTTCAGTAAATCGGGTCGTTTCATCCGGTTCAAATCTTTGATGATTTGATTTTTATATTCTCCCTTGTACCAGAAAAAGAATTTACGTTGTTCCAGTTTTTCGTCCTTACTTTTGGCGGTGAAAACGGGTTCGAGCGTGTAAGGATGGTAGCCCGAGTAATAAATTTCGGTAGCCAGTGTCATGGGTGTAGGAGTAAAATCCTGCACCTGTTCCAGCTTAAAGTCGAAACTCTTGGTCAGTGCTGCCAGTTCAGCCATATCTTCGTTGTGGCATCCGGGGTGACTCGAAATAAAGTACGGAATCAGCTGTTGGTTCAGTCCTGCCTCCCGGTTGATTCGTTCAAATTTCTTTTTAAACTCGCCAAAATAGGCAAAGCTGGGCTTACGCATCAGGTTCAGCACTGCGTCCGACGTATGCTCGGGAGCAATCTTCAACCGTCCGGAAACGTGGTTGGTAATCAGTTCACGGATATATTCCTCGTGGCTTTTGTTTACTTCCACGTTTTTAGGGTCGGTCAGTAAAATGTCGTAACGCACGCCGCTGCCGATAAATGACTTTTTGATGCCCGGCAACTGATCGACCGAGCGGTAAATATCCAGCAAAGGCGTATGGTCCGTATTGAGATTAAAGCAGGGCTTCGGAAAAATGCAGGACGGTTTTTGACATTGCCGGCAGATATACAGATTTTTGCCCTTCATCTTATACATATTTGCCGAGGGACCGCCCAAATCGCTCAGATAGCCCTTGAAATCGGGCATAGCGGTAATCTTTTTCACCTCATTCAGTATCGATTCTTTGGAGCGCGACACAATATGTTTGCCCTGATGAGCCGAAATGGTACAGAACGAACAGCCACCAAAACATCCGCGGTGCATGTTTACCGAGAACTTAATCATCTCGTAGGCCGGAATGGTCTTGCCCTTGTATTTAGGGTGCGGCACGCGTGTATAGGGCAAATCGTACGAAGCATCCAGTTCGGCCTCTTTCAGAGGTTCGTAGGGCGGATTCACTATCACCCAGCGGTTGCCCGCTTTTTGCAACAGACGGTTGGCCTCGTATTTATTCGATTCTTTTTCGATATGCTTGAAGTTGGAAGCATATAACTTTTTATCTTTCAGGCAAACCTCGTGCGAAACCAGTTCCAGGTCTTTCCATTTCGGATGAGCAGGAATTTCCTTCGATAAAAACGAGGTTTGTGGTATGTTTGTCATCTCTTTGAAGGTTTTACCTTCGCGAACCTGTTTTATCAGTTCAACTATAGGCTTCTCTCCCATCCCATAAATGAGCAAATCTGCCTTGGAATCGACCAAAATGCTTGGCATAAGTTTATCCGACCAATAATCGTAATGTGTGTAGCGGCGCAGCGAAGCTTCGATTCCACCGATGACAAGGGGCACTTCCGGATATAGTTTTTTGATAATACCGGCATAGGTAATGGTAGCATAATCTGGACGCATGCCCGATTTTCCATCAGGGGTATACGCGTCGTCGGACCGCAAGCGTTTGTTGGCCGTATAATGATTCACCATGGAGTCCATATTGCCCGCTGAAATGGCAAAAAACATGCGTGGACGCCCCATCTTTTTGAAATCACGCAGGTCGTCGCGCCAGTTAGGCTGAGGTACAATGGCCACCTGCAATCCCTGTGCTTCGAGCAAGCGCCCGATAACAGCCGCCCCGAAAGCAGGATGGTCGATATACGCATCGCCACTGAAAAGGACCACATCTACTTCGTTCCAGCCGCGAAGTTCCAGTTCTTTTTTGGTAGTAGGAAGAAAATCGGTGAGTTGATATATGTTGGTTTGCATAAAGTTTTCTGTAAAAAACACTTCTGTAGCCATTTGGTTCAAAAGCGTGCGCAAAGGTACGGAAATAATCGGTTACTTTTGTGGGGAAAAATTAGATGTTAGTGCCCATTTTGATCTACCCCTAAATCCCCTAAAGGGGACTTAAAGAGTGGTATGCAGGATTTATACTGGTTGTGCGTACTGTGCTTTTAGGAGTCGAAAGTAACTTTAAGCCTCTTTAGGGGTTTGGGGCGGTTGGGAAAGATTGAAGAAACAACGCAACCGGGTCCCGCGATTTTCTACCTCTCCACTTTTGTGAAAATTTCCTACATCTGTCTTTCCAAATGAACTTTATAGTTAACTACACTTAATTATTTGCAATATATTGTAAAATATATTTGTAGTTATTGGACAAATTTATAAATTCGTGCCGTTAACTGATAAACAAGTTGTACATAACTAGGTCTTTATGTAGGCTGGGTACAAGTTGTAATTATGGATTAAAGTAGTCCGTTGAAAACAAAGACAAGGAGCATATAGTCTTCGGGATCGCCGATTTCGGTGTTGCAAAACTGCAGGAACACTTCCGGCGTGCCGGAAGCCTTGCTGCAGTTTTGTAACAGTGCTTCCGGCGCGCCGGAAAGCTTGCCGCTGTTTTGTAATGGTGCTTCCGGTACGCCGGAAAGCTTGCTGCAGTTTTGTAACGGAGCATCCGGCGTGCCGGAAAGCTTGCCGCAGTTTTGTAATAAGGCTTCCGGCGCGCCGGAAGTGTTGTCGCAGTTTTGCATTACATTTTCAGGAACTGTTTATGTTTTCGGCTTGTATATCGTTAACCCCTTCTTTCTAATTAAAGTCATAAATAAAAAAATGGAATCTATGAAGAAAATTAAAACAGTGGATTTTTACGATTTTCAGAACAATGAGCACGGTCAGTTTCATTCGGTAATAAGAGATGAAATAATTGCTGAGACACCTGAAAAATTGGGAGTTATAAAATTCTTTCCGTCTTATGTGGATGATATAACTGCCGAATTAATCTCTATTGATGTGGAACAAGGTAGCCAACACACCACAGGGATAGGCAAAGCCGATCAGTTCCGCGATCAGCTGTATAGGTCGTTTGTACTACACAGTCGGTCGGGTCTTATTGATTATGATCCAGCCGTACAGGCTGCTGCCGAACGTATTGTTCGCATTATTGATCAGGTGGGCGATATGCGCCGGTATCCATACAACAAAGAGAGCGAAACCCTGACCAGCTTTACCAATCAACTTCAGAACAATTATGCAGCCGATGTGGCTTTGTGTAAGGGTACTGAAAAACTGGCCAGACTGGCAGATGCTAATAACTCATTTATAGCTAATTTTGGTACACGTACTGCTGAAGTCTCTTCACGCCCAAGCGGCGATGTGCGTATAACACGTGCAGCAACCGACGAAACATATAAGAATATAATTAGCATTATAAATGCTCTGACTTTGATTAATGGAGATGCTGAATACAGTACCTTTATCGATAAAGTGAACTATCAGATAGATTATTACAAAAATACGATCAACAGGCGACGCAGCTCCGGCAAAGATGATGAAGAGAACAAGGATAAGAAAGATGATAAAGACAATCCTGTTACTCCGTCATAAATAACTCTTGTTTTTAGCCTTTTGATAGTCTCACCTTGCGAGTGAGACTATCATTTTTTATACCTGATACTCTGTTACGATGAATAAACCAATCACACACGATCAGAAGGTTATCGAAGCTCACCGTCGGAACGAATACCTGCTTCGTGTCCGTAAGTTACTTTGTGAAATGGGCATTGGCTCCGTTTTTCCTAAGTTTTCACCGGCTTTTCTTGAACTTTTCTATACATGCAGGGGTCAGTTTCTGAATCTGAAAGCTGCTGAAGAATGTCCGCTGACATCCAAAGAGCTAAAATCAATTCAGGTATCAATGTACGATTGGTGCAGAGATTCCCGGGTACCCATCGAGGGAACAGATTACCAAATGCGGATTATCGACTTTTATGAAATTTGGCAGCCTTTGATGTTTTTAATCAATGTATCAAATGCTTCTGACCACAAAAAAGCCTATGCCAAATATCATCAAGCACCTGAAGTCTATGAAACATTCGGTACTCTTAGCAATTTTGATGACGATACTTTTCTGAATTCGCAGGATTCGGCGGCAAGCAAACTGAAAGAGTTGATACATTTCCTTTCGTTTATGTGCAGCAGCGTGGAGCGCAACCTGTATTGGATGAATGTTTTGGACGAAAACTTTGAACCGGATGGACGAATGCGACGAACCATCATTTTGCATGTTGTAAAGTCGCAGAACATTAATTTTGTATTTGAAAAAGCATCCCGCCCCGCTTTTCGGGTGGGCTTTCCCAACGTCAACGAAGGCATTAGTTGGGCACAAATTGCTCCGGCTGCATGGGGAAGTGATGAAGAAGATGCCGACGAAAAACTGGATGTGTATATTCAGTCGCACGCACTGATACGTATGCGCGAACGCATCGACGGATTGCCCGAACCGATGTGTGTGCTGAATCTTAACCAGTCTATCAATGTGAACCCGGTAGTGACGGTGCGCGAAGATAAGGATTTACTGATTGAATACCGCATTGACGGGCTCAAGATCGGTTATGTGGTGGCCACGCGGCAAAAAGATATTGTGGTGATTCGCACCTTTCTGTTTATAACCTTTAGCGGTACGCCCGAAGGTCTGAAGCTTTCGAAGATAACCGGACTCAACATGTTCGACAAAAAATACCTGGCCATCGACAAGCTCAGCACCTTTATGAAAGCCGATATCCGCGAGAATCCGGTGCTGGCCGATCTGTTCACGCGGGCCGGTTGTGGCGATCTGTTTCAGACCGACAGGATCATGAATTATGTAAACACCAAAAACGAATCTTCGTTTTCATCGGACTTGTTGATTAAATACATGAATCTGCTCAATTATAAAATCAAACCCAAG